>Ga0068864_100003927_pt1 | contig 12243 bp, 11 predicted proteins | sample KBSSwiS72_FD_66586 | JGI IMG/M metagenome (GOLD analysis project Ga0068864, IMG submission 66586) | Switchgrass rhizosphere microbial communities from Kellogg Biological Station, Michigan, USA - KBS Switchgrass S7-2 | ecosystem: Host-associated > Plants > Roots > Rhizosphere > Soil ...
GGGCCCCGCCCTCTTCATCAACCGGACAGGGACATCGCTTCGGGAAGCAGGTCGCACGACTCGGCAAGGTGAGGGCAAACGCAAAAACGAAAGCCGCCCCGAGGGCGGCTCTCATGAGTGTGGATTGCCTACTGCTTGCGTCGCCAGAAGCCGAGTCCTGCAAGTGCAAGGCGAGGAAGCGTTGCAGACGGCGGATGAAATCGCTCTGAACCGCGTCGACGCTGCTTTTTGCAGGCTGCCTCGTACACGCCGCTACTCCGATCGTTCTCCGGCCGGAGTCATCAACTGACCGCGATCGATCTCGCGCATCTCTTCGCGCACGGCCAGGACCTCCGACGTGAGGTACACGCCCCAAGCCATCGCGACGGCGAGCAGCGCACCGCCGATGACCCAGGGCCGGGCCCTTGCCGCCGCCGTTTGTGGCTTGCGAAACATCTCATAGCCGCAGTTCGGTGAATGACAACGAAAACCGACGAACCGGTATTCCGACGTTGAGCACGCGATCGATGAATCGAAGATGTATTCGCGCCATGCCGACGTTGCATATCGGGCACCGAGGCGCCGTTTGAACAAGCGCGCTGCGGTCCACTTGGGGGAGCGCGGAGGCGCGCGACTTGCTTACCGTGTTCCGCAATCGGTGCGGTTTCGATGGGGACGGCCGGGTGGGCGGTTCGTCCTTGGTAACACGACCCTCGCGTCGCTCAACGCCTGCACTCCGTCGCTTGCGAGCAGCTTGTTTGGGCTTCGCGTTATCGTTTGACTCGCGCACTCAAAAAATTCTAATCGGAATTCAGGTAACAGCGATCGCCCGGAAGGTGCGACCGGTAAACATTATCGCTCGATTATTGGTCGCGAAAGGGTCGAGGTGGCCGCGGTCGCCCGACGCGAGGTAGCAATCTTCCGCGCGGCGCGGAGGTGATGCACATCAGCAATCACGTTTCGTACGTCGGCGATCGAAAATTCGGGCATCGCGATATAGAGTTTCATTTCTTCGGAATTCAGGGAAATGTCGTCGAAGAAATCGTGCACCATCCGGCGCTCGTCCTCCTGGTCCCAACCAGCGAGAGCGCGGAAGACGGTGGGCGAAACCGAATCGGACGTTGCTGCGTGACGAGAGAAATCCATGAGCTCAATCCGTGCGTGAGAGGCAAGCAGGATGGATCTCGGGGCACCGCGCATCTGTCGGGCGGAATAGGATCGCCTTGTAGGCGCAGGCCTACGTCTTGCTCGGTGGGGGCGTCGTGGGGCAGTCGCGCAGCGATGTGCGTCGGCGGATAGGCTCCGGCCAAGGACTCGGCCGCGTTCGCCAGGCAGTGCCGGAGCGCTCAATCTGTGCGAGAGCACACCGACAAGAGACCTTTTCACGCTCACCCTATCCACTGGTTTCTCGCGGATCGCCTGAGTTCCGATGTCACGACATCTGGCTAGCGCAAGGCAGCTACGGGGGCGATAGCACGAGCGATCGTTTAGGTCATTCCTCAGTCACGGAGGAGCGTCCGCAGATGGTGGTGAAGACCAACACGCGTGGCCCCCTTAAAGAACCGTGGCACGCGGTGAGCATCGTCGCCGGGTCCAAGGCGTGCCCGGACGCCACCCGTCTGAGCGATAGGCGCTTCTTGAGCAGGGAGGCGCCTGCCTTGCCTCTCGCGCAGTGTTCGTGGCCGTCGCTCTGCAAATGCACCTACCGGCATTACGCAGATCGGCGTGCAGTTCTTCGTCGCGAAACGGATCGCGGTCGGTTTCCGCGCCCCAGGTTCGGAGAAGAGAGGCGGGAGGGAACACACGGACGGCGAGCAGACGACTCGGACTAACGGGGCCGCTCGCGTTCGGGGGCGCCCCGCGGATATCCATGGCTGCCAGTCAACGCACCCGTGCAGGATGCGGGCGGTGATGACTCCCTCCGTGCGCTTCTACTTAGGGCGCGATCGTTCGGCGGACCGCGGCAAGAAACGTGGGATCCGGCAGGCCGCCCACTTTTTCCGTTCGGGCGACCACGCGTCCATCCGCATCGAGCAACACCAGGACAGTCGTGTGATTGAACTCGCCGCCAGCCAGCGCGCGATAGCGTACGCCGAGCAAGCCGGCGATCGCGCGCACGTCGCGGGGATCAGGCCTCGCCAGCGTCCAACGGGCAGGATCGAGATCGCGCTCCCGGCGCATGCGCGCCAGCACGTCAGGTGTGTCGTGCTCGGGATCGAGACTGATGAGCGTCACGCCAAGCCGAGTGCGTTCCTCGGCGCTCAGGCTCTGCTCGATCGCCTTGCCGCTGTCGACGATCAACGGGCAGATGAACTTGCACGACGTGTAGAACATCGACACGAGCTGCGCCTGACCGCGCTTGGCACTCCACGCGAACCGATGCGACTGTGCGTCGGTCAGCTGCGCAGTCGACTGATAAACCGAGTCGCTCGGCAGCGGCGGCAGAGCAGGCGCTGCCCATGCGGACATTGCAAGCATGGCGACGGCCAGAAATAGCAACGAGACACTTTTCATCACACCTCCCGCACGCAGCGGAAACCCAGGTTCATCGTGGTGTCGCTCCCGTTGAGCGACGACAACATCGCCACACGCATCAGCACGGCGTAGTTGTCCCGATCGGCGATCGAGAGCGCGGCGCCACCGCAAAAGCGATTGCGATCCGGGTCGCCCTGGTTGCGGTTATCGGCCGCGACGAGCAGCGCCGAATAGTCTTCCGTCCATTCCCACACGACGCCGTGCAAGTCCTTGACACCGTAGGCATTCGGCGTCTGCGCACCTGCGGACGGCAAAGCGCGTGACGATGGACGCGCGTACCACCCCAGGATCCGCTCGCGCCACGCCGGGTCGCTCCGGGCGTCGCGGCGTGTTGCGTCGGCGGCGGCGACCAATTCCCATTCATGCCACTTCGGCAATCGTGCACCCTGCCCCTGGCAATAGGCGCTTGCCGCGAACCAGCTGACGCGCGTGACGGGTTGCGCGCCCTGTTCCCCGCTTGCAAGACGCGCCGGTCCCCGCCAATGGGCGAGATAGTCCGGCCCCGCGAAGACCGTGGCCACCTGGTCTCGCCTCCATTGTGGATGCGCCATGACGAAGGCTAGAAACTCTTGGTTGGTGACGGGCCGTCGCATGATCGCGAACGGCGCAATGCGAAGCGGCAGACGAGCGTCTTCGTACTGGAGCGCCGTCGTGAAGTTGCCGCCCGGAACGCGCACGTACCCGTCGCCCTCCGCTGCCGCCGCCGCCATGGACAGCGCGAGGCACGCCAAGAGAAGCGCACGCATCACTCAATGCGCCGCGGCTGTCACCGGGAGAAGCTCCTTGCGCCGCTTGGCGACCTGCTCCTTCGTGACGCGCCCGCCGGGATTGGCCCAGCTGTTGAGGACATAGGTCGCGATGTTCGCCGCCTCGTCGTCGGTGAGCTGGCCCATCGGCGGCATGACCGAGTTGTACGTCTGTCCGTTCACCTTGACTTGCCCCGACAACCCGCGAGTGACGGCGTCCACAATGCGCATCGGATCTTTCGCGAAATAGTCCGATTTCGCCAGCGGTGGAAATACGCCGGCCAGTCCCTGTCCGCTCGCCTGGTGACAGGTCGAGCACGTGCCGCTGAACAACGCCTGGCCCGCCTTGATCTGCTCTTCCACCGTGAGCGCACCGGCCTTCTGGGCGTGCGCGGCGGTCGCGACGGCAGCGAGATTCGGCAGTGCACGGTCGCCGATGTACATCTCGTCGACCTCCTTGCCCGAATAGATCGCCTTGACGTCCGGCCCTTCGGCCTTGAGGATCGCCAGCGCACCTTTGTTGAACGCCCGAAAGATGCTGTGATCGACCAGCACGTAACTGCCGGGTATCTCGAGCTGGAACTCCATCATCGCGGCGCCGCCGGCAGGGATCAGCGTCGTCTGGACGTTCTCCTGGAAATGCGTGCCGCCCTCGTACCACACCTTGTCGAAGATCTCGCCGATGACGTGGAAGCTCGACACGAGATTCGGCCCGCCGTTGCCGACGTACAGCCGCACGTTCTCGCCGGTCTTCGCGACGAGTGCCTTGTCGCCGGTCAACGCGCCTTCGCTGCCGTTGAACAGCACATAGGTAGGTCGCTCGTCAATCGCCCGCTCCATGCTGAACGCCTGCAACCCCTTTTCGCGGTATCTGCCGACGGTGTAGAAATCGCCTTGCATGACGTAATACTCGCGGTCGACCTTCGGCAGACCTTGGGGTGGCTCGATCAGGATCAGGCCGTACATGCCGTTGGCGACGTGCATCCCGACCGGGGCAGTCGCGCAGTGATAGACGTAGAGCCCTGCGTTGAGCGCCTTGAACGTGAATTGCGAGGCGTGGCCCGGTGCGGTGAAACTCGAGGCCGCGCCGCCCCCAGGACCGGTCACGCCATGCAGGTCTATGTTGTGCGGCATCTTCGAGTCCGGCGCATTCTTGAGATGGAATTCGACAGTGTCGCCCTGCCGCACCCGGATGAAGCTCCCCGGGACGGTGCCGCCGAACGTCCAAAACGTGTAAGTGACGCCTTCGGAGATGGGCATTTCCTTTTCGATCACTTCCAGCTCGACGATCACCTTCGCCGGCGTCGTGCGGCCGGTCGCCGGCGGCACGTTGGGCGGGCTCGTCAGCACGGCCTTGATCGGATCGCCCTGCGGCGGGCCAAAGTCGCCACCCTTCGAGCCGCCGGTGGTCGCCGGCTGCGCAGCCGCTGCGGTGCCGGTCGTGGCGGGCTCGGGGGCGCGATTACAGGCGGCGAGCGCAATGAACGTGCAAAGCAACAAGAGCGGGACGACGCGTCGCATGCAATTCCTCGGTGGTGGTCGGCACTCTCACAATGCGACGATCCGACGGTCCCCGCGCTGACCTGGGTCAAGCGGAAGCGCGAATCACCGGTTCCAGGACGACAGCCAACCGAGCGGATGATGGGCGCGCGCGATGCCGAGCATGGTCGCGTAAATCGCGAGCGCCGCGACGAAGCAAAGTGTGCGTGCGCGGGAGGTCGAGGCACGTTTCAAGGCGAAGCTGCCCAGGACCACGTACACGCAGAGCAGCACGAGCTTGAGCGTGAGCCAGTGATTGGCGAACATCGCCCCCGGCAGAATCGTCACCAGCATCAGCGCGGCGGTCAGCAGCACCGTGTCGACGCCATAGGTCGCGTAACGCGCGGCGCCCGACATGGCCCAGCGGGTCGCACCTGCCTGAACCAGCGCGCCCCGCATCAGAAACAGGGCACCGCTCAGGAGCACGGCGGCGACGTGCACCGCCTTGATCTGCGCGTAGAACGCCACCATCCGCTCACCCCGCTCTTCCGTCCGCGCGCGGCGTCAGGTAGATGCGGGCCAACCTGAGCGCCCACGGCACGAACGCAACAAGCCAGCCCACTGCAGCCAGCGCCTGCCAGGAAGGCGCGTCCGGGGCGAGCTCCGCGGCGATGCGAATCACCGTGACGCACTGGATCGCGACAAAGGCGAATCCGGCGACGCCTCCTAGTACGAGCGGCCGCCCGGAGTGGCCTTGTGTCACGCGCGTCACCATCGCAACCAGCACGCTTCCGAAGAATCCGATGAAGAGTGCATGCGCGGGCGCGCGTCCAAGTACCACGCTGCCGCTGGCTGCATACCACGCGCTCTGTGCGGCGAAGAGCACCATGGCGATCGGCAGCCACGCATAACCGGCGAACAGCACGCGCAAGAGCGGCGGCATTGCTGCGCGTGGCCAGTTGCGCCACAACCACAGGCCGGTCAGGGCTGCGAGGCCCAGGTCCGGCAACCACAGCCACGCATTGGTGTAGCTCGAGTCGAATTCCAGGTGCGTCACAGTTAGCACCCAGAAAACGGCCAGCCACGCCATTGGACGCCAGCCAACGTGGCCGACGATTACCGCGCTGGCGAAGAACGGGAACATCCTGTGCGCCACCGTCACGAAGATCGGCAGCAGGAAGCCGAAGGTGCCGAGCTTGATCGCGACGACCATAAGACGCGCGTCATTGACGTGCAGGTACACGGCGTACAGGACGAACCCCACCAGGCCGAAGGCGAGCGCGATGACGCAGGACACGGCGTGCCACGTCCTGACGGCATCGCGGCACAACAATCGCAACAAGAAGCCGAACCCGAGAGCCCAGCCTGCGATTCCGAGCACAGCGCCGGCGTGCAGCAGGGAGGGAAAACCGGCGAGTCCGGCGAGCGTCAGAACTTGCCCACCGAGCAATCCGAAGCCCACAGGCAGATAGTGCCAACGCGTGAGCGCCGGCTGGTTCATCCAGCGTGGGAACACCGTGAGCAGGAATCCGAAGATGAACGGCGTCAGCACTTGGTACTGCATCACGATGGCGTGCATCCATCCTGCGTAGACCGCCGGCTGCGGTAACTTGAAGAGCTGCCATCTGGCATCTACGAGCCAAAGCGTCCACCACAGCATCGCCAGCAGCACATTGGCCGCGCCCGCGAAGAACAGCAGGCGGTGGGGTGCCACCGCGAGCAGCGACGGCGACAGCGCGAGATTGCTGGCGCCCATTGGCGGCTGAGCGGTCAAGTGCATGCGGTGCATCCGCGTCAGGCCGGGCGTACCTGCGGGGTCACGTCGCGCACCGGCCCGATCCAGTGCCGCGCGACGAACCACGCCAGCAGGAGTGCACCGACGCTGAAGATCGTGTCACCCGGAACGCGCATCCATACCAGCATGTGGATGATGGGCTGGCCCATGAACTCGGCGGACCGCGCGTACCAGTAGCCATGCTCGAGCGCCGCCTCGAGCTGCAAAATGCCGATCGGTAGCAGCGTGAGGAGTGCCATCAAAGCGAGGCCGACGTTGAAGCTCCAGAAAACGCCGCGCAACAGGCCGTCATGCCATGCCACGTCCGGTTTGAGGCCGCGCAGACAGAACAGCATGAGGCCGACCCCGAGCATTCCGTACACGCCGAACAATGCGGTATGGCCGTGCAGCGGCGTCAAGTTGAGGCCTTGCATGTAGTAGAGCGCCAGCGGGGTATTGATGAGGAAACCGAACAGTCCCGCGCCCACGAGGTTCCAGAAGCTGACGGCGAGGAAGAACACGATCGGCCAGCGGTAGCGTGCCATCCACGGTGTGGCCCGGCTGTGCTTCCAGGTATCGAAGGCTTCGAGGCCGATCAGGGCGAGCGGCACCACCTCCAACGCAGAGAAGCTCGCGCCCAACGCGACCACGGCCGTCGTCGTGCCCGCGAAGTACAGGTGATGGAACATCCCGAGCACGCCGCCGGCCATGTAGACGATCGTCGCGAACAGCACGTTGACCGTCGCCGTCCGCGCGCGGATCAAGCCGAGCTTCACGAACAGGAAGCTGATGACCGCGGTCGCGAACACTTCGAAGAAGCCTTCCACCCACAGGTGCACGACCCACCAGCGCCAATACTCGACCATCGACAGGTGCGTGCGCTCGCCCCACATCAGACCCGCGCCGTACAGGAGGCCGATGGCGACGGTCGACAGGAACAGAAGGCCGACGATCGACGCGGTGTCGTCGCGGCGCTTGAGCGCCGGCCATAGCGCCCGGCCGACAAGCACCAGCCACAAGAGCAGGCCGATGAACAGGAAGGCCTGCCAGAAGCGCCCCATGTCCGTGTATTCCCACCCTTGGTGGCCGAACCAGAAATTGTTCGCGAGCCCGAGTTTCTGCATCACGGCGAACCATTGGCCGGTGAACGCGCCGACGACGATCACGATGAGACAGATCCACAGAAGATTGACGCCCAGCCGCTGGAATTTGGGCTCGTGACCCGAGATCGCCGGACCGATGTACAGGCCGGTGGCAAGCCACGCCGTGGCGATCCACAACACCGCGAGCTGCGTATGCCAGCTTCGCGTGAGGCTGTACGGCAAGATTTCGGAGAGCGCATAGCCGTAGGCCGTCTGCCCTTCCACCTGATAATGCGCAGTGATCGCGCCGAGCAGAATCTGGACGAGCAACAACGCAACCACGAGCCAGAAGTACTTGGCGGTCGCCCGCATCGAAGGGGTGATCACGAGTCCCGCGAGCGGGTCGCGCGCGGGCGGCGTCACCGGCTGCTCCCTGCCATGCCACACGGCGTAATGCCAGGTCAGGAGACCGATGCCCGCGATCATGAACAGCACGCTGAACATCGACCACATGAACGAGCCTGACGTCGGCGTGTTGCCCACGAGAGGCTCGTACGGCCAGTTGTTCGAGTAGCTCTTCGCATGACCCGGCCGGTCGGTCACCGCCGCCCACGACGTCCAGAAGAAGAACGAGGCCATCGCCCGGCGATGCTCGGCATCGGGCACCGTGTCGTTGCGCATCGCATAGGACTCCCGCAGCCTGGCGGTCGCCGGATCGTTGGAGAACAGGCTGTCGTAGTGGGCCGCCACCTGCGCAATCGCTTGGGCCCTGCGGTCGCTGATGACGATGTCGTCCGCCGGCGCGTCGTACGTGTTCGTGCGCATCAACGGAATGAGATCGGCCTGAAGCCTTGCCTGCTCGCGCTGCGGTAGGCGGTCGTAGCGCTCGCCCGTTGCGTCGCGCGCCGCGAGGTCGAGCATCGCCATCGCTTCCCGATGCAGCCAGTCGGCGGACCAGTCGGGCGCGACCAGCGCGCCGTGGCCCCAGATCGACCCTAGCTGCTGGCCGCCGATGCTTTGCCACACCTGGCGGCCTCGCTCCATGTCATCGCGGGTGTAGACCACGTGGCCGGTTTGGGTCACCACGCGCCCCGGCAGCGGGGGCGCCTGCTGGTGCATGTCGCGGCCCATCCAGAGCAGCACGCTAAAACTCGCGACCAACAGGACGGCGAGGCCAAGCCACAATCTGCGGGTAGTGTCCATGTAGCGCTCCGTGATAGATGCGCTCCATGGTGGTACCCGGCGGGTCGACGCGCCCTGACCCAGGTCAAGCCGACGGGATCAACTTCGCAATATCGGCGCGGCAAGCGCCTCGAGCCGAGGAACATCCGTGAGCTCGACTTCTCTCCGGTCGACGGCGAGCAGGCCGTCGACCTGGAAGCGTTTCAGCACACGGCTCACGGTCTCCGGCGCGAGGCGCAGGTAGTTCCCGATGTCGGTGCGCGCCATGGTGAGCTGAAACCGGCGGGGCGAGAACCCGCGCGACGCCAGCCGCCGGGAAAGTCCAAGCAGGAACGCGGCGATCCGCTGGTCGGCTGACCAGTCACCCGCAAGCCGCATCGCGGTGCCGATATCCCGGCTCAACAGGCGGAACAGGAGCTCCTGGAGTCCCGGCACGCGTGTTGCCAGCTGCGCGATCTTCGGGAACGAGAATCGGCAAAGGGCGACGGTATCGAGTGCGATGGCGTTGCACGGGTAGTGCTCGCCGTCGATCGCGTCGAGTCCGATCACTTCCCCCGGCAGATGAAACCCGAGCACGCGCTCCCGGCCGTCGCTGTCCACCACGTAGGTCTTGACCGTGCCGGCCCGCACCGCGGCGATCGCCCGGAAGGGGTCGCCTTTGCGGAACACGTGGTCGCCCGCCTGCAGGGGCTCCGTATGCTCCACGAGGACGTGCAGGTCGAGGAGCTCGCGCTTGTTCACACCCTGCGAGAGACAGGCCTGGGAAAACGCACAGGTCGAGCAGAAGTGCAGCGCATCGCCATCATCGGCGGCGGTGCGCGCATCCGAGTGCGGGAAGACGGGCCGGCTCACGCGCGGCCTGCTCGAAGGATTAGATCGCGCGCGAGAATCTCAGCGGCACACCGGGACGGTCGAGGTAGCGATCGAAGCACATCGCGATCTTACGCAACAACAGACGGCCCTGCATCGTGGCCAGGATGGCCCGGCTCGATGCGGACCCAACCATCGATCGCCAATCCTTTCAACTCACGCCAACGTACAGCGGCCTAGAAAATTTGCGGCTGCCGCACGGCGGGGCTGAACCAAGCTGGACGAAGCCGAATCCAAGTGCTTTTGCAGGACCCATTCGCATGAAGCTCGAAGAGCCCACATCTGCTTCCTCGAACGAGGACCGTGACCTGCCCATCGCATCCGCTGTTCGCGCCTTGCCTGCGGGTGCTCGGCTTGACGAGTTCGAGATTGAGGGAATCATCAGCGAGGGAAACGTCGCGATCGTCTACGCGGCCACGGACCGCGCGCTCGAGGCGCCAGTGGCCATCGCTGAGTACATGCCGGCGGGGCTTGCGCGGCGTCATGGTGAAGCGAAGGTCATGCCACGCACCTCCGCGCAGGCTGACGCCTTCGAGAAAGGGCTGAAGGCCTTCATCAAAGAAACCCGCACGCTGGCCCGATGCGACCATCCCTCGCTGGTGCGCATCGTGCGTCTTTGTGAGGTCAATTCAACAGCCTACCGCGTCATGCCGCGCTATCCATGTAGGCGGTTGCTCGACGTGCGCCAGAGCATGAGTGAACCACCGGACGAGGAGGCACTGCGTGCGCTGCTTGATGCACTGCTAGGTGCGCTCGCGGCGTATCACCACGCAGGGGGATGTCACGGCAAGGTCACGCCGTCGAATATTTTGATTCTGGCCGACAGCCGTCCGCTCCTGCTAGCCCCCGGTGCAGCGGCCCGGGCGATCGCCAGCGATCGGAACGACGCACTGACGACGGCGGTGGAACCTTGCTTCGCGCCGATCGAGCAGATGGTCGAACCTGATATTCACCTGCATCCCTCGGCCGACCTCTATGCCCTGGCTGGCGTGGCCCGTTACTGGATGAGTGGGGAGATGCCAGCACCCGTTTTCGGTGCGCCCACCAACGCACGGCGCGAAAAACTCGCAGACACGGTGCAACGGATGTGCCAGACGTGGCCGCAGTTGCACTACAGCGCACCGCTGCTGGACGCGCTCGACAACGCCTTGTCGATCTATCCCGCTGAGCGGCCGCAGAGCGTCGCGCAGATGCGCGCGCGCCTCGATGCAGCACCTCCAAGCGCAGGTGCCCTCTCGAACTCGGCATGGCTCGCCGCGCCAGTGCTGAACGAAGTCGTGCCATCGTCGCCAGCGCCAGCTTCGCAGGCCGCGCCACCGGCCCGCGTGACGCAGGCTCTCGATGCCTCGAGAGAGTTGGCGCCCGAACCCGAGCCGGTGGCAACTTGCGATGTCGCTCCCATCGATGACGATCCATCGGTGCGGACCGCATTCGCACACCAAGCGCCTAACCGCCGACGCATAGCGATATGGGGCAGCGCGGCGCTAGCGCTGCTGGCGCTCCTGATCGGCATTGCCGAGTTTGGCCCGGAACGCCCCGTTGGGCGAGTGCTAGGTCTCTTTGGCAGCGGCCGTGGCACTGACGCCGGCGCGCCTGTGTCCGCGTTGGGCGCAGGTCGTGCGGCCCCCTTGACACCGCCAATCGCCGCGGACGCCGGGGCCGCCACGTCGGTGCTGACGGAGGCAACCGCCGGAGACGCGCCGTCGAGAGACACTGCGCCTCGGTCTCTCACCAACGCCGACGACGTTTCCCCGACGGCGGCAACTATCGCCGCTCCGCCCGCCGTCGTGCAGCCATCCGGCCCGATCCGCCCTCCACTGCGAGTGGCGCAGCAGCACCTCTCCCGAGCTCCAGCCAGTCCGCGCGAAGTCTGCGGTGCGCGTACACACTTCTCGCTGTATCGCTGCATGCAAACGCAGTGTAGCCGGCCTCAGTGGGCATCGCATGCCCAATGCGAACGCTTGCGTCTCACTGATAACGCGGAATGACGTGCCGCGACGTAACGTCTCGAAGCACCCTCCTAGCTCCCACGGTTCGTCATTGCCATCTGGCGGCGATGGCGCCCGGTCGATCGGGCGGGTCAACCTGGTATGCGGCGTGATGCAACGCGCCTCTTGGCCGACATCGAGATTTCCGGCCACACGCCTCACCGCCGGATCAGCAATCCCGGTTTAGGTGACATCGACGCTCGCAGTGGGATAAAGAGGTCGGCAATCCCGGAAGCAGACGTTTACGTTGCCGATACCCGGCCCGAGCCGACGGCAGGAGTTCCGCTGGTGAGGGTCGGTGTAATCGGCGGGTTAGTGAGCGTCGTCGATCATCACTTGTCAGCCGCGCCGCGCAGTCCTGCTCTTTGAATCGCTGCTTTGACAAGTCCTTCGGCTTTTACATCCTCAGCGTACTTTCGCACATAGGCCATTCCGCTCTCCCGCCCCTTCGGGAGTGCTATGGCAACTTCATCCACACCAATCCGCCCATCAAGAACCCGAGAGCCGGGCATCTTGTCCGACAACCCATACAGGTTGGCCTTGTTGGCGGCGAAGGCATCCACCTTTCCGGACTTCAGCATTTCTTCACCGGCGGGAACACTCGGACT
>Ga0068864_100003930_pt1 | contig 12237 bp, 14 predicted proteins | sample KBSSwiS72_FD_66586 | JGI IMG/M metagenome (GOLD analysis project Ga0068864, IMG submission 66586) | Switchgrass rhizosphere microbial communities from Kellogg Biological Station, Michigan, USA - KBS Switchgrass S7-2 | ecosystem: Host-associated > Plants > Roots > Rhizosphere > Soil ...
AAAAAATCAAGAATGGCGCGCACAAAATCTATTTATGAATGGCATTTCAGAAACGAAAAATCGCCCGCGCCAGCCGAAGCTGACGCGGGCAAGTGACTGCGTGTAGACGCAGGGATATTACTCGGAAAGGGCAAGCGGCCGGTTCAACAGCATGCAGGCGTGCCGCATGCTCGCAACATTATTTCGGAAACAGCATCGCCCTGAACTCGGATGCGAAGAAGCCGAGCGTGCTGGCGATGCCGGTGAGGCCAAGCAGCAGGCCGGGCGCCTTGTTGCGATTGGTCCGGTAATCGTCGACGATCGGCTCCATCTTGGCGACGGCTGCGGCGACGGATTTCAGCACCTCGTCGATCCGGTTGAGCCGGTCGGTATTCTCCTGGTGCCGCCGATCCGCCTCGCTGCGATTGGCGGCGATGCTGGCCTCGAGATTTTCCACCTTGGCCAGCAGGCTACTGATCGAAACGCTGATGTCGTCGAGCTTTCCGGCCATGATTATTTCGACGCCTTGTAAGCGGCGCGCAGCTTCTCCCACTGGGCGCGCGCGCTGCGGATAACGGTGTTGGCCTTGAGCCGCCCTGCCCGCTCGCGCGCCGGGACCGACAGCGCATTCTCGCCGGCCTTCGGCTCCAGCAACGGCGACCGGCTGCAGATAGGCTGCACAGCGGGAAGATCGCGACGAATGACATCTTTCAACGCGCTACCTGAGCCGGCGCAAGCCGCGAGCGGCAGCATCATCGAGAGTGCAAGCGCCGCTCTGCGGTTGCCTGCTGTAGATCACGGATGACATCCTGGTTCTTTGAGTCGGTGTCCGAGGGCGCGGCGGCCGTCGCGGCGGCTTGTTCGGCGGTGTCCGCGGCGGCGCGCAGATCGATGCGCTGCTTCGCGATGACGGCTTGCAGCGTCGCGCTGCGGTCGAGCCTCGTCTTGAGCGACCAGCCGAAGGCGAATGATGCGGCCATGCCGAGCGTGAGGATCGCAACGCGCCGCCCGGTCGGCGTTGTCAGCAAGCGCCATCCGGCGGCGAGAAACGGCCCGGCGCCGGGAATGAACAACAGCAGGTTTGCGATCATGAGTGGTCGCGGTGCCTCCACCAGATCAGCAGGCCGATCGCGATCAGCGCCGCGACGCCGAACAGCACGCGCGGCCACTGCAGCGCCTGTGTTGCGACGTCCCAGAAAAATAAGAACGCCCTGCACGCCGGCGAAAAAACTGGCGAGACCTGTCAAATGCCTCGTCGTGCCGGGCGACGACACGCGCAGCAGACAAACCGGTTCACGTCCGCTGGCGCGTGACCTCTTTCAGGACGTCCTCGATGTCGGTCAGGACCGAGACAGAGTGATCCTTGTCGAACAGGAAGATCGTTCCTCCCGGCATGCCTTTGCGCGCGCGCAACGTCTTGACGTTGTCCATGTTCACGTAGACGGGCCCGTTCGGGGTGTCGGTTTTCACCAGCATGGTCATGGCGCCACTCCTTTGCCGAGTGATGCCAAGTGAAGACCATGCCCTTTCAGGTTGCAATGGCGCGGATCGCCGACGCGGCTTCCATGATCGATACCGGGGCTCCCTCGACGCTTCCAGCCTGACGCCGATATCGCTTTCGCCGATGATACTCTCAGCTACAATGCCGATCCTGTCGGATGGAGGATCGGCGATGGTCGGAACAAGGGAAGTCAACCCTCGCACCCGAAGCGCCGCAACCGTTGACGCAACGAGTACGCGGCTAATGCCGCCCTTCGTAAAGGTCCCTGCCCTTCGCCAGCGCGCGGATCTTGCCGTGGGCGATGCCGCGCTTGAGCATCCAGAAGCCGCAGTCCGGATGGATGTACTGACGCGGCCCTCCCCGAGCACCTTGTCGGAGTGCTCGATCGCGCGCGCGATCGCGTTCGCCGATTCGACTTCCGTGCGCTTGATGTCGACCACGCCGAGCCCGAAGCCGATCTCCGGCCGCAGCGCCTTGAACACGACAAGTTCCTCGGCCGGCCGGTACGCGTTCTCCATCACGATGTGATCGACGTGACGAGACGTTTCCGGTTTAGAGGCTTGGATCACGCGCTCTAGCAGCCATCTCAACCTCCCTTGTTGCGGCGCGTTTGGTCGCTATCAGCCCAAAAGCGGACCCATAATGCTCACCTTGAGTTCTTCCGCCCCTGACCCTTAGCGGAAGTTCGAGAGGCAAGTCGACTTAAATGCCACTGGACGCCTCACGGCACTCTTACGCCGCGCAACCCGCCCTCGGTGATAGCCTTTTGCACTGTGCCATCGGATCGGATTCGAACTAGGAATTCATCGACGGTAGGAAGCGCCGCCGCGGCTCGTTTTCGCACCCCGATCGCCATCTCAACGACATTGAACCGTCCGGGCAGCACTCGCGCTCCGGGCAAGGGATCAGCAATTCGATGGGCGAGGTGTAGGTTCTCGCCGTAAACGTCGGCCTTGCCTGTCGCCAACGCTTCACGCGCAGGCGCGAACCCACCAGGTACCGAAACTATTTCTGCATTCTTGATGAGACGACGTGGCACAGTCTGGGGTGCGCTCCCTTGCGCTACCGCGATCTTTACTCTGGAGCGGTCAACGTCCTCGGCCCTATCGGGCGCCGCGCCCGGCCGGGCGACATAGCCGTTGTCTACCTCCATGAACGTCGCGCTGAACGCAAGGTGCTCTGCGCGAAAGAGATCGCGCGCGGCAAGCCCAATGTCCCAGTCATCCGTCGCAAGACTTTCGTTGTACCGTGCGGGATTGTCGTAGGGCCTGAGTTCGATTGGTACTCCGAGATGCGCGGCCAACGCGCTAGCCACCGCGACAGAAACCCACTGAGACTGCCGTCAGGACGCCGGGTCACCAAGACCGGATTAGAAGCGATAAGAGCAGCCCGAAGCGTGCCAGTCGGGGCCAATATGCCAGCATTTGCTGGAGCCTGCGCCCATGCACTGCATTTGATGCTGTAGCTAAGGCTGTGATTGTGAGGGAAAGTGCCTCTCGTCGTGTCCACATGAACGTAGCCCCATCATTGCGAGTGGTCGCACTGAACACCGTAGCTCGCGTGACAATTGACGCAAGGCGTCGAGCTATTGGGATCACCGACGGAAGTCAGGAGTTGATGCTGTGGACGGCTCCTCCACCGGCGCGTGAGCGCCACGGAAGTGGGTGCTGTTAAGGCCCCCACGATTCGGAGGAGCCGAGCATGCAGACGATCACAACAATTGGTCTGGATATCGCGAAGTCGGTCTTTCAGGTTCACGGCGTTGGTGCTGACGGGCACGTGGTGGTCCGCCGGCAGTTGAAACGTCGATACGTGTTGGCATTCTTCCAGAAGCTACCGCCATGCCTGATCGGCATCGAGGCTTGCGCCTCGGCGCACCACTGGTCACGCGAACTGCAATCGCTTGGTCACAAGGTTCGACTGATGCCGCCGGCGTACGTGAAGCCCTACGTTAAGCGCCAGAAGAACGATGCGACCGATGCGGAGGCGATCTGCGAAGCCGTGAGCCGGCCAAACATGCGGTTTGTGGCGACCAAGTCGGCCGAGCAGCAAAGCTGCCTGATGCTCCACCGCACGCGCCATCTCTTCATTCGCCAACAGACTGCGGTGATCAATGCAATCCGCGCTCATCTTGCGGAGTTTGGCATCATCGCGCCGGTCGGACGCAATGGTGTCGAGCAGTTACTTAGTGTCGTTGCCGACGCGGGTGACAAGCGACTTCCCGAGGTCGCACGCGCCTGTATTGCGGCTCTCGGCGCGCAACTGCAGACATTGAAGGCGCAGGTTCTTCAGTTCGACCGCTTGATCACCGCTTGGCACCGCTCAAACGAGGCAAGTAAACGGCTCGATGCGATCCCCGGCGTTGGCCCTGCGCTGGCCACCGCCTTGGTTGCCAGCGTCGCCAATCCGCATGCCTTCCGATCGGGACGGGACTTCTCGGCATGGATTGGACTCGTCCCAAAGCAGAACTCGAGCGGCGGTAAGGATAGGCTTGGCAACATCAGTAAGCGAGGTGATCGTTATCTGCGCAGCCTGTTCACGGCCGGCGCGCTCGCCGTCATCCGCTATGCCAAGATCCGTGGCACCAAGCATCGGCCATGGCTCACCGCATTGTTGGCCAGGCGCCCGACAAAGGTTGCTGCGATCGCGCTCGCCAACAAGATCGCTCGGATGGCCTGGGCGATGATGGCCAAGGGCGAGCACTACAAGGAACCCGCCGCGCTTGCGGCGTAACGAGATCGCGTCGGACAACATCCGGCGTGATGTGACGGTTGGGAGAGCGAACAGCACGTAATGCAGAGCCGGTCGATCCGGCGATCAGGACAACCCACTAGGGCCACAGCATCGTCGAATGCGGGGTTTTGACCGGGACCTGATCCGCGGACGGCATTAGGGCCAGCGGTCATGTGAACCGCATCCAAAGGCCGAACACATGGCTGCACCGACCAACCCTGCATTCGTGAAGAAAGCTCTTGCCAACTCGGAGCCGTCCACACATGGCCCTTAGCGGCGGTTTTTGAATGTCTGCTTTTGCGCCGCAGTTGCCGGATGAGCGGACGTCGGCCGGGTAAGCCAAGCTCGGTTACGAATACGCGGCTAATGCCGCCCCAGTAAAGGTCCCTGCCCTTCCACCAGCGCGCGGATTTTGCCATCTGTGTGCCGCGCTTGAGCACCCAGAAGCCGCAGTCCCGGTGGATGTATTTGACTGGGCACTTCCCGAGCACTCGTCGGCGTGCTCGATCGATCGCGCGCAGACCGCGCGGCGAAACAACCCGGACTGCGAAGTGCAGCGTCCTGGTCTCGAAGCTCGACCGGCTATCCCCCGATGTAGCGTTCGTGGCTGGGCTGATGGCGCAGCGAGTACCCTTCATTGTCGCCGAACTCGGCCGCAACGCCGATCCCTTTATGCTGCACCTCTACGCCGCGCTGTCGGAGAAGGAACGGCGGCTGATATCGGAGCGCACCAAGACCGCTCTCGTCATCCGGAAGGCTTCAGGGAGCCGGCTCGGCAATCCGGCAAACCTTATCGATGCCGGTGATCGTGGCCGTGCGTCGGCGACCTCCGCTGCTGACGAGCATGCCGGCCGTTTGCTGTCCGTGCTTCGGGCTATCCAAGCGGAAGGCGCTCAGAGGATCGGCGCGATCACCACCGCCCTCAATGCCGGGGGCGGGTTCCGACACCACGCGGCGATAGCTGGCACGTCTCGTCCGTCGCCAATCTGCTAGTACGTGCGCAGAGGCTCGAAGGGCTTCACTAGCTGCACGTCTCGCGCCTTTTGTATATAGGCGGTAAGAACTCTTCGAGGCCCGTCGCGCCCTGCCTGTCGCGCCTCGCCCCGATCTTGTGATAGTGTCGTGAGGCCGCAGCGGAAGAAAATGCTGCGCGGACAAAACCGGTCCGGCGCGAGAGCGCAGACTATCAGAGGGATGCCGCGTCAGCGCGGCCCGTCAGCGTTGCGGTGCGCGACTGAGGAGATGGTCCATGGGTGACAAAGTCGATTGGGGAATCGTAGGGCCGACGGGCCTTGGCTTTCACCTGACGATTAATCCGCAGAAGAAGCCGAAGGCGACGACGACGGTCAGCGGACGAGCGGACATTCCAGATAACGACATCGCCGTCCGCGACCTCTACATGCAGCACGGACTGACGCTCGGCGACAAGGAGTTGCGCGCGCTCAAACAATCCCGCCCGCAAGGCATACAGGCGATCAATACCATGCTCGGCCACGTCCCCGGGTTTGCAGATCTGACCAAGGATCAGCGTCTGAATTTTGCGATGAAGGCAGCGGATGCGTTGCTAGAGAAAAGCCTCGAAGCCAAGTTATCGCGCGAATATCCGACCGCGCTCAATGAGGCGGACGAGGCCGAGCAGCGCCTGCAGATGATTTTCGAGCACATGCCGGGAAGCGGCGTCAAGAAAGGCCCGCCGCCGTCCCTGTTGCAGTCGGTGCCTGTGGGCATGAGCCTCACGGTTCATTTCTCCGCCAAATGGCTGGATGGAGGCAAATGAGCCTCGACGCGGTCTTTTGCTTCTTCCACCTGAGCGTCTTACCGCCGGTTTTTCGAACTCGGCCGGGACGCCAATGCGTTTATGCTGCACCTCTACGCCGCATTGGCTGAGGAACGGCGGCTGATCTCTGAGCGGACGAAGGCCGCGCTGGCGATCAGGAAGGCGAGCGGGAGCAAGCTCGGCAACCCGGTCAACATCCGCGAGGCCGGCGACCGGAGTTCGCGGTAGCTGGCGCGTTGCGCCGCGCTCCATCAGCTTATTCCACTTCGTCACCGCCTCCGCGCACAAGCGCGCGGTTTGCGGCGACGTCATACTTCTGGTCTTCACGTATCTCGTGATCGATGGGGGGCTTCTCCAGAACCACGCGATGCTGATGCCGGACGAGCGCCGAAGCCTTGAGCGGCGTTCGGCAGTCCAGGTGCCGGAGCAATCACCGGAAGCGGCGGCCCAGCGGCCGGAGCCGTCGCTATGCGAAAGCGTGCCTCGCCCGGTGGCGGACTGGCTGCCGCGCGCGACGGTGACGGTCACGGCGCCCTTCTCGCCGACCTTACTGGTAACCGTGAAGGAAGCGCTGCCCGCATAGCCGACCGAGCCCTTCTCGATCTTGACCGGATAGCGGTAGGCGCGGTCGCAAGTACCCTTTTCCGTGACAATCAAGACGCTCCAGTTGCCGTCGAAGCTCGGCTTGACGGAGCTCATCGGAGCAGACGCGGCGGGGACGGGTAAAGCCAGGATCGCGAGCACGGCGAAGGCGGTGGCGCACCGGATCGTCTGGGAGAGAGTCATCGCAAGCTCCTGAAGGTTAAACATTTCGAAGGCGTCGCCTTATTGGGGACGATGGCATCGCGCGATGCTGGGGGATGTGATGCGGGTCACAACACGTTGAACCAGCGAAAATGTGAGCGGTCGCGCTGGCACGTCTCATTAGGGCGAACCTGCTCGCGCATGCGAAGAGCGACGTGAGGCATCGCACTTTGAGCAGCTTTCTTGCCAGCCGGCGCGATATGGCGCGTCGTCTGCTTCGCCACGATGCCCTCAATGTGCATCTCGCAAGCATGCCGCATGAGATCCACGATCAGAGCCAACGGCCATTGTCTCCCCATGAGATGCGGCCGGCAGCGAGTCCGGCAAACGCTGAGGCCGCCAACCAGGGCGGCCTCGTCATTTGGAGGATCATCAGAGGATGAAGTCAGACGCCTGAAGATGTTGGTGCATTTCAAAGTCGGTCGATGAGTGCACCAGGGCCTGGAAGTCAGCAACCCGATCGCCATTGAGGTCGGCTTTCACAAGCCATCCGTATCCGGTGAATACGCTGTTCACCTGGCCGGCGATGCCAGTGAATGATCCGCCATCGATGTAACTCAGCGCATGGTTGCCGGTGGTTTCGTTTACCAAGGCGTGCAGATCGATCTTATCTTCGCCGCGAACGAAATCCGTGACGGTATCCATGGCAGAGTAAGCAGTGGACATCGGGCCGTCCGCAGCGTGTTGAAAGACGAATTTGTCGTCTCCGCCGCCACCGGTCATGGTGTCGTGACCCGCACCGCCGATGATGGTGTCAGCGCCGTAACCACCATCGATAATGTCATTGCCGGCGCCGCCGTTCAGGACATTGGCGAGGTTATTGCCCGTCAGCACGTCGTCGTAAGCCGAACCGACCGCGTTTTCTATGTTCGTCAGGTTTGCGACCACCTGATGATTGCTCATCTGTATGTACGAACGCGCCGCAGGATTGTAGGTTGTCGTTACAAAGTCCGCTTCAACCACTCCGCTCGAAACAAAGTCGTACCGGCGCATGTCGAACAATGTGATGTGCACACCCACGTTCGAAACCGAATAATCGATGGTATCGCTGCCTGGTCCGCCATTCACCGTGTCGGTGACGAAGTTGTTCGCCGTCATGAAAAAGGTGTCGCTCCCGTCCCCGCCGTTCAGATTGTCCACGCCGGATGTGCCTAGCTTGAACATGATATGCTCCCCTGGTTTTGCCGCACCACCCTGTGCTGCTGGAGGAACATGGTCGATGAGGCCGTCTGCTGCTGTGTTGACCATCACAGAATCTTGTTTTTAGAAACTGAGCGCAGCTCTCGCGCTCCTACGCCAACAAACCCCACGCCGCCGCAAGCCGCCCCAGTTGGCGGGCCGCGCGCAGGAACCATTTATCAAAACGCATGTTCAGCACATGCTCGGACCTACTCCAGGAGGAGAGTGCTCCGGGCAAATGCCCCGGCATGCGCGTCTAAGCCCCCTGTCTCCGCGCGGTTGGCGGGCCCCGTGGTGTTTGATGCGCCGACTTCACAATGCCTAGCGGCTTGCCATCTGGCCGACTCCCGGGCGGAATCGCGTCATGGGCATGCGACCGTCAGACAGCGACATGATCGCGAAATCCAAGAAGCCTAGAGGTACGCGGACACTGGCCTGCACCCGGTTCCGAAGACACCGAGTTAGGTGTTTTGATGGAGCTGGAGGTGCGTCATGGAGAAGCGGAAGTTCACGCGTGAGTTCAAGGTTGAGGCGGTGCGTCTGATCAAGGATCGCGGCGTGTCGTATGTGCAAGCGTCGCAGGACCTAAAGGTCCACACGTCGTAGCTGCGCGATTGGGTGAAGAAGTTCGCCGACGATCCTCAACATGCCTTTCCCGGCAATGGGCAGATGAAGCCGGAGCAGCTGGAGATCGCGCGGCTCATTGCAATCCAGCTTGACGACAATGTTGAGGGGACCCGCGCGCTGGAGCTTGATCACGCGCCCCGCATTTTACTCGGCGGGTCCTTGGGCCAGGCTTTATAATCGGGCGAGCGGCTGGGCGCATATCGCCTGATCAAAGTCGCGGTCACGAGATAGAAGGCGAACCCGTGGCCGAAGATCTCCTTTGCCTTTTGGTCCGCGGTTTGCGCGAGCCGCTTATCCGCACTGGAGAAGTCTTCATAACTCGCACCCAAAGCAGCAGAAATGATCTCAAGGATGTCCCCGCCGAGTTTCCCCTCGACTTTTTGCCCGAGAGCCGTGTACGGCAAGTGGGTATGCCATGCCGCGACAATATCGTTGCCGCCCCGCAAGGGCACGTCTGTAGTGCGAATTCGCGACTCTGAGAAGTTGCCGTCACGACGTATGGTGCTGCCAAACTTGCCGCTCGGTTGTTTGAATACAACGCCGCAATATTCGCGTCGAGCCTTGTAGCTAGCTTGGTAATAGTAATTCGCGCAGAACCACACCGTTGCGAGCTCGGTTTCGAACTCGCCTGGAACCATGATGCCGTTGCTCATGCCTCGCCCCCATGAAATTTCAGCAGCCGGCGGAATTCTTCCGACCAAAGCATCAACGTCAAGGCGACTAGCGGGGAAACGCCCTCTGAGCCGTACGGTGGCAATTTGGGCGCAATTCGCCAAAAGCCGTATCCAATGGCACCCACTTCCGAACATTCGGCGGTTGTCGATAGTCTTCGACACCCTGGACTCTACACTCGAATCCGCGCTGGTCCAGACCCGTTCGCAATCAAAAAGGCTCCCTCAGGGCGAGATCGCTATGGCCCATCACGTCAGGAGGTTGCCGGGCGCCCTTTGCCGAGCACCGGCAAGCGGGCAATGGAAGTGTGGTCTTGGAGAACCTGGCGCCGGCCCGAGAAAAATACTGCTATTCGTAGTAAGAACTTACTACGATGAGCCGAAGTCGTGCTCGATCCGTTCAAGCTACGACGCGGGGCCCGTCTCGGTAGGGCACGTCCTCGCCGGCGAGAAACCTCATTTGAATTTGATACGGCCCGCCTTTCGCCTTTCGTCAAACTCACGCACGGGATTGAATTTCGCCGACTTTTTCGTGATATCCGCAAAATTTCGATAGAGCTTTGGATTGCTCAATCTGAAGCGCTCAATCAGCACTATCGGCGTGAGGTCGGTTTTTTGTACGTTGTCGAGGAATTTTTCCCGCTCAAGCAGTGCGGTGTTGGGGAGTTGATGCCTTGCACGTAACGCCGGCGCGTTCTTTTCTGACAAATAGATGTTTGTCAGCACAATCGCGAGAAATTCCTCCTCATGATCATAGCCCTGATTGACAGGCAACCGATAAAACGTCCCAGACATTAGCCGAAAGGCGTGGACCATTTCATGGAACACGACATCATCAAGCGCCGTTCCGGCGCCTAAATCCTTGCCCCCGCTCCACATCTCGGGACTGACGTCAATCGCCGTGTCAGTGCCCTTACCAAGACCTCCGCCGCTGCCGAGCGAGCCATCGCTTTTATAATTGGGCATACCGGTGCTTGTGCCCTGCAGTGTGGCTTCTTGATCACCGATTCCACTCGCACCCAGCGCGCCCGTCACAGCGTTCTTCGCCGGAGCGTGGAACAGAGTATATGGCCTAATATAAAGTTCCTTGGAAAGCTCGCACAGGGGATCCATCAAGGCTGCCCCTGCATCATAGAACTTGATGCCGTCGAGCACTTTGGTGATATCCTCGATGAATTTGTCGCGCTGCCTTCGATACGCCTTCACAGAGTCGGAAATCCCCTCTTGCCGGTTCGGATCGGTCTTCTTCAACCAACCCGGATAGTCAGGATAAACGATCGTGATGCCCTCGCAGCCACCATATTTATTCGTGGATGCTGATAGCACCTCGCGGATCAGGCCGCGTGGCACGCCGTTTTTCACATCTTGTACGACTTTGTCTTCCCAATCGCCCATCGGTCAAACCCTGAACCGGCATGCGGATGCATCGGAGGCTCGGAACGCTGGCTGAGTCCTACCCTTGCCTGCCCTCCGATGATACATTCGCAAGCCTGACCACACAACGACGCGATACGCTTCGCGCACGCACGCCCCAGTAGCTTTCGATCATCCTCATGGATCCATGCTTGCCCCGCTTTAACGCGAGCGCTAGATGAGCGCAGTAACGTCCAAGAACCCTTCGGGAACTTGCTTACGAAGATGGGGGCGCGAACACAGGGTGTCGAAGCAGCTTAGGGGGCAAGTCAAGGCGAAGGGGTACGAAAGCTGGATCGAGCTGCAGAGTGCACAGCTCGGTCAGAGCCGCCAGGTACCCGCGCGCTCCGGCCGCGGCACCAACCGGCAAGCCTCGGCGCCGACGGTGCACAAAATCGTGGCGAGCAAGCTAATGGACTCGGTATCGTCAGCTTTGTTCAAGGCTTCGATCGAAGGCGAGGGGAAACTCGTCCTCATCGCCTTCGAAGGACGACGGAAGCAGTTATATGAAGCTCGTGCTCCAGAACGCGCTGATCGCGTCCTCACGCTGATCTCACGTGCCAGAACCTGTGTAGCTGAAAGTCAGCTCATGGCCCTGAGCGGCGGTTTTTGAATGTCTGCTTTTGCGCCGCTGTTGGCGGATAAGCGGACGTCGGCCGGATAAACCAGGCGCGATTATGAGTACGCGCCTACTGCCGCCCCTCGTAAAGGTCCCTGCCCTTCACCAGCGCGCGGATCTTGCCGTCGGCTATGCCGCGCTTGAGCATCCAGAACCCGCAGTCCGGATGGATGTATTTGACGCGGCCCGGGCCCAGCACCCTGTCGGCGTGCGCGATCGCGCGCGCGATTGAGTCAGCCGATTCGACTTCCGTGCGCTTGATGTCGACCACGCCGAGGCCGAAGCCGATCTCCGGCCGCAGCGCCTTGAACACGTCAAGTTCCTCGGCCGGTCGGTGCGCGTTCTCCATCACGATGTGGTCGACATGCAGGGCGTTGAGATAGTTCATTAGCTGGCCCCAGCCGCCTTTCTGCACCGATTGCCCGCCGTAGTTTCCGAAGCACAGATGCACCGCCGGCGTGGTGCGCACCGCGCGTAGCACGCGGTTGATCGCCTCCGCGGCCCATTCCCATTCGTGCGGCGCGCCCGGCAGGTTCGCCTCGTCGACCTGCACCACCGCGGCATCGATGTGCTTCACCTGCTCGGCCAGCATGTCCGCGATTGCCATGCAGAGCGCGGCCTTGTCACGGTAATGCGTGTCGAGCAGCATCTTGGTCAGCATATGCGGCCCGGTGAGCGTGAACTTCAGCGGGCGGGTGGTGAGCTTCTTGGCGCGCTCGCAGGCCGCGGGGAGATCGAGCGAGCCCGGTCCGATCTTCGCTTCGACCACCGCGGGGGGACGCGCGCGGAATTTGTGGTCGGGCGAGTTCTTGAAGTCGAGCCGATCTTGCAGGCCGATCTCGTTGCGCACGCCGGACAACGGCCGCACGAAATATTCGATCATCCCGTTGGTCTCGGGATGGTTGATGTCGAAACGATAAAGCTCGCCGTCGCA
>Ga0068864_100003932_pt1 | contig 12234 bp, 11 predicted proteins | sample KBSSwiS72_FD_66586 | JGI IMG/M metagenome (GOLD analysis project Ga0068864, IMG submission 66586) | Switchgrass rhizosphere microbial communities from Kellogg Biological Station, Michigan, USA - KBS Switchgrass S7-2 | ecosystem: Host-associated > Plants > Roots > Rhizosphere > Soil ...
ACCGTCAATCAAGCCAATACCACTTTAGTGGTATTTTATTCTATGATGCTACTGTTTTGTTTTTTCATAAACATCATGTGGCAAATATAAAGACCTCATCAAATCAACAGCACCGTAGTACTACGGTTTTTTGCTGAATACTGGATTGATTTAATATTCTAGTAATAATTACGTAAACGATATTTAAACTAATCAGAGCCTTGACCTTTTTGGATTTCTTTTCACTTAAGAGACATGCCTATCATTTATATATTCAAAGAGCCTTAACCTTCTTAATTGAATTGTCTCATTTCACAATTATTGTTTCTTGTCAGCCTTCTTCGCCTGGTCAGCTACCGATTTCATTTCTTCAGCTTCAATTTGTTTCCAGGCAAGGTTCATCGCTTTGTCGTAAAATTTTTCAAGTTCTCTTGAGAGAGTGTTATAAAACAAATTGTCTTCTTTTAGCTCCTCTGCCACTGAAGGAATGTTATTCCATTTGGTTGTGCCACTGTAGGTAAAGGAAGCTTTATCAAGTGCGATGTTTTTCTTCCAGATTTTCTCACCATACTGAGGGGAGGATGCGGTGAGCACAAGATTACCTCCTAAAGTGATCTCTCCACTCATACGATAGCTGGCAGGCACGATTGCTCCTAATCCTGCATCATATTTATACTTGCGATTATAGGTAGGTTGGAGATCAATTTCTGCCGAGAATGCAAAGTCACAGCTTTGCTTATCGTTGTATACCATTTCATCCCTTGAACCAAAGGGTCCCCTGATCTTAAATCCTTTTGCCGTCAACATTTCTTCAAAGTCGTTTCCCATGTTCGTAGACATTTCACTAAAGGGAGCAACATAGTATTCAGGATTCTTTGTAATGTAGATTGGACGCACTAGTGCAATGGTCATTGCAGTGGCGCCGGCTTGAGTTCGTGACGGTGGCGAAAAGTCAAATCGTGCTGGAATTCTTGTGGTGTTGCTGACTGGCGTTTTGGATGCAAAACAACCCATGAGTACGATTGTTAAAAGAGGAATGATCTTCTTCATAGAGAATAATTTTAATAGTTTAAAATGGCTCCTGACCCTCGGTCACTTTTTGAAGAATTCAGGCTTGTATAACAAACATAAGTAAAAAAGGTTTGTAAACGTATCAGTTTACAATAAATTTTTCTGATTGCCTCACCTTGTGACCTATGGCGAAGGCGACACCAAAAGAGTTGTTTCTTAAGAAATTGGGAAAGAATATTGCCCGATTAAGAGAAAAAGTAGGGCTGAGTCAAACGGAACTGGCCCTTCGGTGTGATAAAGATCGGCAAAGTCTGAACCGCCTTGAAAAAGGAAGAATTAATCCTTCCATTTATTATCTCACCGAAATCGCTGTTGAATTGAAAGTTCCCCTGAAAGATCTTTTTGATTTCGAATGACTCTTTATCAATCTGCTTAGATTTTAATAATTCCATATTTGACCGCATACAAAACAAGGCTGGCAGTATTATCAACATTCATTTTCTTATAAATAATATCGCGGTACCCCTCGATGGTCCGAAAGCTAAGTCCAAGTCTTTTTGCTATCTCCTTATTTCTATTTCCCTGGCAAATCAATAAGATAATAGCTATTTCAGTTTCATTAAGCTTTGGCATAGCCTTTTTTGGAGTCGCCGTTTTTACTGACACATAAACCCGATTTTGTAAAAAAGCTGGCTTATATAGGTAGTATTTAATAGCATATAAAACCAATCCGACCGAATTCTTAACTTTCATCTTCTTAAAGATATTGATCAAGTCAAGTTCGATGGTCTTAGTGCTTATATTTAATTTCTTTGCAATTTCTCCTATGCTGTGTTCATGACAGGTAAGGAGAATAATGTCCATTTCTTTTTTAGAGAAACGATTTTTTATCTCAGGCTTGTTTGTTTTCAATTCAGAGTTTTGTTTCTCAAATTACTACAACACCCAAAAAGTCAAGTAATTTTTTATGAAAATAAAGTATTGGAAGATTCATTCTTCGATGTTTGATACTTTAAATGTATTTCATTCTCAATGCTAGTCTTTTCTTTCGCGTAATTGTTTCTGGATTGAGTCACAATTTCAGTTTTATATGAAGCTAAAGGCTTGTTGACTGGCATAGTGATAGCGCTGAATGGTTTTGAAGTAGTTCCATCAATTAAGAGTTTTAAATAAATGTGATACCGGGGGAGGTTTATTAAGTCTGATTGGCTAAATACCGGGTAGAATTCTTCCGCCAGTATCCTGGCATCCCTCGAACCTACCCTAAATGCTATGAGTGTCCCCACATTCCCAATGATTGATTTTTGAATGTCCTCCGGTAATTGATCTAAGAACTGGTGGGTAATAAATAACCCTAAACCATATTTTCGGCTCTCACTCAATATGTCAGCAAAGGATTTGGTGATGAAAGAGTGGACTTCGTCAATAAAGAGGTAAAAAGGTGTTCTTGTTTGGAGTGGTCGTGTCGCTCTTCCCAGTGATGCAATCTGAAATTGAGTGACAAGAAGTGATCCTAATAATTGAGTGCCGGCTTCTCCCAAAGTTCCTTTTGAGAGATTCGCAATAAAGATCTTTTTTGTGTTCATTATTTCGGCGATGTCAATTTTTGATTGTTGTTGCCCCAGGATGTTTCGGATGATCGGATGCGATGTAAATAACCCAACTTTGTTAATGATTGGTGCGATGAACTCATTTTTTAATTGCGGCGAAAGAGGATCAAATTCTTTATGCCAATAGTCCTGAAGAGAAAGGATGGGTACCGTATAGAGCACCTGTTTTCGAAATTCATAGTCCGTCAGCATTGGCACAATATCCAACAATGTACTCTTGGAATAGTAAGTAAGGGAGAGTAACGTATTGCGTAAAATATGCTCAAGTCTTGGTCCCCATGATTCCAAAAACAATTTCTTAAGCGTTGTTACCACCGTCTCAGCCACTAAGTATCTGTCCTGCTCTTTTACATTGTAAAAAGGATTAAAAGCAATGGGGAATTCAATGTCACTCGTGTTGACATAGACAACGTCGCGTAATCTGTTCTTTGGAACATAGTGCAACAATTCTTCCGCAAGATCACCATGGGGATCAATAACACCTACTCCATTTCCTTTCTCCATATCTGAAATCACCATGTTCAAAAGAAGTGTTGACTTACCACTTCCTGTTTTTCCAATGCAGTAAATATGACCAAGACGGTCATATTCTTTTATTCCAAATATTTGATTTGTATTTCTCCAGTCGGTAATACCGATTGGGGTGATGCCTGACATTGATAAATCATACTGATTGAGGAAAAGTGTTGAAAAGGAAGGGCAATTTGCAGATGACGCAAACAGCCCTGTCTTATGTATAAAGCTCTCTTCCTACATACTGGCTTGCATAGTATGAAATACAATCTATATCAACTTTTTGAAGAGTTCATATTTGAGGCTGAATTTGTAAACAAAGCAAGACCTGAAACATTAAGAGGTTACGTTCACACTTTTAACCTGTTGATGAAGTTAATGCCTAACTTATCTATAGAAATTCTAAATACTAAAACAATAATTGATTTCTTCCATATCCTACAAGTAAGAAAACGAATTGTTGGGAAAGGAAAGGTTCGGGAAGGAATAAAAAAATCTACAGTTGCGACTTATTGGAGCAAGTTAAATAGTTTTTTTGAATGGTTAAGAATTAAAGGCCACATAACAATAAATCCTGTATCTGGAATGAAATGCCCAACGCCGGTTTATGAAGACAGAAAATTTTTAAAAAAAGAGGATGTCGAGAAAATAATCGCTGCAATTCATAATACTCCTAGCTCCAATCTTCTCCTTCTAAAAAGGAATCTCGTATTAATTTATGTACTGCTTTTCTGTGGACTACGAAGAGAAGAATTATTGTTTTTGCAATTAAGGGATATTGATTTTGAAAGAAAAACTTTAACCGTTAGAGCAGAAACATCAAAAATCCCAAGAACCAGACATTTACCCTTGCATTCTCAGGTTATTATGCACCTGAAAGACTATCTGCAAGAAAGAAGGAAATTTATCACCCCCTATTTGATTGTTTCAAGTAGCAGAGATGATCGACTTAGCTACGATGGCCTGAAGCATTTGGTGAATAAATTGAAAGAACGATCTGGAATAAACTTTCACCTCCATCAATTTAGACACACCTTTGCCGTAAATTTTTTAAAGAGTAGCAATAACATTGCAAAATTAAAACAGCTAATGGGACATAAAGATATTTCAATGACAATGGTATATTTGCGATGTTTACCAACTAGCGAAATGAGAGCTGACATTGAAAATATGAATATTGACTCTTTAATATAGCTTATTTTACCATAGCGATTATTCTCTTCGTTGGTGGTATCTAGAAATTTGGAGTTAACACGGAATTAGTTGTAAAGACAATAAGACGCTGTGATGCTCTGGTTAAGGCCACATAAAGATTTTTTGGACAAGAAAACTTATGTGCGTTAAGTATAATGACGGTGTCAAACTCAAGACCTTTGGTAAGAAGTGTTGTACCAATACACCTGCCGTATACTTTTCTTCCCATTCTGCGAATCTGATTTCTTTTTTCAGTCATAGAATCATAAACTGTTTTTCCATTCAGCTGTGCCTCGACCAATGCATTACATAAACTACGAAACAAATCCTTTCGATAACATTTAACGCCAGGAAGGCTGTGTATATCCTTTAAAACTTGTGAGATTTTCGAAAATGATTTTACCTGCATCGCCTTTTTTAAATTATCTGAAATAGATTCACTGATAATTTGGTCCTGCTCTTTTTTCTTCCGAACTAATCCCCTTTCAGTAAACCATTTCCGAACTTCCGTTTTATTAAAGAGTGCTTCCGCTATCTTTGAAATCACCTTATGTATGTTTGCGTCACCAATATCATCACATAATTTTGCAAGTTTGTAAAAATCCTTATCGTCAATTGCTTCAACAAGAGTGATTGGAGTTTTATATATACTTACTATTCTTCGGCGAGGATAAATACTGGTAGTATCTGGATGAATTAACAAAATATTTTTTCCTACTAAAATTTTGGAGAGTTTTTTATAGTATTCCTTAGTCGGATTATAGATATCATTTTCATCGTTAACAATGATACACTGGATCGACGGATATTGAGTTAAGTCAATTGGATTATTGCCTTCGAGCAACGTCCGTATTTCTATTAGCGCCTGTCCTAAAAACTCATTCTTTTTTTTCCAACGCCATGGTTCATTCAACTTGTGTTGATTCTCTAAGAATCCTACCATATGTTCGTTATCATACAGGTTCACCATCGGTTCATCATTAAAACTAAAAATTCCCTGTAGAGGATCACCAAGAATTCTAGTCGGTAGTATTTTAGTTAATCTAGAGATGAATCTATGTTGCGCCAAAGTACAATCTTGATACTCGTCAACAAACAGCCCAGCATAAGTTGAGGCAATTATATTGGAAACAATTTTTAAAGTAATTATCCTGTTGCCTTCTGAAATTAAGAAAGGGTAATATTTATCGGCATCTTCATATTCAGGCATTTTTTCGCCCGTATAAAAAGCAAGGACATATTTCTGGGCGAAGCTTGTAATTGTTTCAACTTGGTAAGATTTTGAAGGAATACTCGCTGCCTTCAACTTCTCCTTTATAGATGAAACTCCAGCGTGAGTATGAGTAAGGATAAGCTGTTTGCCTGTAGTATGCGACAAACAATCAACAATGGAGTGAGTCTTACCATGTCCGGCGGGAGCAATAAGCAACCCCTTTGGTTTAGAAACAAATAATTTATGATCCATTGGCATCAATCCAATTAGATAAAGCAACTAATTGCTTTTTCAATAGCGACTCATCATTAATTTGGTCAAAATTATCGAAGATGAGCTTTCCTAACCGAACCCCACTAGTCTGACTTTTAAACCAATCATTCCCTTTTTTTGCAGCGGCCTTTCCTAGTGCGTTTCGTAATGCAACAGTATCGGTTATCGAATCAATATCCTGAGGGCATCCTGGTCCAAACTGTGCCCTCACCGAGTCCCACATTGCTGTTTTGATAGCTGTTATTGGCAATGAACTATCTTCATCATGAGCTATTCCTACCGCTAACTCAAACACCCTAACTATCAGTTCAAATGGTATGTCTTTTAAAATTGCAACCTCTAAGCAGTCACCTGTATTCCAATCAAAGATTGGAATACCTTGAAGCATAGATTTTTTATCCTTACTTGATTGGGTATCTGAATCGCAAAACAAACAAACGGGAAATCCTGATTTGTTGAACCCTTTACAATATTTAATGCTTTCGCTTCCTGTACCATCTGCAAATCGAACACCAAGGTATGCTGTATTTTGTAGCCCTTTATTAATCCTCCACCTATTGAGTGCCCTACATATTCCAATCTCGGTAGCCCCTTCACACACCACAATTTTCTTTGCAAAAAAAGCTTCTGGATTTTTACGTAAACATCCTTGTAAGTCATCATCGAATGTAACAAGACCTTGTGCTCCTTTTTTCATCAAAAAAAGATCCGTATGTGATAACTCAACAAGTACATCCCTAGAATGAGAGGTAATAAAGACCTGGCCGTGATTATTTGTCTTAAGTGTATTAACCAAATGTTGCACTCTATCTGGCTCTAATCCCTGTTCAATTTCATCGATCAACACAATTCCGCCTGCATCTGCTATTGAAGCTTGAATTGCCATTGAGATAAGTCTTTTAGAACCTTTTCCTTTCAATCGAAATGGTATATTTTCATCGTGTAAACAAACTTTGCCATCCTTTATAACAATGTCTTTGAAATCAATGGTAGTAGTCGTTTTAGATATATCTAAACCGAGTGTTGCTGCGTTATCTTTTATTTTTCCAACAACAGAGTTGAATTTATTAAATGGATTTCCATCAATTTTACCTTTGGCTTCACGCAAAGCTTCAATCATTACATCATCTTCTTCTGTTTCTGTCAGGCTTTCTTGTTTTAGCAGTGTGTACAAAGGACTTCCTTTGCTCCAGGTGAAATGACGATCTAAATAATCAGAAACTAGAAAAACGCCTAGCATAGATCGATCATTTGCCGAGATATGTTTTGGTTCTATTTCTCTACCAGTAATCACATTCCATTCTGGCTCCAGATCTTTCTGTACTTCAAGACGAATGGTTAGAACTGATTCTTGATCATCTTCCAATTCATCAACAACTTCACCTGTTTTTGTTAAACCTCGTACATACAAACCATATTTGTTTTCAAGCAACAACTCGTTTGGCACATCACGAAGAGTTACTTCGATCTGTATCGATTTGCTAGTATCGCATTTATAAAAATCATTATCAAAAAAAGAAAGGTTCCAATTAGGGGATAAGACGCAAGCTATTGCTTCAATAATTGTGGACTTACCTGAATCACCTCTTCCAATTAAACATATAAAATTCGAGTTAAAACCCTGAGAAAAGAATTGTATGCCTCTGAAATTACTTATGGAGAGGTTGTGAATTTTTGCCATATGCAGTTAGATTAGCATGACAGTAACTATAAAGGTATCGTATTTATTACTTCATATAAGTTGTATTCGCCGACCCTTTTAAAACAGCTGCAAGCTGATAAGAGATCATATGTCCGATCCCGTCATGGTCAATAAAATGTAGGTTGCTTTTTTTACAAGGAATTGTAAAATAGTTTCGACCTGTTACTTTATTAAATTAATATATCCGTTGAGGCGATCCTGTAACACTGATTGAGCTGATAAACAGGTCATCACAACGGCTTTGAATTTGATACAAAAAACCCTTTTTTATCCTTTTAAATAAAGAATATTTCAATGAAATAAGCACTGCTTGTTTATTACCATTAAACAGGTCTACCCTATTATCATTGATTAGCCTGAAAAGAAAGGATATAATAGCAAAAATCTGTCTTGAATGACCATCTCTGGCAGAAAACAGGTCTTCCGCTCTATTAATTTCATTGCCGTTGTAGCTCAGTTGGTAGAGCGCTGTCATGGTAAGACAGAGGTTTCCGGTTCGATCCCGGACAATGGCTCCGGATACTCTCTCGGATATGATGAGTTTTAAACATGGATATAATGCTTTTAGCTGCTAAATTTCATGATTATTCATTACACATACGAGGCTATTCAAAAGAAACAATTAAAAGATACCGACAAGTACTAAATTTCTATTGCAGGTTTGCGAACGTTAAAAAAATTGAGCAAGTGACAATTGATAATATTCGACAACTGTTTTTTCACGGAAGAACTCACCGGCAATGGAATACCAATACTTTTATCACCTTTCACAAATCACTTGTAGTTTTTTTCAGATGGTGTGTGCAGAACAAATACCTACTGTCCAATCCCATGGATGAAATTGAATTGCCCAAACTTGAAAAACGATTACCGCCAAAATTGACCAAGCAGGAAGCACTAAGATTGCTTGAAATAGTTTATAATTACCCATACGAAAACATATTCTTACGTTATCGCAACCATGCAATATTTTCAACATTTATTTTTGCCGGGTTACGCAAAAAAGAACTTTTGCAATTACGTTTAGCTGATGTTGATCTCGAAAATCTAACTATATTCGTAAATCAAGGAAAAGGAAGTAAAGACAGGATCATCCCAATAAGTTTTACATTAGCCCAAAGTCTCAAAAGATATTTGGATGAACGGAAAAAGCAAAATAAAACCTGCCCAGAGTTTTTCACTTCATTAATTCGCAATGTTGGTTTTAGAGAAATCGGTATAAAAAGACTAGTTGCAAAAATTCGTGATGCGTCCAAAATAAAGTTTACCATTCACAAACTACGGCACACTTTCGCTACGTTAATGCTTGAAGGCGGTTGTGATATTTACAGTCTTTCTAAAATGATGGGGCATAGTGATATAAAAACTACTACAATTTATTTGTCTGCAAGCGCAGAACATTTAAGAGCGCAAATAATCAAACATCCATTAAATGAGCTAACCAGTTCAAGTTAATGAAATTAACCCCCGTTGTGATTCCACAAATATGTCGGGATTATTTCTATTTTTGATTATGATCTCTAAATCAATATCAGAAATTACTCCAAGTGATTTTCAGAATCTAATTGACAATGAAGTACCTGAAAGTAAAACTATTGAGTATAAGCAAACATTAAACCTTAAAACAGATTCGGATAGGAAAGAGTTTCTTGCAGATGTTTCTTCGTTCGCTAATACATCAGGGGGAGATTTGATTTATGGGATTGCAGAAAACGAGAAAAAACTTCCTTACAAATTTGAAAATATTGATATAAAAAACTTTGATGAAATCAAACTACAAATAGATTCACTTATTCGCGATGGCATTGTGCCTAGAATTAATGGAATCCAAATGAAAGAATTTAAGATGACAGAAGCAAAACTTATTCTTTTAATTCGTATTCCGAAAAGCTGGAATAGTCCACATCAAGTTGTGTTAAAAGGGAGCAACAAGTTCTATGCTAGAGCAAGCAATGGAAAGTATTTAATGGACATCCACGATCTGAAATCAGCTTTTTTACTAAGCGATACAATTGCGCAAAAAATAAGAGAGTTTATTGCTGAAAGAGTTTTACATATTGCGTCCGGTGATTCTCCTCTCCCTTTGCTTCCTTATGGCAAAATAGTTCTTCACCTGGTTCCTCTTTCAAGTTTCAATATACCACCTCCAGATATATTAAAATTCAAATCAATAATAACCAAGATACGTGCTTTAAACGGTGGCAGCAGATCCCCCCGGTATAATCTGGATGGTCTTATCATCTCTTCAATGGCATCTATTGAAAAAGGCTGTGACAGTTATCTGCAGTTATTTCGCAACGGGATTATTGAAACAGTAAATTCAGAATTATTATATCCTTACAATGAAAATAATTTACAAATACCAGTTTCAGACAGCATAAATTATGAATATTCAATTATTGAAATTCTCCATGAGTATATGGAATTTTACAAAAAACTCGACGTTGGGTTACCGATATTTTTGTTTCTTTCACTTATTGATATCAAAGGATATAAAATATTTCCTCCGAATTATAGATCCTCTTTTAATCCTCCAACGGGTATAAACAAAAATGTAATTACTCTTCCTGAGGTGACAATTTCTAACTTAAATGATGATTTGCCACATTTATTAAAGCCACTATTCGACATTATTTGGAATTCATGTGGACTAGAGCGTTCACTTAATTATGTTGAAAGTGGGAAATGGAAGTTCAGTAAATAGTCTTTGAGATAAATCAAGAGGATAGTTTCTTTTCTACAGTATAAATTACATCTTCCTTTAATCGGTTTTAAATTCCTCAGATGTCAAACTAATTACATAACTGTCAAGTTCTACGCCATTAAATAGTTTTATTGAAAAACTGTAAAGACTGGACACGAGCTTTATTCAAGCGGTATTACTTGAGGTTTTAATGACCTGGCTGTTTTATACGCACCTAAGAGATTAATCAGTGCGCTACAAGCTTCTGGATAATTTTTAACACTTATCTTTTGCAGAGCTTCTCTTAAAGAATCAATGGCATCATTATTTTGGCCCCATCCTATTGTCTTTACTTCAAGTGAACTTTCTGAAAAATTAAGTTCTTTTGCGGCTGCAATTTTCTCAAGTCCATCCATTCCAATACTTAGTCCCCAATCCTTTACAAAGTAAACAATCCTGAGACCAGCCGCTAGCCGTACTTTCCTCCTTCTATTTTCATCAATACAAGTAGTATCCAGATAATTGCAAAAATCCAAAATAAAGGCTTTGGAATTCTTCTTGAACTCTCCCTTCACCATTCCGAATAACTTTAATTTATTATCATCATTTCTAGTAACCGTAGTATAATATGTTTGGGTACCAGACCTAAACTGATTTCTTTCAATTGTATTAAACGCATCACAGGATGATGTACTAATAGAAGCAGCAAATTCATATGGCTTAGCATGGGTAAATGTAGCGGCAACAATTTCAGTTGCAAGTCCTTTTTCAGCATTGATTAATAGTTCGTAATTATTCAATCCCGCAGTCGCCAATGCATTTGAGGTTATTTGTAATGAATCATACGCGGGGCTTTTAATATATGCGGCAATGGAATCAATATCAGGAAAATAATGATCTGATTTGCTTGGAGACATTTTTGCTTGAGCTTCCATCTTTGAGCTTTTCCCTGTACTCTTGTCATTACCGCAGCCTATAAGAAATGTTCCGATAGTTATTATTAATAGCTTTTTCATTTTTAGGTGTTTTACTGTTAATGATTAGAGTTCTTTTTTAATAATAGTTTATCCATGTTGCCAACAATAACCATTACTTCTAGCTGACCTACTACATCTTGTACCTTTTTTGGTAATTGCCCTACATTGCCCGTAACTCTCAGGCTTTGTAGTTGTCGGTTTCTGTTCTCCTGTCTTTGGTTTCGTGGTAGTTGGTTCTTGCTTTTCTTTTTTTAGAGGGGCACATACTCCGCATGTTCCGCCTGAATTGCAGTGTTTGCAATACTTGCAATTCTTACAAGCATTACATGGGTTGTAACCATAACAAGTGGCTGCAGTTGCTCCGCAGGATTCAATATGATTACTATTATTCGCCGATGGGTATGGCGCAGTTAAAAGTGTCGCAAACAACACTACGAAAATATGGTTCATAACAAAGTGGCTTGGTTAAGATCAGTTCGATAGATGGAAGTTATAGGAAATCAAAAGCGAAAACAACCGTGGAAATACGGTATTTTGAAAACCTTAAGAGTAATTACTAAGTTGCACAATCAACAAATCTCCCTCCCTTACATTAGCCATCAATAAAAAATATAGTAATGAAAATCTATTCTTTACTATGCCAAAAGAAATCATCGCAGAAACAAATAATGTTTCAGAAATTGAATTAATCTACAAATCGAAAAGTAAAGCATCAGAGCGTCCGCACCTTGTTACTCAGTTAGATACCTATGAGTTTCTCTTAAAAATCTGGGATCCAAACAAGATTGAATTGGTTGAGGAATTTAAAGTCTTATTCCTAAATCAAAACAACCGGGTTCTGGCTTTTTATAACATTTCCAGTGGTGGTATCACTGGTACTGTTGCTGATCCACGATTGATATTCATCGCGGCCTTAAAAGTTGGTACTTGCGCAATTATCATTGCCCACAACCATCCGAGCGGAAATTTAAGGCCGAGCAAGCAAGATGGTGAACTGACTAACAAGATTAAAGAAGCAGGAAGGCTTTTGGATATACGACTTCTTGATAGTTTCATTATCACTCGTGAGGGTTACTTTT
>Ga0068864_100003936_pt1 | contig 12230 bp, 8 predicted proteins | sample KBSSwiS72_FD_66586 | JGI IMG/M metagenome (GOLD analysis project Ga0068864, IMG submission 66586) | Switchgrass rhizosphere microbial communities from Kellogg Biological Station, Michigan, USA - KBS Switchgrass S7-2 | ecosystem: Host-associated > Plants > Roots > Rhizosphere > Soil ...
AGGCCGGCCAGGTACGCGGCGCCGAGCGCGGTCGTCTCGGTGACGGCGGGCCGGACGACCGGCGCGCCGAGCAGATCCGCCTGGAATTGCATCAGCATGTTGTTGCCCGCCGCGCCGCCGTCGACGCGCAACTCCTTCAGCGGAATGCCGGCGTCGGCTGACATGGCGTCCAAGAGATCGGCGACCTGATACGCGATGCTCTCCAGGGCGGCGCGCGCGAGGTGCCCGGACGAGGTGCCGCGCGTGATCCCGACGATCGTGCCGCGCGCGTACGGATCCCAATGAGGCGCGCCGAGGCCGGCGAACGCGGGCACCAGATACACGCCGCCGTTGTCCGGCACGCTCGCCGCGAGCGCCTCGATCTCGGGCGCCGTCCGGATCAGACCGAGACCGTCGCGAAGCCATTGCACCACTGCGCCGCCGATGAACACGCTGCCCTCGAGCGCGTACTCGGTCCGCCCGCCGAGCTGCCATGCGACGGTGGTGACGAGCTGCTGGGTGGAGCGCGTCGGCTTGGTGCCGATGTTCTGCAGGAGGAAGCAGCCGGTGCCGTAGGTGTTCTTCGACATCCCGGGCTGGCGGCACATCTGGCCGAAGAGCGCGGCCTGCTGATCGCCGGCGATGCCGGCAATCGGCACGCTCTCGATGCCGAGCGACTCCGACACGTTGCCGTACGCTTCGCTCGACGATCGGACCTCGGGCAGCATGCTCGCCGGAACACCAAAGAGTCTCAGCAGCTCCTCGTCCCATTGGAGCGTGTGGATGTTGAAGAGCATCGTGCGTGATGCGTTGCTGACGTCGGTGATGTGCCGCGCGCGGCCGGTAAGCTTCCAGACCAGCCACGAGTCGACGGTGCCGAACGCGAGCTTGCCCGCGTCGGCGCGGGCCTTCGCGCCCGGGGCGTTGTCCAGGATCCAGCGGATCTTGCTCGCGGAAAAGTACGCGTCGATGAGCAGGCCGGTTTTCGCCTGGATCGTTTCTCCCGCGCCCTGAGCCTTGAGGCGCTCGCAGTAGTCGGCGGTGCGCCGGTCCTGCCAGACGATCGCGTTATAGACCGGATCGCCGGTCTCGCGATCCCAGACGATCGTCGTCTCGCGCTGGTTGGTGATGCCGATCGCGGCCAGCTCTTTCGGGCGCACCTGGGCGCGGCCCAGCGCTTCGACCGCGACGCCGATCTGCGACGCCCAGATCTCGCCGGGGTCGTGCTCGACCCAGCCGGCGGCGGGAAATATCTGCGTGAATTCCTTCTGGGCGACCGCCTTGATGGCGCCGTCGTGGTCGAACACGATCGCCCGGGAGCTGGTCGTGCCCTGATCGAGCGCGAGGATGTACGGCATGGCCGCCCACTATACAATGCGCCCATGCCAAAAGGATTGATGCGCGAGCTGCTGGCGGAGTTCTTCGGCACGTTCATCCTGATCGTGTTCGGCCTCGGCGTCGTCGCGCAGGTGGTGCTGAGCAAGCACACGGCGGGCGACACCTTGTCCATCAACATCGCCTGGGGTTTGGCGGTGACGATGGGGTGCTATGTATCGGCGGGCGTGTCGGGCGCGCACCTGAACCCGGCGGTCACGCTGGCGCTGGCGGTACACCGCAAGCTGCCATGGGGCAAGGTGCTGCCGTACTCGGTCGCGCAGCTGGCGGGCGCGTTCGTCGCCTCGGCGCTGGTGTACGTGACGTATCACGAGGCGCTGAACGCGTTCGACGGCGGCGTCCGGCAGGTGGTCGGCGCGCAGGCGACCGCAGGCATCTGGGCGACGTACCCGCAGGCCTTTCTGAGCACGTTCCCCGGCGGCTTCATCGATCAGGTGGTCGGCACGGCGCTTTTGGTGGCCGGCATCTTCGGGATCACCGACAGCCGGAACTCGCCGGCGCCCGCCGGCCTCGCCCCGGTCGTCGTCGGCCTGCTGGTGCTGCTGATCGGCGCGACGTTCGGTTTCAACGCCGGCTATGCCATCAATCCCGCGCGCGATTTCGGTCCGCGGCTGTTCACGTTCGTCGCCGGGTGGGGTGGGGAAGTCTTTCGCGCCGGCAACGCGTGGTGGTGGGTGCCGATCGTGGCGCCGTGCGTCGGCGGTGTCCTCGGCGGCTGGGTCTACGACGCCTGCGTGGGGCATCGCTTTCCGACCGCAGGCTGATCGCGGCTCGACTCGCTTTGAGCGCGATCTAACGTGACTTGAGGTATTCGATGATCGCCATGCGGTCTTCTGGCGACAGGAGCGGCCCAATCACACCCTTGCCGCGCGGCCCGTCCTTGAACTCGTGACCGGCGGTGCTGTTGCCGGGGGTGGACGAGTCGAACAACGTTCCGCCGCTGATCTTGGCCGTGTCGTAGCCGACCTTGACCGGATCGAACTGCTTGCTGCCCGACCAGAACGTCTGGGGCCTCTCCGACGCCGGTGACAGCAGCAGATACAAATTGGGCACGGAACCGTTGTGAAGAAACGGAGCGACGGCCCAAATGCCGTTCAGCGGACGCGCCTTGTAGATCAGCTCATCGCGAACAGCGACGTCCTTGGGATCGCGGCCGCCCGCCCACGCGGCACGCTGGTCCGCGGGGATGTTCTGCTTCTCGAAAAACCTGGTCCCGATGCCTCGCGTCACGGCGTCGAGGCCGGCGCGCGCCGATACGACGCCCATCTTGAGATCGCCTGAATCGGCCGTGCGGTTCTTGAAGTCGGTCGCCTCGTGCGGATCGGTGCCGATGTAGTCGATCTTGACGTCCTTCACTTTCAAGAACCAGTTGCCCAGCGCGTTCTTCCACCAATACTTCGGTGCGGGGCCGTTCGTATATGCGGCGTCGAGGTCGGCCATGAGCTCCGGCAGCGGCGGCAGGTGGCACGCCTGGCAGTGCTGTTTGTACAGCTCCGCACCGCGCGAGACCTTCTGTTGATCAAGCGGCGGGAACACCGATGGCCACTTGGGCGACGCCAGTCCCTTCAGAGGAGCGGGGCCCGACAACAACTCTTCGAGCGTCCGCAGACCCTTGATGTTGATCGAATTCTCGAACTGCGCGGCATCGGGACCGTAGAGTTTCACCACAGCGCGGACGCCGAGCGCTTCGCCGATGTTGCGGACCAACGGATCGGCGATCGACGAGTTGTATTGCACCCAGTCGAACCAGGAGGCGTCCCAGATTTGGGGAAAGCGAACCGGCGCCGTCGAGACCGCGTAGTTGGCGTCGATCTTCGTGTCGGCCGCGAAAACCTGGTTGCCGATGCGGGTGAGCGCGTCGGTGCGTCTGAACCCGGCCGGCTGGTCGTAAATGTGGCGGTCGTCGATGACTTTCTTTTCCGCGAGCGCGTGGTCGAGAAAGGCGTCAAAGCTCGCTTTCAACGCAGCCTTCTGCTCATCGCTCGCGTTCGGTCCCAGCACGCGGCGCTCGAATCGTGCATAGCGGCCGACTCTGAACGGGAATGAGGTGTTGAACGCGAGAGCCAGGCCGAGCGCTTTTTGAAAAGACGTGACCTCAATCGTGGCCGGGGCGCCCTCGACCTGCACGGCGTACTTGCCGTAGTAGAGCTCGTTGGAATGGCAGGCCGCGCAATTGAGCCCGACGACGGGATAGGCCTGCCTGCTGAGCGGATCGACAAACTCCCGGTCGATCGCAAAACCAACGGGTAACCCGTCGGGGTTCAGCTCGGGGTCGGCTTCGCTGGGGATGAAGCCGAAGCGCTCGAGGTAGGCCGGATCGGTGAACATGCCGCAGCCCAGGAGCGACAGACAGGGCTGTTCCAACGCCTTGAACCATTCGTAGGGAATCAGACGCGTGCCTTGCGGCGTGTGGTGGAAACGTTTGCGCTGCGCCGCCGTCCAGTTCTGATCGAGTGTTACTACCTCGGACGGTCGTTGGTATTCGGGTACATGAACCTGGATCTCTTCGATCTTGTCGTGGAGAAATGGATAGAGACGAGCCAGCAGGACCAGCAGCACCACCGCTACCACCAGAAGGGACGCATACGTTTTCTTCAAACGAACCTCCTGCTGCCAGCGAGGTGATCGCTGGTTTCGCCGCAAACTCTAACCGATTCCATTCCGTGAACGGAAGGGCTGGAGATTGAGGGCATCACCCTTGCAGCCGCACCTCAGCGATGGGATCTCGTCAAGCCCGTGGCGTCGGTGTTCTCGCGATCGCGATCGCGAGCTGGCAGTGCGCCCGGCAGACTGCTGCACCTCCGACACCACCCGACCTGAGCTCAGCCCTGCAGACCGCGACCAAGGCCAGGACGGCGCCGTTCATGGACCCGAGCGAGCGCGGCCGTCATGCGTGGCAAGAGGCGCAGCGGTTCTACAAACAGAATGGCTATCAGCTCGCCTGGAGCGATGGCAAGCGGACGCGCGGGACGCTCGACGGTCTGCTCGCCGCCGTGCGTGCCGCCGATCAGGACGGTCTGGAGCCCGCCGACTATCACGTCGCCGAGCTCGATGCCGCGCGCCGTGCGCCGCTGACCGCCGCCACCGCGATCGACCTCGACCTGCGGGCGACCTACACGTATCTCCGCTACGCCGCCGATCTCAGCCTCGGCACGATCGATCCCGAAGATCTGAATCCGGAATGGCACGCGGCACCGCGGACGATCTATCTGCGCGACGCGCTGCAGGCGGGAATCGCCGAGAACGGCATCGGTCAGTCGCTCGCGCGGCTGGCGCCGCATTCGCCGCAGTATCTCGGCCTGAAGCACCAGCTGGTCCTCGCGCGTCAGAAGCAGGATGCGGCCGCCATCGAACAGATCGTGATGAACATGGAGCGCTGGCGCTGGCTCCCGGACGATCTCGGCTCCCGCTACATCCTGGTCAACATCCCCGCGTTCCGGCTCGACGCAATCGAGGATGGCAAGAGCGTGCTCGACATGAAAGTCGTGACCGGCAAGAAGACCAGCCCGACACCCATCCTCGCCGATCGCATGACGACGGTGGTGTTCAGCCCATTCTGGAACATTCCGCAGGACATCGCGCAGAAAGAGATTCTGCCAAAGCTGGAGAAGGATCCCGAGTATCTGGACAAGAACAGTATCGAGTCTGACGAGAATGGCCATTATCGCCAGCGCCCCGGCAAGGGAAACTCGCTCGGCCAGGTGAAGTTCCTCTTCCCGAACCATTACAATGTGTACCTGCACGACACTCCCGCCCAGGCGCTGTTCGAGCGGGTCGAGCGCGACTTCAGCCATGGGTGCGTACGGCTCGACGAACCGATGAAGCTCGTGCAGTACGTCCTGCGCGATCAACCGGAGTGGACCGATGAAAGGATTACGACCGCGATGAAGGCCGGCACCGAGCGCGCGGTTGCGTTGAAACAGCGGCTGCCGATCTACCTCGTGTATTTCACGGCCTGGGAAGACGGCGGAACGTTGAAGACCGTGCCCGACGTGTACGGCATCGATCGCCGCCACACCGCGGCCGTGGCGGAGCACTGATGCCGCGGCTCCTTCTTGCGGCGTGCGTGCTCGCGCTCGCGGCGTGCATGCTCACGGCCGTGGGCGCGGTGCCCGCTGGCGATTCGTTCGACCCGAAGACGGCGTCGTTCGCCGTGAGGTATCACGACGAGACATCCGCCTATCGCGACGCCGCCGTGGTCGTCATGCCCGGCGCCGCCGTGGTCTTCGACCTCGTCGGCGGCCCCCCTGGCGACTACGCGGCCACCACAGGTGACGGCATACTCCTTCAGCAGGGCTCGCACCAGTGGCGGTGGATCGCACCGGATCGACCCGGTACGTACGCGATCTCGTTCGGAGGGCCGGGCAAGAAGGACGCGATCAGCGTCCACGGCTTCGTCATGGTGCCGGCGACGCACGTGAAGAACGGGCTGCTGAATGGCTACCGGATCGGCGAGTATCCGGCGACGCCGCTCAAAGGCAATCCGATCTATCTGCCGCCGGCGGGCTTCATCGAGGTGACGAAGGAGAATCAGGACACGAGGGTGTCGCCGCATTTCACGCTGAAGCAGTTTCTCTGCAAGGAAGACACGTCGAAGGACTTTCCGAAATACGTGCTGGTCAAGGAGCGGCTGCCGTTGAAGCTCGAGGCGGTGCTCGAGCGGGTGAATGCGATCGGCTTCAAGGTCGACACGCTGCACGTGATGAGCGCGTACCGCACGCCGTACTACAACCACGCGATCGGCGACGTGAAGTACAGCATGCATCAGTGGGGCAGCGCCGCCGACGTCTACGTCGATCCGCTGAAGAACGACCGGATGGCGGACCTCAACCGCGACGGGCAGGTCGACATCCGGGACTCGAAGTTGCTCTTCGACGACCTGGAACGCCTCCTGGCCGACCGGGATCTCGCGCGCTTTCAAGGCGGCATGGGCTTCTATCCCGCCACCTCCGCGCACCCGCCGTTCGTGCACGTCGATGTCCGAGGCACCGCCGCACGGTGGAAAGGGTAGGGGAACGTACGAAAAGCACGAAGGTGGAAGTACGAAGTACGAAGCTGGTGGCGGTCGCCCTGCTCGTGCTGCTCTGCCTGCCGCGCGACGCGGCGGCGTACTCGGTGCTGGCGCACGAAGCGAACATCGACGCACTGTGGGAGACGAGCCTGCGCCCGCTGCTCACGCGCCGCTACCCGCGCGCCACGCGTGACGAAGTGGCGCAGGCGCGCGCCTACGCCTACGGCGGGGCGGTGATTCAGGATCTCGGCTACTACCCGTTCGGCAGCCACTTCTTCAGCGACCTGGTGCACTACGTGCGGAGCGGAGACTTCGTCGGGGCGCTGCTGCGTGAATCGCACGACGTCAACGAGTACGCCTTCGCGCTCGGCTCGCTCGCCCACTACGCGGCGGACAACGTCGGCCATCCGGAAGGGGTGAACCGCGCCGTCGCGCTGATGTATCCCAAGCTGCGCGCGAAGCATGGGGACTCGGTGACCTACGCCGATTCTCCGTCCAGCCACGTGATCGTCGAGTTCTCGTTCGACGTCGTCCAGGCGGCCAGTGGCGGCTACGTCTCCGACATGTATCAGAGCTTCATCGGGTTCCAGGTGGCGAAGCCGGTGCTCGAACGGGCTTTCCTGGCGACCTACGGCATGGAGATGAACGACGTGTTCCTGACCGAGGATCTGGCCATCGGTTCGTACCGGCATGCCATCAGCCAGACCATCCCGGAGATCACGCGCATCGCCTGGCGGGACAAGCGCGAGGAGATCCAGAAACTGAACCCGGGCGCGGCGGCGGAGAAGTTCGTCTTCAACCTGTCCCGCCAGGAGTACGACAAGGCCTTCGGCACCGACTACCAGAAGCCGGGACTGATGGCGCGGTTCCTCGCGTTCCTCTACCGGCTGCTGCCGAAGATCGGTCCGCTCAAGCCGCTGCAGTTCAAGGCGCCGACGAAGGAAGCCGAGGCCTTGTTCCTCGCGAGCTTCAAGGACACCACCGAGCGGTATCGAGCCGCTCTCGACGCCGTAGGCCGTGGCCGTCTCGATTTGCCCAACACCAATTTCGATACCGGCCGGCCGAGCGCTCACGGCGACTACACGCTCGCGGACGACACCTACGCCGAGCTGCTGGATCGGCTGACCGGCCACCGGCTTGCCGGCGTGCCGGAGCCGCTCCGCAAGAACATCGCGGCGTTTTACGCCGCCGCCCCCAGCCGGATGTCGAGCAAGAAGGAGCGGAAGCGAACGGCCAAAATCAAGGAGATGCTGGCGGCTCTCGGAACAAACAGCGACGTACACCGCTGAGCTCGCTGAAATCGCAGAACAACGGGGTTCAGCGTGTTCTTCGTGTTCTACGTTGATCGTCGTGGAACGTTAGACGACGAGGCCGTCCCTGAGGCGAACGATCCGCGTCGCGAAGTCGTGCGCGAAGTCTTCGTCGTGCGTCGACACAATCAGCGTCCGGCGCTGGCGCTGCAGTCCCTGCAGCAGCGCGCCGAGCTCGGCGCGGCGCTCCGGATCGAGCGACGCGGTCGGTTCATCCATCAACAGCACCGGCGGATCGACGGCCAGCGCGCGCGCGATCGCGACGCGCTGCGCTTCGCCGCCCGACAGGTGGCGCGGCAGCGCTGCCGCGCGATGCTCGACGCCGAACGCGCGCAGCAGGTCGAGCCCACGTGTGCGCGCCGCCTCCGGCGTGATGCCGTGCGCGTGCACGGGCGCGAGGCAGACGTTCTCGATCGCCGACAGGTGCTCGAACAGGCAGTGGAACTGGAACACCATGCCGACCTTCCGCCGCAGGTCGCGCAGCACCGGCTTTGCGACGTCCGCGCCGCCGGCGAGCATCACGCCGTCGACGTTGATCGCACCCGACTGGAACGGCTCGAGCCCCGCCACCGCCCGCAGAATCGTCGTCTTGCCCGATCCCGACGGTCCCATGAGGGCGACGATCTCGCCGCGCGAGACTCGCAGGTGCACGCCGGACAGAATCGTCCGCGCCCCGCGAAGCAGTTGCAGCCCGGCGATCTCGAGCACGGTGTCGGCCTCAGCGCCGGCGTGCGTCATGGCGGCGTCGTCCTCCACCGCAGCTCCAGCCGGCGCGCGAGCGCGGCGAGCGGCAGCGACATCGCGAGATACAACGCGGCGCACATCGTGCCGGGAATCACCCAGCTGCCCAGGTTGGTGGCGAAGATCTGCGTTTGCTTCGTCAGTTCAAGAACGGTGAGAACCGACACCAGCGACGAGTCCTTCAGCAGCGCCACGAAGTCGTTCGTCATGGGGGCGAGGGCGAGCCGGAACGCCTGCGGCGCGCGGACCAGCGTCAGCACCTGACGCTCGCTGAGGCCGAGCGTACGCGCCGCCTCGAGCTGTCCTGTCGGAATCGCTTCGAGCGCGGAGCGATAGATCTCGCTCTCGTACGCGGCGTAGTTCAGGGCGAGCCCGAGCAGCGCAGCGACGAACGCCGGCAGTCGGATTGCCGAGGCGAGGCCGTAGTAGAGGACGAAGAGCTGCAGCAGAATCGGCGTGCCGCGAATCAGCTCGACGTAGCCGATGAGCGCCGACCGCGCGAGCGGACCACCGTACACGCGTCCCGTGGCGATGAGTACACCGATCGTCACCGCGAGGCCCATCGAGAGGAACGACAGTGCCAGCGTCACCACCGACGCGCGCAGCAGCGACGGCAGGTAGCGCCGCGCCGCTTCCCACTTGCTGATGGTCGCCACGCTGGACGATGTGTCGAAGCCGACGATCGGCGGGACGGGGACGCCGGCCAGCAGCTGCTCGTAGAGTTTCGGCTGATCGTCGTTCCACACCGACCACTTCCGGAAGATGCGCTCGAGCCGCCCGTCGCGCATCGCGGCGCGGAGGATCTCGTTCAAGCTGTCGCGGAGCGGCGCGTTGTGCGGCGACAGGACGCCGACGTAGTGGCCGATGGCCACCGTCTGAGGCTGAATCGTGAAACCGGGCATCGCCCGGTGCCGCCGCTCCGCGAGCACGTTGTCCAGCAGGACCGCGTCCACCCGGCCGATCACCAGATCGCTGTACGGGTGGACGTCGTCTTCGTACGACACGGCGTGCAGGCCATGCTCGCGCTCCGCGCGCAGCAGGATCTCGTAGGCGATCGTCCCTTCGAGCGTGGCCACCCTCTTGCCGCGCAGGTCGGCAAGTGACGTGAGCCGGGACGCGTCGGCATCGCGGACGCTCAACACCTCGCGGAACTCGTAATACGGCAGGGTCACCGCGAGCGTCGCGCGCCGCGCAGGAGTGTCTTCGATCCCGCTCATGCCGATATCCGCGTCGCCGCGGGCGATGCTCTGATCGATCGATCTGAAGGTGACGTTCTGAAACTCCGCGGTGCGGCCGACGCCTTCGGCCAGCAGCGCGGCAATCTCGACGTCGAAGCCAGTGAGCTGATCCGGGTGCGACGGGTCCGCCTCGACAAAGGGCGCGCCGCCTTCAGGATCCCCGGCCCAGCGCAGCACGCGCGGCTGGGCGGCGGCACCGCATACGACCGTGACGATGGCGACAACGATCGCAGGCCTAAAGGCCTGCGCCACTTTGCGAAACACTGGAGTAGATTCTACTGGGAGGTCGGCGATGGCGACTGTGGCGTTTCTCGGCACCGGTCTGCTGGGTGGAGCGATGGTGGAGGGCATGCTGCGCCGCGGCGACCAGGTGACGGTGTGGAACCGCACCGAGGCGAAAGCGCGCGCGCTCGAGCCGCTCGGCGCGCGGGTCGCGGCCACGCCTGGCGATGCCGTCGACGGAGCCGACCGCGTCCACATGACGCTGCCCGACGACGAGATCGTCGATCAGATCCTAGGTGCCGCGACGCCGCGGCTGCGTGCGGGCGCCACCGTGATCGATCACTCGACCACGTCGCCGCGCGGCGCGACGGCGCGCCTGCCACGGCTCAACGACAGCGGCGTGAGATTCATCCACGCGCCCGTGTTCATGTCGCCGCAGATGGCGAAGGATGCCATCGGCATCATGCTCGTCTCGGGCCCGAGTGCTGTTTATGACTCAGTCCGCGGCGCGCTGGAGAAGATGACCGGCGACGTCTGGTATCTCGGCGAGACGCCCGGCCTGGCCGCCTCGTACAAGATTTTCGGCAACTCGATGCTGTTCGTCATCGCCGCCGGCGTGGCCGACGTGTTCGCCATGGCCAAGGGGCTCGGCATCCCCGCGGCCGACGCGCTCACGGTGTTTTCGAGGTTCCAGCCGGGCGGAGTGATCAAGTCACGCGGCGAAAAAATGGCGCGCGGCGACTTCAGCGCCAGCTTCGAGCTGACGATGGCGCGGAAGGACATCCGATTGATGCTCGAAGCGGCGGACGGTCAGCCGATGACCGTCCTGCCCGGTATCGCGAGGGCGATGGACGACGCGATCGCGAAAGGCCACGGCAAGGACGATCTCGGTGCGATCGCGGCGGAGGTGATCAAGTGACGCACGGGCAGGACGGGCGGGAAGGGCGGGTGGGGCGCGTGGGTCGGATGGGTTTCGCAGCGCTGAAGCGCTGCGCCACAGCCATCGGCCTTAGGCTCTCCTTTGGCCTCACGCTCTGCGCGGCGATCGTCGTCGGGGCATTTGTTGTGGCGCAGGGCTTTAGCCCTGCGATCGCCCAACAGCCGCCAGCCAATCCGCTCGCGCCCTTCATCAAGATCCAGGCGCCTGTTGTCGCCCTTGTACACGCGAGGGTGATCGACGGCTCCGGCGCGCCGTCGCGGGAGGACCAGACGCTCGTGATCCGCGACGGCAATATCGCCGCGCTCGGCGATTCCGCGCGGACGCCGCCGCCGGCTGGCGCGACCATCGTGGACCTGACCGGCAAGAGCGTGCTGCCCGGCCTCGTCATGATGCACGAGCATCTCTATTACACGACCGGGCCCGGGGTGTATGGCCAGCTCGGCGTCAGCTTCTCCCGCCTCTACCTCGCGGGCGGTGTGACGACGATGAGGACGGCCGGAAATGTGAACGGCATCATGGACATCAACATCAGCCGCCGCATCGCGGCGGGCGAGATGCCGGGCCCGGACATCGACGCGACGGCGCCGTACGTCAACGGCCCGAGCTCGTTCCTGCAGATGCACGCGGTGAGGAGCGCCGACGAAGCGCGCGCGCACGTCGACTACTGGGCCAACCAGGGCTCGACGTCGTTGAAGGCGTACATGCAGATCTCGCGAGCCTCGCTGAAGGCGGCGATCGACTACGGCCACCGGCGCGGGATGAAGATCACCGGTCATCTGTGCTCGGTCACCTACGGCGAGGCGGCCGATCTCGGGATCGACAACCTCGAGCACGGATTCTTTGCCGCCACCGACTTCGTCGCGGACAAGCAGCCGGATGTTTGCCCGGGCCAGGGACGCGGTCAGCAGACGATCGCGGCGCTCGACGAGAACGGCGAGCCGTTCAAGGCGCTGGTCAAAAAGCTCGTCGACAGGCACGTGGCGCTGACGTCGACGCTGACCGTGTTTGAAACATTTACATCCGGCCGTCCGTTGCCGCAGGGTCTAGACGTCCTCGCGCCGCAGTTGAAAGACGCGTTCCAGCGAGCATTCGATCGCGCGGCGCAGAACCAGCAGTCGGTCTATACCATGCTGTTCCCCAAGGCGATGCGGCTCGAGCACGCGTTCGCGAAGGCCGGCGGCACGCTCATCGCCGGCACGGACCCCACAGGCGCAGGCGGGGTCGTGCCCGGCTACTCGGATCAGCGGCAGATCGAGCTGCTCGTCGAAGCGGGGTTCACGCCGGTCGAGGCGATTTCAATCGCCACGCTGAACGGCGCAAAATATCTTGGCCGGGAAGCGCGTATCGGATCGATTGCGATCGGCAAACAGGCGGATCTGGTGGTCGTCGCGGGA
>Ga0068864_100003937_pt1 | contig 12230 bp, 6 predicted proteins | sample KBSSwiS72_FD_66586 | JGI IMG/M metagenome (GOLD analysis project Ga0068864, IMG submission 66586) | Switchgrass rhizosphere microbial communities from Kellogg Biological Station, Michigan, USA - KBS Switchgrass S7-2 | ecosystem: Host-associated > Plants > Roots > Rhizosphere > Soil ...
TGGGCTTGCCCATCTCGCGCGCCATCAGGAGAGCGAGCGCATCCTTGCGCTCCTCGAGGAGCGTGGCGGCCCGTTGCATCGGCCTGGCCCGCTCGGCAACGTCGAGCCGCCGCCAGGTTTGAAAGCCCCGGTCCGCCTGCCCGACCACACGCAAGACCTCGCCCGGGGACATGACCTCGTAAGTGGCTACCGTCTCACCCGTTGCCGGGTTGATGCTCGTGATCACTCAGCCCTCGAACCGGACCCCTTGGCGGGGCGTGGATGAGCCCTACGGGATTCGCCGGAAGCGTCGATCTCGCAATCGACTCAGTTGATGAACCAGCCGCGCCGCTCTGGCATCATAGTCGGCCCGGCAAGGGCGGTTGTCCTTTTCACTCCCCCGGACCGCGCCGCCACGGCGAACGAAGAAGCGCCACGGCTGGGCCGCCATCCAAACAATCCTAGACGCCACCGAGACGAGGATCATGTCCGATTTCGACCTACAAGGCCTGAACACGCTGAGCCTCCCGTTCGTGGAGGCCCTCTATACCGAGTTCCTCCGGGATCCGGAGTCGGTTTCCGAGGCATGGCGGCAGTATTTCGAGTCGCTCGCGCCGGAGGCCAACGGCTTCGCGTCGCGTCCCCAGCTCGACCCTTCGTTCCCGCCTCAGCGGCTCTTCGGTCGCGCCACCACGCGCGCGGAGTCGAACGGGGATGACATGATCGGTGTTTTCGTCTCGCGCGGCCCCGCGAAGGGCGCGCCGGCGACGCCCGCGGGCCAGGAGGGGACCGCGGAGTTCGCAAGGGGCGCGGAAGCGCTCTTCCGCAGCTACCGTGCGCGCGGACATCTCATCGCCAAGGTCGACCCGCTCGGCGCGCCGCGTCCCATGCCGCGCGACCTCGAGCCGTCCTTCTTCGGCTTCACCGAGGCCGATCTCGACCGGACGATCGCGGATCCCATCTCGGACGGCGCGCCGATCCCCATGCGGCAGATCCTCGAGCGGTTGAAGCGGACCTACTGCGGCTCGGTGGGCGCGCACTACCTCCATATCGAAGACACGTCCATCCGCGACTGGCTCCAGCACCGGATGGAGCGCTCGGAGAATCACGCTCGTCTCTCGCGCGAGGAGCAGGTGAAGATGCTCCGCCGGCTCACCGAGGCGCAGGTGTTCGAGGACTTCATCCAGAAGAAGTACATCGGATCGAAGAGCTTCTCCCTCGAAGGCTCCGAGTCCCTGATCCCCCTCCTCGACCTCGCGATCGAGACCGCCTCGAGCCAGGGACAGAGCGAGATCGTGATCGGCATGGCGCACCGTGGCCGGCTCAACGTGCTCGCGAACGTCATGGGGAAGGCGCCGCGCCACATCTTCCGCGAGTTCGAGGACGCCGATCCCGAGATGTACGTCGGGAAGGGCGACGTGAAGTATCACCTCGGCTACAGCGCCGATGTCGACCTGGCGAGCGGGCGGGCGATGCACCTCTCCCTCTGCTACAACCCGAGCCACCTCGAGTACGTCGACCCCGTCGCGGTCGGACGCATGCGCGCCAAGCAGGATCGAGTGGGCGATCGCACGGGCGACAAGGGCATGGTGCTCCTGCTCCACGGCGACGCCGCGTTCGCGGGCGAGGGCGTGGTGCAGGAAGTGCTCAACATGAGCCAGCTCGCCGGCTATCGGACCGGCGGCACGCTCCACGTCATCGTGAACAACCAGATCGGATTCACCACGCTTCCGAACGAGGGCCGGTCGACGGTGTACGCGACCGACATCGCCCGGATGCTGCAGGTGCCGATCTTCCATGTGAACGGGGAGGACCTGGAGGCCGTGGTGTACGTGACGCGCCTCGCGATGGAGTTCCGCCGCCAGTTTCATCGGGACGTCGTGATCGATCTCTACGGCTATCGCCGTCACGGGCACAACGAGGGGGACGAGCCCGCGTTCACGCAGCCGGCCCTCTATCGCGAGATCGCGGCGCGGGCACCGGTTCACGAGCGCTATCGGGACGAGCTGATCGCCCTGGGCCGCGTGACGCGCGAGGAAGCCGACGGCTTCGCGCGGGCCAAGCGCGCGTTCCTGGAGGAAGAGCTGGCGCACGCCCGGAACGGCGGCGCGCGTCCGACGATCGAATCGCTGACCGAGGCATGGACCGATTACAAGGGCGGACCGGATACCGACGTGCCCGAGCCCGAGACCGGCATCGCGCTGGAGCGCGCGGCCTCGATCCTCGAAGCGCAGGCGAGCGTTCCCGAAGGATTCCGCCCGCATCCAAAGTCGAGGAAGGGACTCGAGCTGCGGCGTCAGATGGCGCGCGGCGAGAAGCCGCTGGACTGGGCGGCGGCGGAATCGGTCGCGTTCGGGAGCCTCGCGCTCGAAGGAGCGCGGGTGCGCCTGTCCGGACAGGACAGCCTCCGCGGCACGTTCAGCCAGCGGCACGCGGGACTGTTCGACGCGGAGAACGGGGCCCCCTACGTGGCGCTCCAGCATCTGTCCCAGGACCAGGCGCCGATCGACATCATCAACAGCCCGCTCAGCGAGGCGGGGGTGCTCGGCTTCGAGTACGGCTACAGCCTCGAGTGTCCGGCCGGCCTCACGCTCTGGGAAGCGCAGTTCGGCGACTTCGTGAACGCGGCCCAGGTGATCATCGATCAGTTCTTGGTGAGCGGCGAGCAGAAGTGGCGCCGGCTCTCGGGACTCGTGCTCCTCCTGCCCCACGGCATGGAGGGACAGGGTTCCGAGCATTCGAGCGCGCGTCTCGAGCGCTTCCTCCAGCTCTCGGCGAAGGACAACATCCAGGTCGTCTATCCCTCGACGCCGGCGCAGTACTTCCACGTGCTCCGGCGACAGGTGGTGCGGCCGTGGCGAAAGCCGCTCGTCGTGATGACGCCGAAGAGCCTCCTCCGCAACCCCGCGTGCGTCTCGCCGATCGTCGATCTCACGCGCGGCAAGTTCGAGCGCGTGATTCCCGATCCCACCGTGAAGCCGGCCGACGCGACGCGGATCCTCCTCTGCTCCGGCAAGATCTACTACGAGCTCGTCGCGAAGCGGGAGTCGTTGAAGCGGAGCGACGTCGCGATCGCGCGCGTCGAGCAGCTCTATCCGCTCGACCTGAGCGCGCTCGAGCCTGTGGTCGAGGGGGCGCGCGAGGGAGCGCCGGTCGTCTGGGTCCAAGAAGAGGCGGAGAACATGGGCGCCTGGAGCTACGTGCTCGCGCGATTCGGCACGTCCTTGTTCGGACATCCACTCAGCGGCATCACGCGTCCCGAAGCCGCGACGCCCGCCAGCGGCGCCCTGAGCAGCCACCGCATGGAGCAGGAGCGGCTCCTCACGGCCGCGTTCGACGTGGCATAATCATGGGCCCGGCCGATGCGGCCGTTCCCACAAACGTTTCCGAGGAGACACGGATGGCGGTCGAGCTGCGCGTTCCCGAGGTCGGCGAGTCGATCACCGAGGTGCAGATCGGCACCTGGCTGAAGAATGAAGGGGACGCGGTCGAGCGCGATGAAGCGCTCGTCGAGATCGAGTCCGACAAGGCGACGCTGGAGCTTCCCGCGCCCGTGTCGGGCACGCTCTCGCAGGTGCTGAAGAAGAAGGGCGAGTCGGCCAAGATCGGCGATCTCATCGCGACGATCGGCGAGGGGAAGGTCGACGGAGCGAAGAAGGCTCCGGCCAAGGCGGCGCACGAGCCGGCGCCGGCCGCGCCTCGATCCGCCAAGCCTGCGCCGCCTGCCGCATCCCCGCGCTCATCCGCCGCGCCTCCGATGCGTGGCGAGCCGCGCGTCATGCCCTCCGCGCTCCGCGAGCTCGCGCAGCAGGGACTCGACACGAGCGACGTCCAGGGGACCGGCCCGGGCGGGCGCGTGCTCAAAGAGGACGTCCTCGAACACATGACGCGAAAGCCCGCGCCCTCCGCACCGCCCAGGCCCGCCGCGGCGGTCCCCGCGTGGACGCCGCCGCCCGACACGGGCGAGCGCATCGAGGAAGCGGTGCCGATGAGCCCCATGCGGCTCCGGATCGCGCAGCGGCTCAAGGAGGCGCAGAACACCGCGGCGCTCCTCACCACGTTCAACGAGATCGACATGACCCAGGTCATCGCCGTGCGCGAGGAGCTGCGCGAGGCGTTCCTGGAGCGCTTCCAGGTGAAGCTCGGGTTCATGTCCTTCTTCGTGAAGGCGGCCATCGACGCGCTCATGAAGTATCCACAGGTCAATGCCGAGATCCGCGACAAGGAAGTGCTCTACCGCAACTACTACGACATCGGAATCGCGGTCGGCGGCGGGAAGGGGCTCGTGGTGCCGGTGCTCCGCGGCGCGGAGCGGCTGAGCTTCGCCGAGATCGAGCTCCAGATCGCCGATTTCGGCGCGCGGGCGCGGGACAACAAGCTGCACCTGGACGAGCTCAAGGGGGGCACCTTCACCGTGTCGAACGGCGGCGTCTACGGCTCGCTTCTCTCCACCCCGATCATCAATCCGCCGCAGAGCGGCATCCTCGGGCTCCACGCCATCCAGAAGCGCCCGGTCGTCGTGGACGATCAAATCGTGATCCGCTCCATGATGTACGTGGCGCTCACGTACGACCACCGCATCGTGGACGGCCGCGAGTCCGTGGCCTTCCTGAAGCACATCAAGGAGCTGGTGGAGCGGCCGACCCGCATGCTGCTCGGGATCTGAGATGGCCGACGCATCGCACGACCTGGTCGTCATCGGCGCGGGGCCGGGAGGCTACGTCGCCGCCATCCGCGCCGCACAGCTCGGGCTCTCCGTCGGCTGCGTGGAGCTGGAGGAGGCGCTCGGCGGCACGTGTCTCCGGATCGGCTGCATCCCGAGCAAGGCCCTGCTCGAGTCGAGCGAGCGGTATCACGAGACCAAGGACGCGCTCGCCGTGCACGGCGTGAAGGTGGGCCAGGTCGAGCTCGACCTCCCCACCATGCTGAAGCGGAAGGACGAGGTCGTCCGCGGCCGCACGCAGGGCGTCGACTTCCTCTTCAAGAAGAACAAGATCACCCGCTACAAGGGCGTCGGCACCATCGACGGACCCGGACGCGTGCGCGTGAAGAGCGGCCCACAGACCACCACGCTCGCGGCCAAGGACATCCTCATCGCCACCGGCAGCAAACCCGCGTCGCTGCCGGGCGTGGAGTGGAGCGGCGACAAGATCGGCTCGAGCACGGAGGCGCTCGCTTACACCTCGGTGCCGAAGCATCTCGTCGTCATCGGCGCCGGCTACATCGGGCTCGAGCTCGGCTCGGTCTGGCTCCGGCTCGGCGCCGAGGTCACCGTCGTCGAGTACCTCGACCGCATCCTTCCGGGGATGGATTCGGAGATCGCGCGGGAGGGACAGAAGCTCCTCGAGCGCCAGGGAATGGAGATCCGTCTCCAGCAGAAGGTCGTAGGCGCGAAGGTGAAGGGAAAGGACTGCGTCGTCGAGTGCGAGGGGCAGGAGCCGATCAAGGCCGACCGGGTCCTCGTCGCCGTGGGACGCGCGCCCAACACGGAAGGGCTCGGCCTCGCGTCGGTTGGCGTCCAGGTCGACGAGCGCGGCCGCGTTCCGGTGGATGCGCACTACCAGGCGGCCGAGGGCGTCTACGCCATCGGGGACGTGATCGGCGGCGCGATGCTCGCGCACAAGGCGGAAGAGGAAGGAGTCGCCTGCGTGGAGGGGATCGTCACCGGCTACGGCCACGTCAACTACGACGCGATCCCCGGCGTGGTCTACACGCAGCCCGAGATCGCCACGGTCGGCCGCTCCGAGGACGAGCTGAAGACCGAGGGCGTGGCGTACCGGAGGGGCGTCTTCTTCTTCCGCGCGAACGCGCGCGCCCATGCGCTGGGCCAGATCGACGGCCGGGTGAAGGTGCTCGCGGATGCGGCCACCGACCGGATCCTCGGCGTCCACATCATCGGGCCGCGCGCCGGCGACATGATCGCCGAGGCCGTCGCGGCGATGGAGTTCGGCGCGACGTCCGAAGACGTCGCGCGCACCTGCCACGCACATCCCACCCTGGCGGAAGCGCTCAAGGAAGCCGCGCTGGCCGTCGACGGCCGCGCCATCCACAGCTAGTCGCACTTCGAACCACGACTAGGTGTCGAACCCAACCTTGAGCAGGAGCGCGCCCCACCGTGGATCGGAGCGAAGGCTTCGAACGTGAAGGCTCGCTTTCATGCCGGCGAGCCCGCCGTCGTGTTGCTGGTACGCGCGCTCCAGCCACTCGAACGCCGCGTCCGTCGCCCCCTGCACGGCGTGAACCTCGGCGATCTGGTAGGCCGAATCGTCGGCGTACTTTTCCTCGAGCAACGACAGCATTCGCTTCGACTCCTCAGTCCGGCCTTCCTGATGATGGATGATCGCGAGGGCCCAGACACGATAGACCTCCATGGGCTCCTCGTTCGCCGCGGCCATAGCCTCTTGGCCGCGCCCCATGGCGCGGAGCGTGTACGCGAGCAGCGTCCTCGCTCCCACCCGCAGAGGCGCCAGCTCGATGGCTTTCCGGAGCATGCGCTCCGCATCCTCGTACTGTCCCGTGAGGTAATGGGAGTACCCCAGATTGTTGTACGCCGCCGTGCTCAACGGATCTCCGGCCAGGGATCGCGTGTAATACTCGATCGCTTGATACGGGCGATCGAGGCACACCGCAAGTGTCCCGGCTCTGCGGAGATTTCCAGACGACTCCGGGTCCAGATCGAGCGCCCTCAGGAACGACGCCTCGGCCGCGGCCCAGTTCCGTTCGTAGTGCATGAGCAGCCAGCCCAGGAGGCCGTGCGCTTCGGGGAGCTCCGGATCCAGCTCGAGCGCTCGTTCCGCAGCCTCGCGAGCCGGACGCAGGCCCTCCTCGATCGACATCCATCCAAAGTTCATCTGAAGAGTGCGCCCACGGCAGAGCTCGCACCAGAGCGCTGGATGCGTTCGATCGCGCTCCAGGCCTTGCATGACGCATTCGATACCCTTCGCCGCGTCCTCGAGCGTCACGCGGTCGAGGTGGTAGCGCGCCTGCATGAGAAGCCGGTGGACCTCGGGATCCATGCCTCGACCCCGGACCGCCTCGGCAATCTCCGCCCTCGCCCGGGCGGGATCTCGGTCCATGCCCACGAGGCGCCCGCGAAGCTCGGTGACGACGCGCTGCGCGATGTCGTCCTGGACGGCGAAGACGTCGTCCCACGTTCGATCGTAGCTCTCGGACCAGAGCGCATCGCCTTCGGGCACCTTCACCAGGCGGACCGACACGCGAAGCCGTGGACCCTGTTTGACGACGCTTCCCTCCAGCAGGGCCGCCACCTGGAGCTTGTCGCCGATCACGGCGAGATCCTCGTTCTTGCCCTTGAACTGGAAGGATGCGGTCCGCGCGATCACGCGCAACCCCTGGATCTTCGAGAGCACCATCACCAGCTCGTCGGCGAGCCCGTCCGAGAAGTAGTCCGTCGACTCGTCCGGGCTCCTGTTGAGGAACGGCAGGACGGCGATCGAGGGACGGCCGGCGAGGTCGAGCCGCGCACCCGTCGGATGCAGAATGGATTCGAGGCCGGCGCGCATCCGCGAGGCCGAGAGTCGAACGGGACTCGCCTCGTCCAGGCTCGCACGGATGAGATCGAGGAGCGCCGCCGGCGCGTCTCGGTTGAGATCGGGAAGCTCGATCTCCGGCGCCCGCGCCGATTCCATCTCGAGGCCCTGGAGCGTGAGCGCCTTGAAGGGCGCGCGGCCGGTGAGGGCCCAGAGGAGCGTCACCCCGACGGCGTAGAGATCGGTCCGGAAGGTGGGCGTGCCGCCCCGGAGAAGGCTCGGCGCCATGAAGAGCGGCGTGCCCCAGCCGTGCTTCATCTCGTTCGGATCGAGCAGGCGGCGACGCATGCCCAGTCCGAAGTCGGCGAGTACGGCCCGGCTGTCGGCCTCCATCACGACGTTGGCCGGCTTGATGTCCCGGTGGACGAGACCCGCATGCTCCAGCGCTTCGAGCGCCGAGCACAGCTCGGAACCGATGCGAACGACGTCGCGCCAGGGCATCGGCCCTTTCTCCTCGAGAACCGTGGCGAGGCTTGGACCGCGGAGGTACTCCATCCACAGCCCGGGCCGGCCGTCGAATTCCGCGACTCCGTATACGGCCGCCACACCCGGGTGCCGGATGCGTGCGAGGGCTCGCGCCTCATCGAGAAGTGCCTGAGGGTCTCCCCCGCTCGCCTCGACGCGCTCCCGGAGGAACTTGACGGCCACATCGCGGCGCAGCGCCGGATCCCAAGCTCGCCATACTTCGCCGAACGTGCCGGCGCCCAGGCGGTCGAGGAGCGCGAACTCGCCCCAGCGTGGAGCGCTCGTGAACGGGGAGGGTGGCGAGCCCGTGGAATCGGACACGGCTCGCGTCTCGTTGAGCGCGGAATCAGTCCTCGGGCTGGAATCGCGGGGCGATCCCGGCGGGACCGGGGAATCGCTGACGGGCATCTCCTGGCGGGGAGGAGTTCGCTTCGAGCTGGCCCTGACGCACCACGATTCTAGACGCGCCGGGACCTAAAAGCGAGGGGGCCCGCCCCGGTGAGGGGGCGGGCCCATACTGGCCGGAGCGGCGTGCGCGGGGAAACGTGCGCTCGCGAGGCTTACCGACCGAGGCTGAAGTTCACGCCGCCGAGCAGACCGAACTGGTCTCGATCGGCGAGGACGCCGCGGGCTTCCACGAACAAGTTGCTGGTGCCGCCGGTCGGGAAAAGAACACCACCGAAGTAGTTCATCCCGACGTCGGTACCCGGATCATCCGGCCCGTCCTGTGAATAAGCATGAATCCCGAGGCCGGCGCCCACGTACGGGCTCACATGGCCGGCGGGACTGAAGTGGTACATCGCGTCGACGTTCGGATTCACGTCGCTCAAGCCGTCCTGCTTCCAGTAGAGCAAGCTCGGCATGATGTGGAAGCGGGTCCCTGCCTGCTCAAAATCGAGACCGCCGCCCACGTTCAGCGTGTTGTCCACGCCTTCCGGATCCGTGAAGCCGACCCGGGGGCCGATACCGACCAGATGGAACGCGTTCGCGGGATGCGGAAGCGCGAGTGCCATGAGGATGGCCGCCATCATGAGCGTCGTCGCCATCACGAGAAATCGTTTCGAATTAGGATTCATCGGGTTCATATAGGTCCCCCCTCATCAGAAGCCGATCGCCACACCGGCCGTCAGACTCCAGAAATCGGGATTGAATTTGCTGGGAATCAAGTGCGACTCCTGGTCCTGCATGAAGACATAGCGGCCGTTCATGTCGAGGTTCGCGTGAGGCACCAGTGGAACCCGCACACCACCTCCAACGTGCACTCCGAAGTCCTGATGTGTGGTGTCGTTGATGCCAGTGCCGTCCGCGTAATCGAACGTGGTCTGGTACCAGCCCACGCCAGCGCCCGCATAGAGAGCCGGGACGGGAGCGAGCCACAGGGAAGCGGTCACCGGCCACTGCCGCAGCTTGAGATCGCCGTTGTAGAGCGTCTCCTGGCGGTACTGGATGCCGACTTCCGTCTTCACCACGCCCGGGATGAGCGAGCCGCGAAGAGCGAGCCCGACCAATGATTTGGCTTCGTCACTGTCGACGGAGCGCGTGAGTCCGACGGACGGAATGATCTCGCCGGCCAGAGCGCGTCCCATGGGGGCCACGAGGAGCGACGCCGTGAGGGCCGGTCCAAGGAGCAGGGCCGCGAAGCGCCCGTTGCGTATGCGTAGTTGTCCGTTCATCGAGACCTCCTTCCTCCGGAATGTTCCGGGATTCACAGTGGGCTATATCAAGGGACGTGCCACGGTGCGAGGGGAAGGCGCGCGAGGAGACGTTAGCTACTGCGGAATAACGATTTAGAGGATGGCCAGGGTGGGGCCGGATCAGGTGGAGGCCATGAATTTCCGGCCCTTCCTGGATTGTGATTTGTTCTTTAGGGGGTCCCGAAGCGGGATGATCGAAACGGCACGGAGGAGCTCGAGGAGACCTACTTCAGCATGATGAGCTTCTTGGAATCCGCTCCGGTCCTTGTTTCGAGCCTGTAGAAGTAGACGCCGCTCCCGAGATGCTCGCCGTAGTCATTCGTGCCGTCCCAGCGCACACGGTAGCTTCCCGCCGCGACCTGCTTGTTGACCAGCGTCCGCACGAGCGCCCCCTGCACGTTATAGATCCGGATCGTGACGGGTCCGGACTGCGCCACGGAATATCGGATGACGGTCTCGGGATTGAAGGGGTTCGGAGCGTTCTGATAGAGAACGTCCAAGCCGGTCGGCGCGGGCGCCTGGTCGTCCTCGATCGCGGTCGCGAAGTAGCAGGCCGGGATCTGGAAGTATGTGAGCATGATGTCTTTGATCGCGCGCAGGCGCTCGCCCGATTCCTCGATGTTGTTGTAGTTGAACGCCCAGAACAGATTTCGGGAGCTGTCGGAGCCGAAGGACACGTACTTCGTGGCGAAGCGCGTTCCCGCCGCGAACGTGTTCGGATACTTGAGCCAGAGTCCGGTCTTTCCACGGCTGGGAGCCGTGGTGGCTACCGCGATGAGATCGGGATCCTCGATCTGCGGACAGCCCAGATTCAGGTGCATGAGACGGGTCGCCGAGGGCGAGCCGGCAATACCGGTCACGAGCGGATGGAGCGTGTCCTGAGGAGTGTTCTCCCACAAGCCACGCAGGTACCGCGCGCCCACCGTGAAGCTGAGGAAGCTGTTGTACTCGGTGCCCAGCGTGATGAGCTCCTGAGCAATGTTGTCCCCCGCGATGAAGAAGTTGCGGCTCTTCCCGGATTGCTGCACCCACGACTGGATCAGCTGCTGGTCCGTCTGAGGGATCGTGAACTGGCTCAGGCTGCCCGCGTGCCAGATGATGACCGAGTAGCGGAGGAGGTCGTTGACGGTGGCTCCGGGCCATATGTTGAACGGATCGCCCGGGGCCGTACCTCCAGGCGTGTTCCCCGCCCCCGAGGTTGGTCCGTTCACGTCCCACGTGTCGTACTTGTACCCCTGGGCCGTGAGCACCTTCGCGATGGTGGCCTCGGTCTCCCGTCCCGAGTTGTTGTTGACGAAGAGGACGGTCGCGAGGCTGTCCGTGCAGCCGAGGGCCGGGTTCGTCGCGGATTTCACAGGGAGAATCGCGGCGGTGAGGTACGTGGCCGTCTGCGGCGCGTAGGACGGCATATAGGCGGTGGAATCCACACTGTCGGTAACGGCGAAGTAGTACTGGAGCACCGTGCCGGCCGGGTAGTTCCCTGGCGGAACGTCGCCATATCGGTACGTGGGCTCCGCCGTGTTGCTCATGAGGAGCGGCGTGGAGAGCCAGGACCCCGACGTGCCGAATCGATAGAACATGTTGCCGGTCTTGTAGCCACGAGACGTGCTGACCTGCACGACCGCGCTATCGCCGAGCGGGGTGTTGAAGTTGTCGTTGCTGAAGAAGGCGGTGGTCTTGAAGGTGTCCTGGAAGAGATCCAGGTCGCGCGGAATGAAGATGGGAGGCGTGGTGGCGCGCACCCCGACGGCGACGTTGTCGAAGAGGGGATACAGGTTCGAGTACCCGGTCGACCCTCCGCAATAGGTCTCGCCGTAGTCCTTCACGATGAACATGCACTGGACGGAGTCTTTGCCGGCGGCGAGGGGCAGCTCGACTTTTTGCCGGATCCAGTCCTTGCTCGATCCGTAGTAGAGAAGGCCCGTGGGATCCATCCAGGCGGTCCAGTTGGCCCCGATCATTCGTGTTCGATAGTTCACGGAGTAGTAGAAGCACGCATCGAGGGGCAGATTTCGATACACGTCGAATGCCAGCAGGCACTCGCCCGATCGGTCGATGTCGACGGGCGGTGTCAGCAGTCGGTTGTCGATATGAGGGACGAGACTTCGGGTGACGTTGTCCCAGTCCACCCAGATGTTCGTTCGGTTATCGGTGCAGAAGTCCTCGGTGACGACGTTGTTCTCGAGCGCGAAGTAGTCTCCCACCGCGGGTTGCGTCGTCCGCGTCCAGGTTCCCATCCCGTTCTCCATGTTGTCGTAGAACAGGATCTGGTTGCCGTCCTTCGTGACCCGCACCTCGTCGATGAACCAGCCGTCGCCGTTATAGAGACCGTCGGCGGACGAATACTCGACGTCCGAGTGGAACACGAAGCGGAACGGCAAGGGCTTGGCGCCCGTCGGAGAGTTCTGCCATTTCACCCAGCTCGATTCCGGGAGCTCCACCGTGAAGGAATCGCACCCAACGCCATTGGAGGGGATCTTTCCGGTGATGTGGAGGAGTGGGAGCCAGAGATCGTCCAGATCGTCGTATTCGACCTGTCCAT
>Ga0068864_100003939_pt1 | contig 12228 bp, 10 predicted proteins | sample KBSSwiS72_FD_66586 | JGI IMG/M metagenome (GOLD analysis project Ga0068864, IMG submission 66586) | Switchgrass rhizosphere microbial communities from Kellogg Biological Station, Michigan, USA - KBS Switchgrass S7-2 | ecosystem: Host-associated > Plants > Roots > Rhizosphere > Soil ...
GACGTGCGTTTCGATGGGCAGGCCGTGGCAGTCGTAACCAGGGACGTACGGCGCGTCAAAGCCCATCATCTGGCGCGATTTGACGATGAAGTCTTTGAGGACTTTGTTCATCGCGGTGCCCAGATGAATGTCGGCGTTCGCGTATGGTGGACCGTCGTGGAGAATAAACTTTGGGCGCCCTTCACTCTCGCGCCGAATTAGTCGATAAAGGTCCAGTTTGGTCCATTTTTCGAGACGGGCGGGTTCGCCCTGCGCCAGATTGGCTTTCTGTGCGAAGGCCGTCTTCGGCAGATTGATCGTTTTCTTGAGATCTAAAGGAGTTTCAGTGGACATAAGCGTAAGTGGTAAATACTAACAGAGCCTTAATCCGAGATCGAATTAGCCACGGATAACACGGACTTGATCCGGATCAATCAAAAACCCGAGGCATCTTCGAGATGTCTCGGGTTTTATTACCTCATCTGAGATTCGCTCAGCCGATGAACATCTCATCCTCGCCGTAAGTCTGATTAATGGGCTTCGGCATCGGCGCCACGAGAACTTCGAGGCCGCGGCGGAAGCCCGCCATAATCGCGGCCAGCTCACGCGCCGGCTCTATCACCCGGTCCTGGATGAAGTCGGTCGTTAAAGCCACCTGTTTCTGCGTCCGATCGATCGTTCGGCTAACCAGCTCCACTTTGTCACGAGCTTCGACAGCCGTGTCACTCACCAACGCCTTCAGTTCTGCCACCTCACTCTTGATGATTGCCAACGAATCTGAAAGATGCATGGAAGCAGTAGACAGATGACCCGTCACGGCGTTGAACTGCTCCGCGATCAATTTCCCCTGCACGGCGATCTGTTTACCCTGTTCGCTCATCGCGGTCACGCGTTCGAGGAGCGGCTCCATCTTCTGTTCCATCTGATTCACTGACTTTACGGCCCGGCTAACGTAGACCGCGATCGCAATCATCGTGATCGCAATTACGACAAACGAAGCGGCAATAATCACCATGACCCAGAACATCGGGTCGCGAGTGCTCATTTGGAAAAGCGCTGGGAGGTACATTTCCGCCAATTAGTTTGCTTTCTCACCACCGTAGTTCGGTGAGGCGTCGATGCGGCCTGACAACTCGGTCTTTCGTTTCTCGTCCTGGTAAGCCTTCTTACCGGCGTCAATTGCCGCGGTCAGTGTTCCGGTTTGCCGCGAAGCTGCATCACGCGCGGTCTGGGCCACTTCGCCCACTTTTTCAGCGGCCTGAGAATAAAGCTCAGCCGCGCGGCCGCGGGTTGCTTCGTAGTACTCGCCGGCACGGTCGCCCAACTGCTGGGCTGCCTCGCGCGAACGATCGATGCCTTTGCGAGTCGCATCGGCGATGTCGCCGCGCAGTTCCTGTCCTGATTTGGGAGCAAAAAGCAGCGCCAAAATGGCTCCGATGCCGCCACCAATCAGCAGGTAAGTTAATCTGGTTGAGACGCTGTCGCCGCTATCTCTCCGATAATCATCATGTCCCATTTTCTGGGTCCTTTCTTACTACAAAATTACAAGGATTTTTACGGCTTTGGACTATAGCACCCGCGTAAACCAGTGGCAAATACTTACTTATTGCCGTTGTACTGTTCGAGCTTGCGGTAGAGCGTTTTACGACCGATACCGAGGGCGCGGGCGGCGTGGGATTTGTCACCTTCGGTGTAGTCGAGGGTAGCTTCGATAGCCTGGCGTTCGATCTCCTCCATCGACGAGGGCACGGTGATTTCGAAAGTAGTCGTGCGGCCTTCGCTCGCCGCTTTGGCTCGTTCAACTTTGATCCGGTCGCGTTCCTGTAACGCGATCTTGGTGATTGCTTCCGGAAGATCTTCCAGTTCGATCTGGCGGCCCGACGCTATGATCACCGCGCGCTCGATGGCGTTCTCGAGTTCACGGACGTTGCCGGGCCAGTCGTAAGTAATCAACGCCTGCAACGCGTCTTTCGAAATGCCGGAGATGAAGCGACCCGTTTTTTGTTTGTAGTGCTCGAGGAAGTGGATGACGAGCGGATGAATGTCTTCGGGCCGCTCGCGCAAAGATGGCAACTTAATCGGAAACACCGAGAGCCGGTAGAACAGATCCTGCCGGAAGCTGCCCAACTCGACCGCGCGCTTGAGATCGACATTCGAAGCCGCGATCACACGCACATCAGTCTTGATCACTTCATTGCCGCCGACACGAGTCAGCTCTCCATCCTGCAGCACGCGCAACAGTTTCACTTGCGCCGAGAGACTCATCTCGCCGACTTCGTCGAGAAACAACGTGCCGCCATTCGCTTCTTCAAAACGTCCGCGTCGCAACGCGCGCGCGTCAGTAAACGCGCCTTTCTCGTGCCCAAAAAGTTCCGACTCGAGCAGCGTTTCCGGAATCGCGCCGCAGTTTAGTTTGACGTAAGGTTGATCTTCGCGACCCGAGTTGAAGTGGATCAAATTCGCCAGCAATTCTTTACCAGTGCCGGATTCGCCTTCGATTAAAACGGTGGTCTGCGTGTCGGCAACGCTCAGCGCCAGTTCGATAGCGCGACGAATCGCCTGCGTTTGACCAATGATGCGCTCTTCGCCGTAGCGTTCGTGGAGCGCGCTGCGCAAGTGCATGACCTCCGCTGACAACTGATCGCGTTCAAGCGCGGTCCCGATCTGGTCCGCGATACCTTCGACGAGCGCCACTTCGTGATCTTCGAATCCTTCACGTGGCTCACTCCAGACCAACCCGAGGAGACCAAACGTTTGCCCGCCGACACGCACCGGCGCCACCAGCGCGGCGCGCCCGCCGAGGATCGAATTGAACGCGAATCGCCATGCAAATGGAAGATCAGCATCCAGAAGGCGCATCGTCTTGCCTTGGGCCAGCACTTCGACCATCGCCGGAAACGCCGTCACATCGAGTGACTTTCCATGCGCGTCAAACAAACCCTGAACAGCATCAATCGCGGCGTCCGGCGCGGCCTTGAAAGCCGCCAGACTGATGCGACTTCCAGCCGGATCGAGCACGCCCAGCGCCGAATAATCAGCGCCCACGAGCGCCACCGCACGTTCGAGCACGAGCGACGACACTTCGCGAAAGTCCGAACGCGCATTCAGCGCATTCGCGATCGACAACAGCGCCCGCTTCGTTTCCGCTTCACGCTCTTTGTCAGTGTAGAGACGCGTGTATTGATATCCGATCGCGATTTGGCCGGCGATCGATTGCAGAAACGAAACTTCATCGTCGAGCCACTCGCGCGGCGACTGCGTTGTGTGCAAACCAACCAGGCCCAGAACGTCGTCGCCGAGCGTCACCGGTACTACGAGTAACGAACGAGTTCCAAGACTCGCGGCCAGGAACCGGACCTTCTGATCGAGACCAACCGCGGAGATGTCATTGAGCCGGATCGGCTTTCGCAGATCGACGTGTTCCGAGAGTTGTTTCAAGTCGAGCGGAACGACAGTGCCCAGGCTCGAAGGCACGTCGCTCGACGCGCGCCATTCGTGACTGATGCGCAGTTCGCTGGCCGACTTCAACTGAATCACGTCGCAGCGATCGACGTTCATCATGCGGCCGAGTTCGGAGACGATAACGTTCAGGAAACGGTCGAGATTGATGGCGTGAGGCAGAGTCATGGCGAGGCGATTGATAATCCCCTCGCGCGCCTCGTGCATTTTGATCTTGCGTTCTAGGGAAAGAGATTGGGCGCTATTGGACATGTTCTGGCTGGAAAGCATAGACGAAGCCCGCGGCAAGTTGCAAAGCAGTGATCGGGGTCATCCGTGTCATCCGTGGCTAATAATGGTTTATAATCTCTCCATGCCGATTTACGAATACGAATGCAGAAAATGCGGCGCGCACGTTGAGGCCTTTCAGAAGGTCAACGACAAGCCGCTCACAAAGTGCCGCAAGTGTGGCGGAAAGCTGGACAAGAAAATCTCAGCGCCCGCGATTCAGTTCAAAGGCTCGGGCTGGTACGTGACCGATTACGCCGGCAAGACAACGAAAGGCGAGAAGTCAGAATCCGAGTCAACGGCGGAATCAAAGTCCGACAAATCCGAGAAGAAAACTAAAGAGAACTCCCCTGCTAAGAAGACTGCCGACAAGCCTTCATCCTCTAAAGCGTCGACCGGCGAATAAGCCGTTCATGGTTCGAAACATGCGCTCGTCAGTCCTGTTCACTCTGCTCGCCATCGCATTGTTGTCAGCGTCGATCCTGGCCCAATCGGGTGTTCGCCCGAATGCGACCGCTTCGGGCGGAGGAGTCATGATTGGCGTCGTCGCCAAACGCGACGACAACAAAGGTGGTCCAATCACCAGCAAAGAGCTTTCCATTTATGACAACGGCGTCGAACAATCGATACGCAATTTCACTCCCGATCCTTCGCCGGCGCGCATCGTTTTGCTGGTCGACAACTCTTTATCGATTCGCGCGGACGTCGAAAAGCTCGAACAAGCGGCGCGTGAGTTTGCTTACGAAATCTACGAAGGCGACAAGCTGCTGATCGTCGGTTACGACGAGCAGGCCGAGATCGTTTCTGATTGGACTGACGATGCCAAGTCGATTGAATCGTCGTTAAAGCTGTTTCGAAAGAAAGGCCAGCCGCATCTGTTCGACGCGATTCGCGCGGTAGTTGAAGAGGCGTTGCGGCCGATGCAGGGACAGAAACGAATCATCGTCGTGATCAGCGATGGCTTGGACCGCGGCAGTAAAGCGACCTTCGACCAGACGCTGTCGGAACTGCAAACCGAGAACATCATGGTCTATGCGGTGCAGGCGGTGGATCGCACGCGTGGCGCGATCCGGCGCGACGTGCCGAAGCCGAAAGTCGTCATCGATAAGTTGGCAGAGGGAACCGGCGGACAGATCTTTCCAATCGACGATCCATCGGTGGCGGCGAAGAGTATCTGCGACGAACTGCGACAGAACCGTTACGTGCTCTCTTACGTGCCTTCGAGTGCGCCGTTCGGCCAGGCGCGCAGTTTGTTGGTTTTAGGAAATCAGGGAATAACTGTCCGAGCGAAGTCGATGCAGCCCCCAAATTAAAATCTTGTCAATCCTGAAAATCTTATAAATCCTGTCTAACCTTTACGCCGCGAATACAAGTAGAAGAGCCCGCCCATAATCAACAACACCAGGCACTCCATAAAAATAAAGAAGCGCGGCACGAACGTTCCATCTTCGAGGAACGAGTCGGAGAACGCGACGTAAGTCCCGATCACCAAACCGCCGATCACCCAGATCAACTGACGCTTCTTGTCCCACACTTACTTTAGTATTCCCGAGAGCCAGTGCATCAGGTTCAATGCGTATTGCCGGTTATCGTTCCCCGGCACGTTCATTCCCATCGCGCGCTTCTCAACGCCGGAAATCTGAGCCGAAAGCATTGCTGCCTCACCCTGGACCACGACGCGCCCTTTACCGGCTTTCAGCGCGACGGCCTGAGCTCGTCCGGCTGCAGACGCCGAATTTTTCGATTCATAAGTCGGAGCGTCGGTGGCCGTGTCAGACAAAACGAGGATCGCTGCGCTGCCTTCCGGTCCTTTCAACGATTGCCCGGTGAAACTGCGTACGAGTTTGAGCCGCTCGTTTGGTTCGCGGCCTTCGGTGATTGCGTGTGTTGCCAGCAGTTTGTTCTCGCGCGAGAAGAGGAGTTGTGTCGGACTGCCCGCGACTGAGTTCTGCGGATCGAACGTGTACCCTTTGCTCATGTCGACTCCGAAACGAGTCGAAAGCGCTGCGGCCGCCCCGCCAAACGGAGCGTGATCGGCAATTAAGAGCAACGCGCCGCCGTTCTTGACCCAATCGTAAACAGCTTCGATCTCGTCGTCAGTGAACGCTGTTTTGTCCGCGCCTTCGTCGTCGTCCTCTTCAGCGCCGAGCGCGTTGGCGATGACGAGGACCTTGTAACTGCTGAGTGTCGTCTTACTGAACGACTGTCGATTCCGGATCACACGATAACCGTCGTTCATCATGAGATCGACGAACGGTTTGTAACGGCCTTCGGTGGTGTGAAAGTTGTGATGCGCTTCGTCAAACATCACGCGGGGGCCTTCTTTTTTGTAAGCCGGATTGGTGACGGAGGTGTCAAACTCCGGATCGGGAAGCTGTTGCGCGATTGCCGGCGCACACGTCAAGAGTAGAAGTGCACAACTGATAGTTAACAGTTTCATGATTGGAAGAATTCAAGCCACAGATTACACGGATTTTAATTTCGATAGTCGTTCCGCGGCGAGATTCAGCGTCTCGTCTTTCTTGCAGAAACAGAAGCGCACCTGTTGCGCGCCGAGCGCCGCATGGCTATAGAAACTCGAACCGGGCACGCAGGCAACACCGACTTCTCTGATCAAGTGCCGCGTAAACTCGACGTCGTTCGGAAAGCCAAATGCGGAGATGTCAGTCATGATGTAATAAGCGCCGTCCGGAACGAAGGTTTTGAATCCCGCCTGCTCCAGCACCGGCAAGAGTAAATCGCGACGAGCCTGATACTCGCGTTGCAACGTGTCGTAATACTCCTGCGGCAACGACAACGCATACGCGCCGGCCGCCTGCAACGGCGCGGCGGCGCCGACAGTCAAGAAGTCGTGCACTTTACGAATCCCATTCGTGATCTCCGGCGACGCGATGCAGTAACCCACACGCCAACCCGTCACTGAGTAAGTCTTCGACATCGAGTTAACGACGACCGTGCGATCTCTCATACCGTCGAGCTGCGCCATCGAGATATGTTTGATGTCAGCGCCGTCGCGCGGATAAAGAATGTGCTCGTAAATTTCATCCGTGAAGCAGAGTGCATCGAACTCCTGGCAAAGCCCGGCGATGAACTCCATTTCTTCGCGAGTAAAAACTTTTCCGGTCGGATTATTTGGATTGCAGACGATGATGGCTTTCGTGCTTTTGTTGAACGTCGCGCGCAACTCATCGCGATCGAAGCTCCAGTCAGGTGCACGCAGCGGTACGTGTCGCGGTTGCGCATCGGAAAGGATCGCGTCGGGCGCGTAGTTTTCGTAGAACGGCTCGAAAACGATTACTTCCTCGCCCGGATCGACGGTCGCCATCATCGCCGCGATCATGCCTTCGGTCGAACCACAGGTGACGGTGATCTCTCGTTCCGGATCGATCTCGATGCCGAGATAATTCTGCGTCTTCCGGGCGATCGCGTCGCGAAAATCTTTGGAGCCCCAGGTGATCGCGTATTGATTCACGTCCTGTTCAATTGCTTCCATCGCCTTGCGCTTGATGTCCTCGGGCGCGGAAAAGTCAGGAAAGCCTTGCGACAAATTGACGGCGCCGTGTTTCAACGCCTCGCGCGTCATTTCGCGAATCACCGATTCAGTGAACAAGCTCGCTTTGCGCGACACGTGTCGACTTCTTGAGGGTGTAGGGGTAGTCATGGGTTTCAAACGTAGCAGATTTTGGCACGGATCTGCACGGATCTGAAAACGGATCAAACGGATCAGGGGATGATTTGTTCGCCGGCGGCTTCGCGTTTGAGTTGTTCGAGGATGGAGCGAATGGCGGCGGCGTAGCTGCCGTTCGGCGCTAGTTCGAGATATTTTTCGTAGGCGGTGACGGCTTCTTTTGGCTTTTCGATCTTCTCGTAAGCGGCGCCGAGCATCTGATAGATCACGGGCTCGCTGTCTGAAAGTTGGGCCAACGCTTTCTTAAACTCGACGATGGCTTCAGCGGTCTGTCCCTTGTCTTCGAGCACACGCGCGAGTCCGACGTAAGCTTCGGGCTGTACTCCACCGCCCTCACGAATCGCGCGACGAAAAGAGCGGATCGCGTCGTCACTAAACGCTTCTTCTCGATAGATGCGGCCCTCAACTGCCGATGCCTCTGCGTAAGCAGGTCGTGTCCGTCGCGCGGCATCGATCTCCGCGTGCGCTTGCTTGAAGTCGTTGAGATCCATCAGCACGCGCGCGAGGCCAACGTGCGCGGCGGGAAAGGCGGGCCGTTGCTTGAGTGCGTCGCGATATAAATCGGCGGCCTTTTCTCGCGACGAATCATCGCGCGCTGTTTCGCGAGCCGTTTCTGCCTGCTGAAACAAAACCTCCGCCTCGTCCGTCGTCGGCACAAGTTTCACCGACAGCGCCCGCCGGCCGGGTAGCAACGCGGCAGTGCTCTCTTTGAAACCGTTCGCACGAACGCGAACCGAATGTCTGCCGGCAGAGACTTTGTTGAGCGTGAGTTTTCCGGAAGCGTCCGTGGTGCCTCGTCTGATCTCATCGATCCAGACGATGGCATTAGGCTCGGTGGTGATTGTTAAAGCCGATTGCGCACGAATAGCGGCGGGAGCGAGCAGAAACAACAGCGCCGCAAAAACTACCCTCATAATCCGTAAACAATCCGTGCAAATCCGTGGCTACTCTTCACTACCACCCGTTACACGTCGCCTGCGTACATCAGGATTGTTCTCCACCACTTTCGATCCCACTTCCGGCCGGAAGTTTCCTTTTTCATCGTAGAGACGCAGGTATTGTAACCGGTTTCGGACGACACCCTGAACATAACCGCGCGTCTCTTTGTATGGCACGGCCTCAGCCCATTCGTCGATCTCGAGCGGCAACGACGCTTTCCACTGCACGGCGCGACCGGGTCCGGCATTATAAGCAGCCGCGACGTACTCGATACGTCCAAACTTGTCGATCTGATCGCGCAGGTACGCAGTGCCGAGTTGAATATTCAACCGCGGCTCGTAAAGCGATTCCACCGTAATCTCACGATTCACGCCGTACTTTCGCGCTGTTAGCCGACCTGTGGGTACCACCACCTGCATCAGCCCATAAGCATTTGCCGACGAACGCGCGCGCGTCGTGAAGATCGTCTCCTGACGGATCAGCCCGGCGACCTGGTATGGATCGAGATTTCGCGCCTTTGATTCCTGGACGATGATGTCCCAGTAAGCGAGCGGATAAAACACGTCCCACTGTTCGCGCGTCATCTCTTCCGGCTTCATCTGTGAATAGTCAGGGAAGCTGCGTCTGAGCGCATTCAAGGCGCGAACGTTGTCGTCGTCGGAACGATAGATCTTCGCGATTGCGAGATTGATCTTTGGACTGTCTGGACCCTTCTCGGCAGCTTTGGCGAGTTCTTTCTGGGCCAACTCGTCGAGTCCGATATTCGACAACTGATCGGCTTTGATGATGCGTGCGTCTTCATCCGGCCCAGCCGTCTCGTCGGCCACTGTCACGGACTTCAGATTCGCAATGGCACGCGCCACGATCGAATCGGGCGGAAAAGTTTTCGCCTGCGTTGTGCGACTCAAAGTGTCGAGACGTTGTTTGGCGAGATAGCCGTACCAGTTTGCGTCGTAACGCGCGAGCATCGCTTCGTAGAGCGCTCGTGCTTCAGCGAGTTTGCCAGCCTTTTCGGAGTCGCGCGCGGCCCAGTAACCAGCGCGCCCGCGATTATCAGTGTTCCGGTCGGCGTAGTACGCGAGATGCTCGGTGAGCATGCGCGACGACTCAGCGTAGTTCCTGGCCTGGTGTGCTTCCCACGCGAGATCAAATTGCGCCTGGGCCACTTCGATCGAGCTCGAGAATCCATTAACGGCGGCGCGCGCGAAGTACGAAGCGTCAGTCGCGTTATTTGCGTCGCGCGCGATCTGGCTCAGGCTGACGAATGCTCGCGGCGTGAAATTACTCTGCGGAAACGTGCGACGCATTTCTTCGGCAGTTGCTCGTGCCTGTTCCCACTGGCGCGCGCGCGCGTAGGTTTGCGCGAGATAGTAGAGGGCTTCAGCGCGAGTCTCGGCGGCGGAGGTTGGGATGGCGCTCAAAGCTGATACTGCATCCGGTGTCTTGCGCAGGTTGTAGGCTGCGATGCCGCGTCGTAGTTGGTTTTCAACTGTGGCCGTGGCTGGAAACCTGGCGAACGCGTCGGCATAAGCTGTCAGTGCATCGTTAAACTTTTTCGCTGCATACAAACGATCGGCGCGTGTGATCGCTTCTTCCGTGCTGGCCGGCGACGTAGTCGAACCTAGTCGCGTAATCGCAGTAGCGGCCTCGGTGCTTTCAGCCGAATCAGGCGCAAAGAAATAGAGACGACGATACGCGGCGAGGGCGCGATTCTGATCCGAGGATTGTTCGTAAGCTTTTGCATTGGCCAGCAGTGTGGCGGCGTCGTCAGTCGCGGCGAAGTCTTTCAACAGCAACGGCACTGCGGCGGCTTCGCCACTCTTCATCATCAGATCCGCGACCCGCAGTGCAGCTTCTTTGGCGCGCAGCGACGTTGGATATTCCTGAATCAACTGCTGGTAAACAGCGCGCGCCTCAGCGATCTTGCCGGCTTGCTCGAGAGATCCGGCACGCATGAACAGCGCGTAATCGGCGAGCGAAGTGTACTGACTGATCGATTTGGTATCGAGTAACGCGGCGGCGCCGGCGAAGTCGCGGGCATTGAGTTTGATGCGCGCGCGCAGCATGCGGGCCAGCGCGGCAGCTTTAGTGCGTGGAAACTGATTCTCGATACCGGCGACGGCGTCTTCAGACGGCAACACGTCGTTGCGCGTCATGGCGCGCAGAGTGTCGAGCGCTCTTTGTTCTCCGAGTGTTTGCGGGCGAGTCAGACAACTCGCACTCATCAGAAAGGGCAGTGAGGCAACAGCGAGCAGGGCAACACCCAGGAAAATAAAAAGTAAACGATGCTTGGCTACCATAAACACCTGTACTGCGACTTCAACTTGCTCCGGAGGAGTAAAATGTCTATAGCCTGGAACCTCTAAAAAGAACGCGCTCCCTTGGGAGCGCGATGACATGTCGCTCCTATCGGAGCGAGAATATCTTATAACTTACTAACTATAAACATGGTGCTCCTCGGGAGCACAATCCTTACGCGTTGACCGTTGCGCCGGGATAATTCGAGCCGAGTTTTGAAGCGTCACCCTCGGCCAGGGTATTCACCAATTCTCCGTGGAAGTAATCGTAACGCGCCGCGACTTCTGCTTTCACGCGTTTGTCATACATCTCACGCGAGCGATCGATGTATTCGCGCAAACGATCGTACAAGTCGTGCTCGGTACGTCCTTCAGCAACTTTCTGCTCGTTATACAACTTGATTTCAGAGATGAGCAACCGTGCAAACCGCCGAGCCTCATTGTGTAAACGCCGCTCTTCGTCGCCGTGGACTTCCACAGGCAGTTCCGCATCTTGTCCATAACGACGACGCGATGTCGCTGAGGGCGAAGCCTCAACCGCGGGCGTGGTCCATGCCGGTTCTTCAACTACGGGCGCCGGTTCTTCCGGAGCGGCCTCAAAAACGCCGGCCGGTTCGTCAACCGGAACGCTTTCAACGAACGACTCAGGCTCGGCTGTTGCGACGGGTTCGTAACTCTCGATTGTCTCAGCGCCGGAGAAAGCCGGTTCAGGTTCGACGACAGGCGCAGGCGGTTCGGGATATTCGCTAGCGGGCTCGTACGCTGGTTCAGGCTGCGGCGCAGGCGCCGGAGCTTCTTCGGCGACTTTCTTCGGAGCCGTGGCGCCACGCGAGGCGGAGAGCATCTCAACTGCCATCCCCGACACGGTGACCAGCGTTTCCAAAGCCTCGAGATTTATCGATTCGGAATCAAGACCGGCCGAGTCAGCATAAAGAACAGCGACGGCACGTCCACGCACGACGAGAGGAATCGCAACGATCCTTTGCGGCGGCTCTTCGCCGAGTCGATTTATTAACGAATGATCTTCAGCATGGGAACCGGGTCCGCCACTCCACGTCGCCAATCCCCTGGCGGCACTGCCGACCATCGTATCGGAGCTCAACGGCAAAGAGATCTGTTGAATGGCGTCGTCGCCCACGGTTCCTTCGAAACCGCGACCACGCCAACCAGTTGCCTGTTCACCTTTGATCACAAAGAAAGCGACGCGCGGTGCAAACGACGAAGCGCGATTGACGAGTGCCTTGAGAATGTCGGCCTGCGACTTCTGGTCTTTGATCTCGGTGATACCGGCCTTGACGATCGCCATGTCGCTGGACGCTTTCGCGCGCGACGATTCGGAGGCGGCCATTTCAATGCCGCGTTCGTGCGCGGCGTGCAGGTGTTCGGTAATCGCAGCGAGCATGCTGCCTTCCATCTGCACATCCGACTGGCGGTCAAGAAAAGTCGAAAGCGACTCGTTGAGTAAGCTTTGCAGAGTGGTTATCTCCTGCTTGACCGCGCTCAGGCGGCCTTCGAGATAACTCTCAATTTCACGCCGCAAACTATCTTCAAGATGTCCGTTGACCACAGCTCGCTCCTCCGTGTAGTGGTATTGTTTTG
>Ga0068864_100003940_pt1 | contig 12223 bp, 14 predicted proteins | sample KBSSwiS72_FD_66586 | JGI IMG/M metagenome (GOLD analysis project Ga0068864, IMG submission 66586) | Switchgrass rhizosphere microbial communities from Kellogg Biological Station, Michigan, USA - KBS Switchgrass S7-2 | ecosystem: Host-associated > Plants > Roots > Rhizosphere > Soil ...
GCGCATCACTTCCTTGTGCAGCCAGACATTCATCGCGGCGCTGTCGTTCATGTCACCGGGGTAGCCCAGCTCCTGCGCGAGCGCCTTGCGGTTCGCGAGGCTGCTGTCGATGCCGACGAGCTTCATGAGATCGACGATCGAGTTGCGCCAGTCGAGCTTCTGCGACGTGCCCGCCGCCATGGTCTCGAGCACCAGCTCGACGTCCACCTTGGGCGGCGCGGCGGTCGCGGACACGGGCGTCGAAGGTGTCGTCGGTGTCATCGGCGTCGGTGGCGCGGTGGTCGTCGTCGTGCTCCCCCTTGCCTCGGGCGCGTGGGCGTTGTTGCCGAGGATCTTTCCCATCAGTGATCCGAAGATGCTCATCGTCAGGTCCTCCCGCAGCGCTGCAACGCGGCAGGTGATCGGCATGATCTCCTGCCCTCCGCAGCCTGGTGAACCGGCGGCCGCGACCGGGCGGCCCGCCGGGCGCCGCAGTGGCAGCAAGGAGTGGACCGGGGGAGTGCACTGCGTAGCTCGCTTCGCGTGCACGGTGGTCGACTGGTCAAACGTCCGTGAATGCATTTGCGTACAACAGCTGAGAGGGTGTTGCGCAGTGCTGGCGCATCCCCTCGCAGAACACCCCTTCACGCTCCTGATCGACAGCACATGCCCCATGCTTCGTCGCCGTCGAGGCGACTCGCCCCGGAATGGGCGACGCGGCTCCTGCTCGCGTTCATCGTCCTGAGCCTCGCCTCGCTCATCGCCATCCCGTGGTGGGCGAGCACGCGGCATCTGCAGCCCCTGCAACACGAGATGAACCAGCTCGCCGATCCGGTGCGCGGGCTGATGACGCGGATCCATCTCTCGATGGCGCAGGAGGGGAACGCGCTCGACGATTTCGTCGACCAGCGCGACGCGCTGTCGCGCGATCGCTTCTTCGAGGCGGAGAACAACAAGCAATCGGCTTTCCGCGAGCTCGGGCCGCTCATGGCCGCCCTCGGCCCCATGCCGAAGGAGCGACTGGACACCCTGCTCGCCCTCAACAGCCGCTGGCACGCACTGGTGAACGCGGAAGTGTGGGACGCAGCGCCCGGCGCGATCGTACGCCACAGCGCGGCGCGCGAGGACATCTGGGACGACATGCTGGAGTCGGCGGCACACGTCGATGAAGCGATCACCCTGGCGGGGCGCGAGCGCATCGCCAGCATCGGCGAAGTCGAGGCGTTCCAGCGCGAGACGACGGCGCTGCTCGGACTCCTCGCGCTCGCGGCCGCCGCGGCGACGTGGCGCCTCAGCCGCCGCGTCCACGGATATGCGGTCGAAGCCGAGGAGCGGCGCGCGGCCCTCGCCGAGGCGATGGCGTCGCGCGCGCGCTTCATGCGCGGCGTCAGCCACGACCTCAAGAACCCGATCCATGCGATCGATGGCCACGCGCAGCTGCTCGAGGACGAAGTGCGCGGCCCGCTCAACGACGCGCAGCGCGACAGCGTGGCGCGCATCCGCCGCTCGGCGCGCGCGATGCTGGGACTCATCGAGGACATGCTGGAGCTCGCGCGCGCCGAAGCGGGGCAGCTCACCGTGCGGCTCGACCGCGTCGTGCTGCGCGACGTGGTCCACGACGTCGTGGAGGAGCATCGCGCCGCGGCGCAGTTCGCGGGGCTCACCCTCGTGCACGCCCCGGACGACTCGGAGACGGTCCTCACCACCGACCCCGTGCGCGTCGCCCAGGTGCTCGGCAACCTGCTCTCCAACGCGATCAAGTACACGCCGGCGGGCGGGCACATCGAGGTCAGCACCGAGGTGCCCGCGGGGCGCGGCCCGAACGCGGAGGATCGGATCGCGATCCACGTCGTGGACGACGGGCCGGGCATTCCCAGCGACAAGCGCGAGGAGATCTTCGGCGAGTTCACCCGTCTCGGCGCGGTCGACCGGCCGGGCGCGGGGCTCGGGCTCTCGATCGCGCGCCGCATCGCGCGTCTCCTCGGCGGCGACGTGACCGTCGCGGGACGCGGCGAGCATGGCTCGAAGTTCACCCTCTGGCTGCCGATGCGTTCGGCGGCCTGACGTCGGGCGTCGTCAGCCGGCGCGGGGCAGCTCGTCCTCGCGTCGCCGGACTCGCGGATGCGCCGGGTCGCCGAGGTCCATCCAGTCCCACGGGATCTCGTAGCGCCGATATCCCGTGGCCCGCGTGACGCGCCGGACGAGCTGCTGCACGAAGTTGCCCGTCGCGATCATGTCGAGCGGCTTGAAGCGGCCGACGCTGAAGTGGGTGACGACGTAGTCGCTCCTGCGGTGCTCCAGCGAGATCTCGGCGTTCAGCTCCTCGATGCGCCCGATCTTCCGGCCGTCCGCGTCACGCACGGTGCGGCCGAGCAGATCGCTCAACGCCACGGTGCGGGCGCTCACTTGCGCTCCCCCGATGCGCCGGGGATGCGGCCGATCACGTGCTCCGACAACCAGCGCTCGAGCCTCAGCGACTCGAGCGTGTTGCCCTCGACGTCGAGCTCGATCGTATCGGCGATGCACCGGACGGCGTCGAACGGCACGCGGCTCTCGTGTTCGGCCCGCTGTCCGAGCAGCGCGTGCACCGCGCGATGGCAGGCGACCATCCATCCGCCGACGCGTCGTGCGCGCGCCGCCCCGCTGATCACGATCGTCGCGACGCGCGGCGGCTTCCCCTCCTCGAGCTCGAGCAGCAGCTCGTCGATGCGGCCGATCTTCTGCTGGTGCCGGTCGACGAGCTGGGTGTCGATCACGTTGCGCGAGAGGTGCACCGTGCCCATCAGCCACCTCCGAGCAGTTGCAGGGGGAGCGCGGCAACGAGCAGCACGACCGAGAGCAGCGCGATGACGACGAGCGCCAGATTGCTCGCCCAGCCGTTCACGTTCGTGTTGAGCAGATCCCCGTCGTTCATCAGCACGAACAGCGGGATGACCGTCACGGGAAGACTCGCCGCCGTGGCGACCATCGAGATGTTGGTGAGACTCAGCGGATCCATCCCCAGCGCGATCGGCACCGCCGCGAGCAGGATGAGCACGGTGTAACTCGTGCTGAACCGGGCATCCTGGGCCGGCTTGAGGTTCTCGCTCCACCGCCACCCGAATCCCTGGGCGAGGATGTACGCCATGGCGAGCACGATCTCGATCGTGGCCCCGAAGCAGGTGATGAACAGGGTCATGACGAAGAAGACAAAACCAGGACGGCCCAGCGGCGTCGCGAGGAGGAGCGCGATCTGCTCGTAGGCGTCCACGCGGATCTCGCGCGGCGCGAGCACGAGCGCCGCGGTCACGAGCGACGCGATCGCCAGCCCGCCACCGAACACGTTGCCGACGCTCGCCGTGATGCGATTGACGCCCAGGTGCTCGATCGTCCACTCGTCCTCGATCGCGCCGGCCGAGTAGAAGAGGTAGAGGTATGGACTGATCGACGCCCCGAGCATGCTGACGGCGAGATACCAGTAGCGTGCATGGTCGTGCGAGGGGAGCGACGGGAGCAGCGCGCGGCCGAGCGTCGGCCAGGCCGGATGGAGCACGAGCGCAGCGACGCCGAAGCTGAGCGCGACGAGTCCCAGCAGCGCGGTTCCCTGCTCGACGATGCTGAAGTTGCCGCGCCAGAGCAGGAGCCAGCCGATCAGGGCCGTCGGGATCGCCCACCAGCGGAAGGCGACGCCGGTGGCGAGCTGCAACGCGATCGCGACGCCACCGATCTCGGACGCCAGCACGAGCAGGCTGACGATGAACACCGCAAGGAAGGGCAGGAGGAAGAAGCGGTAGCCGAATCGCTCGCGCAGCAGGTCGCCGTAGCTCCGCCGGCTCACCGCGGCGAGGCGTCCGGTCATCTCCATCAGGATCGCGAGGCTCAGCGTGCCGAGCAGCAGCACCCAGGCGAGCTGATAGCCGAACTCCGCACCGCCCTGCGCGGACGTCGCGATCGAGCCGACTTCCAGGAATCCGCCGATGCAGGTGACGACGCCGAGTGCGACCTCGCCCCATTTCTTCACGAGCCGATCTCCGCCTCGAGCTGCCGGATGGCAGTGCGGAGCGAGTCGAGCGCGGCGGCGGCGTAGGCCGAGTCGGTCCGCGTCTGCGCGGCGCGGCCGATGGTAGTGGACGCCTGCTGGAATGCGTCGTCGGCCTTGTCGCGGAGCTGTGTGGCGTACGTGTAGGTGATCGCGCCGGCGCCGTGTCGCTCCTTCGCGAGCTGCATCGTCGCCGTCCACGACGCCAGGGTCTCGAGCTGCTTGGCGAGCGGGGGTGGCGAGCCGCATCCCCCGCCGGCGAGGAGCGCGAGCAGTGCGAGACGCGCGTGCGCGCGAGTGTGGGCCGGCCGGTTCATGCTGGCGTGCCGAGCAGGAAGCGTACCGATCAGTGCGTGCGACGCCGTGGTCTGTGTCTCGCTCGCTTCGCTCCTCCGCGTCCGATCGGCGTCCTCACTTCGTCGCCAGCTTCGATGCCGTCTGGTCGAGCGCGGCGCGGAGCCCTCGCGCCAGCGTCGTCGCGTCGGCGCGCGCCCAGAAGTGCATGAAGAACAACCGCGGCGACTCCTCGAGCAGGTGATTGTGGAGCGCCGTGGGCGTGATCCCGTTCGCCTGCATGGCGCGGATCACCCGGTTCACCTCGTCGGCGCGCATCACGAAATCGCCCGTCACGGCGGCGCGGCCTCCACCGATCGGCTGGAAGTTGATCGCCGTGGCGACGCCCATCGCCGGCGGGATCTCGTGCCCGCCTTCCATGATGCGCTCGCGACGCGGGACGCTCACCTGATACACGGCGCCGTTGAGCTTCCCGTGGACGCCGAGGATGCCGGCGATGGCGGCGGTGTCGAGGTCGGTCGCCGACGCGGCGGCTGGTGCGGCGGGCGTCCCCCCCGTAGGCGTCTTGCTCTGCGCGAGCGCCGTGCGGATCGTCTGCGCGATCTTCACCGGGTCGCCATGCGCGCTGACGTGCATGTACATCACGCGCGGCGATTCGTGGAGCACGTGATTGTGCAGCGCGCTCTGCTCGACGCCGCCGGCCTGCAGCGCGCGCATCACCGGGCCGACTTCCTCCTCGGTGAGCACCAGATCGCCCATCGCCATCGCGGTACCGTTCGCGATCGGCAGGAAGGCGACCCACGAGCCGAGGGCGAACGCCGGCGCGAGCGTGACGCTGTCCGCGACGACGGTCAGGTCGCTACGCGGAAAGGAGAAGCGCATCACGCCACCCGGCTGCTCGGCGCCGCTTCGCCCGAGCGCGTCGGCGACGCCGGCGAGTGGCGCGCCCTGACTCCGTGCGGCCGGCGCGAGTGCACTCGTGCACGCGAGAGTGGTGAGCAGCGCGGCGAACGAACGAGCGATGCGGCGCATGACGATGTCCCGTCGGTGTGGTTGCGAGGCGTAACGCATAAATCGTCCCGGCAACCGAGCGCAGCCGAGGGTAGACGGTGCGAGGCGAGCTGGAACGAGCATTGCTTTCATCGCGATGCTCCGTATCGAACACGAGCTCGCCTCGGATCGGCGGAAGCGCACATGGCGCGGCGCGCGCCGCGCCCGTGCTGCCCCACACTTGAAGGAGGCTTCGATGGCGAGAAAGATCGAACCAAACGAGGATGGTGTCCGCATCGCGCCCCTCGGAGCGCTGAATGACTTCGAGGTCGCGCAGGGCTATCCGGATGTGCGTGGATGGAAGGTGATGTCCAGCGACGGTCAGGAGGTGGGGAAGGTGCACGAGCTCCTCATCGACGTCGACAACCTGCGCACGCGCTATCTCGACGTGCGTCTGACGAGCGAGCTCGCCGCGACGCCTGGCGATCGCGACGTGCTCGTGCCGATCGGCACGGCGAACGTCGTGGACGATCAGAAGCTCGTGCGCGTACCGCTCACCGCGGAACGCTTCGGCCTCCTGCCCCTCTACGATCACGGCCATCTCTCGCGGACCTATGAGGTCGAGGTGCGGCGCCATTTCTCGCTCGCCGAAGCAGCGGCGGCGGGCGCAACAGGCGCGGCGGTCGGCGCCGCGGAACGCGGATTCTACGACGACCAGGGCTACGACGATCGCAAGTTCTTCGGAGAGCGGCGTGCGCCGTACACCGAGGTGCCCGGTCAGTATCGCAGCGCCGATCGTTCGGCGGCCGAGCGACCGGTCACCGATCGCGAGCTGGCCGATCGCGAGATCGCCGCGCGTGAGGTGACCGATCGCGAGCTCGCGCGGGACCGGGAGCGGCAGTTCGCCCCGCCCGAGACGCGCGACACCGAGCGTGTCCTGGAGGACCGCGGCATCCGCGCGAGCGAGAACGAGGTCCGGGTGCCCGTCGAGCGCGACGAGAGCGTCGTGCTGCGGCGCAACGAAGCGGGGCGCGACGAGATCATCATTCGCCGCCCACTCACCGACCGCGACGATCGCGTGCGCTGACGTCGCACGCTCGCCATCGCTGAAGGATCGCGCGCTCCAGTCACTGGAGCGCGCGATCCTTTTTCGTCGCCTGGCTTCGCAGCGGCAGTGAAAGCGTCAGGGCATCCAGCGCGTGTACTCGGACGCGGGGGTCTTCCGCGGGCCGGCCGGCACCTCGGCCGGCTCGCCCACGTTGACGATCGCGATGATCCGCTCGTTCTCGGCCACGCCGGCCGCCGCGCGCGCCGCCGGATCGGCCATCACCGCACCAGTGCGGATCGCCGTACCGAGTCCGAGCTCCACCGCGGCGAGCGCGAGGTTCTCGATCGCCATCATCGTCGCGGCGTAATCCTCCTCGCGCGCTTCCGGGTTGTCGGTATTCACCACGGCGACGGCGATCATCACCGGCAGCGCGCGATGCTCGGCGGCGACGCGATCGCGCAGGGTGCGCGCCGCCTCCGCATCCTCGATCTTGCGCGCCTTCCGCTCGCCGAGCGCCAGGCCGTAGCCGTAGCGTGCCTCGGGGCCGAGCACGTAGAAGCGCCACGGCTCGGTGAGTCGATGGTTCGGGACGAGCACGGCCGCAGCGAGCAGCGTCTCGATCTCGTCGCGCGTGACGGGCCGGTCGGTGAACCGCTTGATGGATCGGCGGCGGTGCAGGATGTCGGAGAGAGGCATGGCGTGAAGATAGTGGACGGAAGGCTGGCGGCTGAGTGCTCGCCGCTCGGCACGTGCGGATCCCTCGACGCCAGCGGATGACGATCCTTCGACTCGCTGCGCTCGCTCGGGATGACGATCGGCTCACGCTGCGCCAAGGGGTCAGAGCCCTCGGGCTTTGCCCTCGGGGTCTGACCCCAGCATCCGCCCTCGGGGTCTGACCCCAACATCAAACCCTACTTCACGAGGCGTTCGATCACCGCGACGTACGCCGAGATCACGGTGACCAGTGCCGCCGCCGCCGCGATCCAGGCGCGTACCAGCCGTACGCGCTCGAACGCTGCCGCGTACTTCTCGCGTGTCGTCTCCCGCTCGTGCTCCCGCTCGTGCTTCCGCATCATCTCTTCTCCTCTGCGTTGATCCATGTCCGTCGCCGCCGCTGGCGATGCCTGGAGAAGAGCACCGGCGTGTGACGCCAGTCAGCGCTGCGCGTGCGGGCACCAGCGCAGCACGACGGTGCCCACCACGGTGCGCTCGTCGCGCGGCACGACGATCGGCGGAAAGGCATCGTTGAGCGATTGCAGCTCGAGCTCGGCCCGCGTCACGCGGCCGACACGCTTCACGACGTAGCCGGCGTCGGGGACGCGGGCGAGCACCACGGTATCGCGCGCCACCGCGGCGCCGACCTGCACGAGCACGGAGTCGCCCGTGTGCAGCAGCGGATCCATGCTCTCGCCGACGACGCGCAGCGACACGTAGCTCCCCGCCGGCGCGTCGTCGGGGATGCGCACCCACTGCTCGCACGGCTCGTCCCACAGGTCGCGTCCCACACCGGCCGCCGCGCCGAGCTCAAGCTGCGGCGCGCAATGCCGGGCGCGCGCCGCGTCGAGCACGTCGGCGATCATGCCGGCGACCGGTGCCCGTTCCACCGGTGGTGGACCGGCGAGCCGCACCTTGAGCCGTGCCGCCTCCACCTTGGCGCGCAGCCGCGCCGCGGCCGAGTGGATCCGGTCGCGCGACCAGCCCTCGCTCGCGCGATGCGGCGAGCCCACCTCGCGCGCGAGCCAGCCGACCACGCGCGGATCCGTGTAGTACGGCGAGTCGCGCCGCTCCATCTCGGCGCGCGCCGCCAGCTCGGCGAGCAGCTGCTGGCCGCGAATCGTCGCGAGACGCTCGTCGCGCGGATCATCGCGCGGCTCGTCGTGCCGGACGGCGTGGTCGGTCGATCGGGGATGTCTCATGGTCTGATCCTCGGATGGCGAGGGGACGGCTCCCCCTCTCGCGGGAGCGCGGTGGCGGGCGCGTCGCGCGCGACGCTGCCCGGTGCGCCGACGGCGATCATGCGGGCGCCGATGCGTGCACGGCAGCGGTGGAAGAAGCGCTGCAGCTCGCGCGCGTCGTCCGGCTCGAGCGCGTTCGCGTAGTGCATGGCGACGTCGGTGAGCCGCGCGCGCAGTCGCTCGAGCCGCTTCCGCGCCACGGCGTACGACACGCCAAGCCACTCGGCGATCTCGCGCTGCGGGATGTTCTCCGCCACGGCGACGAGCAGCACGCGCTCGTCGGGGCGCAGCGCTTCGCTGAGCCGCTCCGCCAGCCGCTCGATCGCGCGTGGCAGCGGTGTGCTGTCCCATTCGGGGCCGCGGCTCGCACGCAGGAGATCCTCCGAGCATCCCGCCGCCGACTCGCGTGCGTTCGTCGGCGCATCGCCGTACGCCGCGCGCGCGGCCTCCGAGACGACGCGTTGGCGCCGCTCGCGGCTGCGCTTGCGATTGAGCAACCGATGCCGCAGTGCGCCGAGCAGGTACATGCGCGGGTTCTGCGGCAAGGGCGCCCTGCGTGTCATGAGCTGGATCGCCACGTCGTCGAGCAGCTCGCTCACCAGCTCGTCGCGCTCGGCGGCGGACACGCCGGCGCGCCGCGCGTAGTCGAGGAGGGTGGGATGGAACCGCTCGACGAACTGCACGAACGAGGCGGACTCGCCGCGATGCATCGCCGCGACGATGTCGTAGTCTCTCGTTGATCCCACGGTCTGCTCCACGTTCGCACCAGCTCTCCCGCGATCATCGGCGTCGCTGATCGTCGGCCTCCGGTCGGTCTCGATTCACAGGCACCGGGGCGTGACATCGCGCCGCGCCGCTTTGGCTAGCGTACCGATTAGCCAAGGGATTGCTCCTCCCTGCGGCGCGGCGCGCCTCCGGTCGGAGTGCCGCATTGCCAGCATCTACGCGGCGCTACGCGCCTTCGGTCGGAGTGCCGCGTGGCCATCATCTCGAATGCGGGCGGTGGCGGGCCATCCAGGCGCGGAGCCGCCGCTCCAGTCGGAGGAGCGTGTGCGGGCCGAGCTCGCGTCGTTGCACGGCCTCGCGCAACGCGGCCCCGCGCTGCTCGGAGAACCCGATCGCCTCGGCGCGCTCGACGAGGGTGAGCAGATCGTGCACGGCGTTGGCGCGCCGCTGCAGCGGATCCGCGTCGATGGAGAGGCGGGCGGTGCGCGGCTCCATCACCGCGGCGGGCCGATGCGCGAGCCGCGCACGCTGCCGCTCCGCTTTTTCCATCTCCTCGCGGCTCGGCCGACGACTCGAGGCGGTGAAGCCCAGGTTTGCCAGCGCACGGCCGACCGCCGAGGTCTCCGTGTTCTCCAGGCAGGCGACGCGATTGATCTCGCCGTCGCCCTCACGCTCCGATGCCCACCCCGTGGCGGCCGGCAGCACCTCCGCCGCGCTGCGGTAGACGAGCGCGCGAAAGGTGATCTCGCGATCCACGCGGGAGTGGAGCTCGGTCACGATCCGGCCGTCCGGATAGCGCTCGTAGAACAGCGTGATGCGGTCGGCCACGAGCGCGTAGTCCGAGAGATCGTCTCGCCCGAATTCGAGCTTGGTCATGGCAGCGTTGCCGGGTTCAGGGTGAACGGTTCACGGGAGCCTGCCGGGCAGGGCGACCGCGCGCCTCCGACCACTTGGGGGAGCAAACAGTAAGCCGAAGAAACACCGAAAGCAACGGCGAAGTTGCTGCCAGTCGTGAGGCGTTCTGTCCCGCAAGGTGGTCGTTGCTCGCAGAGCCTCCGAGACCTCCCTTCGGCCTCTAACGGACCGGGCCGCGCCAGTGCATTACTTGGGTCCGCGCCGCCGTTTCTCGCTTCCAGGTACTCGCTACTCGCTACCCGCTACCGGTTCTGGGTTTTTCGTCATGGCTACTCCTTCCACGCTCGTCCTCGTCGGCACCACCAAGGGCGCGTTCATCCTCTCCTCCGACGACGCGCGCGAGGAATGGACGGTCGACGGGCCCCACTTCCCCGGCGAGGCCGTCTACGCGATGGCCTTCGACCAGCGTGCCGGCCGCTCGCGGCTCCTCGTCGGGGTGCACAGCAACCACTGGGGCGCCACCATCCGGTTCAGCGACGACCTCGGTCGGAGCTGGTCGGGGCCGGAGCGTCAGGCCATTCGCTTCCCCGAGTCGTCGGGGCTGTCGCTCGCGCAGGTGTGGCAGATCCTGCCCGGCCGCGCCGAGGAGCCCGACGTGGTGTGGGCGGGGGTCGAGCCGGCGGCGCTGTTCCGCTCCGAGGACGGCGGGGAGACGTGGGCGCCGGTGCAGGGGCTGCTCGAGCATCCCCATCGCCCGCGGTGGATGCCGGGAGGCGGCGGGCTCTGTCTGCACACCATCGTGCTCGATCCGGCGAACCTGGACCGGATGGCGATCGCCATCTCGACGGCCGGCTTCTACCGCACCGACGACGGCGGCGCGACCTGGCGGCCGCGCAACGCCGGCGTGCGCGCCGTGTTCCTCCCCGACAAGTACCCCGAGTTCGGGCAGTGCGTGCACAAGGTGACGCACCACCGGTCGCGCCCCGAGCGGCTCTTCCTCCAGAACCACTGGGGGCTGTACCGGAGCGACGACTGGGGCGACTCATGGCAGGACGTCGCCAACGGGGTCCCGTCGGACTTCGGCTTCGCCATCCAGGCACACCCGCACGATCCGGACACGGTCTACGTCATCCCGATCCAGTCGGACGAGTTCCGCGTCGTGCCGGGCGCGCAGCTCCGCGTCTATCGCACGCGCGACGCGGGGGCGACGTGGGGGGCGCTGGACGACGGCCTGCCACAGGAGCAGGCGTTCGAGAGCGTGCTGCGCGACGGGCTCGCGGTGGACACGCATGCGCGGGCCGGTGTGTACTTCGGCACGCGCAGCGGCAAGCTGTACGGCTCGAACGACGACGGCGAGTCGTGGACGACGCTCGCCGACGCGCTGCCGCCGATCTGCTGCGTGAAGACGGCCGTCCTCGCTCCGTCCTGATCGCGGCGCGTCGCATGGCCGTCTCCGTCGTGCTCCCGCGGGCGCTCACCCCCTATGCGTTCGGCCTGGGCGCCGTGCAGCTCGACGGCTCGTGCGCCACGGTACGCGAGGCGCTCGGCCAGGTCGCCGAACGGTGGCCGGCGCTGATCGATCGCGTGCTCACGGAACAGGGCGAGCTCCGCCGCCACGTGAATATCTTTGTCGGCGACGAGAGCATCGCCTTCCTCGACGGCCTGAGCACCGCGGTCGACGACGGGGTGACCATCACCATCGTGCCCGCCGTGAGTGGCGGGTAGCCTGAAACTGGCGGGAGAATTGCCTCGCCACCGACCGATCCGACCTCGAGCATACACGTGATCCAGCAAGCGAGACCACTGATCGAATGGCCCGAGGTCGTCGTCGAGTACGTCGGCTTCGCGGCGCAGTTCGTCGCCACCGGCGCCGTCGGATTCCGCTACGCCGCGGTGCGCGACCGGCTTCGCGCGACGTTGAACGTCGGCGCCACGGGCGACGGACGCTTCTACGCGTACGCCTGCGCCCGCGCGGCGCGGATCGGGCTCCTCGGCGCGATCGTGTCGGCGGTCCTCTTCGCGCAGCACCTGCCCGACCTGGCGGCGCGCGCGCACACGACGGTCACCGATCTCGTGCTGCACGACCACATCGCCGGCGCGCAGACGCTGCTCACCCTCGTCGGCGTGCTCGGACTGCTCGTCGCGGCGGCGCGCGTGTCGTGGGGCTGGCCGCTCGCCGCGATCGGCGTCATCCTCGCCCCGCTCTCGGGGATCCTGTCGGGCCAGTGGTTGCGCCTCGTCAATCCCGTGCACCGCATCGTCGCGGGGCTGTGGATCGGCACGCTGTTCGTGCTCGTCGTCGCCGGCCTGGTGCCGCTGCTGCGCGGCACGACGTGGCGCGACCGTCGCGGCACGATC
>Ga0068864_100003941_pt1 | contig 12223 bp, 10 predicted proteins | sample KBSSwiS72_FD_66586 | JGI IMG/M metagenome (GOLD analysis project Ga0068864, IMG submission 66586) | Switchgrass rhizosphere microbial communities from Kellogg Biological Station, Michigan, USA - KBS Switchgrass S7-2 | ecosystem: Host-associated > Plants > Roots > Rhizosphere > Soil ...
GCGAGCGGCTGGCATCTGCACCAGTCGCTGCGCGACCTGAAGAGCGGCGCCAACGCCTTCGTCCGCGACGCGCCGGCGGCGGGCAGCGATGCCGGCGACGCGCAGCACGTCCTTTCCGCAACGGGCGAGTCGTGGCTCGCCGGACTGCTCGAGCATGGTCGGGCGATGGCGGTGTTCTGCAATCCGACGATCAACGCCTACGGGCGCTTTCGGCCGAATGCGATGGCGCCGAGCGCCGTGTGCTGGGGCCGCGACAACCGCGGCGCGATGCTGCGCGTCCTCGGCCGGGCCGGCGACGCGGCGACGCGGATCGAGAACCGCATCGGCGAGCCGAGCGCCAACCCCTATCTCTACATCGCGGCGCAGATCCACGCCGGCCTCGACGGGCTGGCGCGCGGCCTGGCCGCGCCGCCGGCAACGGCGGCGCCGTATGCGCAGAGCGCCGCGGACGCGAGCGGTCGCCTGCCCGCCAGCCTCGGCGAGGCGCTCGATGCGCTCGCCGCCGACGAGCGCTTGTCCGCGGCGTTCGGCGCGCCGGTCGTCGCCTGGCTGACGCAGGTCAAGCGCGCCGAGCTCGCGCGCCACGACCAGGCCGACGACACGGATGCGTGGCAGGCGCGCGAGTACTTCGGCCGCTTCTAAGGTCTGCTGACAGCCCCCGGCAGCGCCGTGTCGACGATCCCGATCCACCTGGTCGAGGCCGACGGCCGCGTCCACGACCTGCGCGGCAAGCTCGGGCAGAGCCTGATGCGCGCCGCGGTCGACGCCGGCGTCGAGGGCATCAAGGCCGATTGCGGCGGGCTCATGACCTGCGCCACCTGCCACGTCTACGTCGACGCGGCCTGGGCGGAGCGCCTGCCTCTGCCCTCGGCCGACGAGAACGCCATGCTCGACATGACGGCCGCCGAGCGCCGCCCGACGAGTCGCCTCAGCTGCCAGATCGTGCTTGACGAGGGGCTCTCCGGCCTGACGGCGGGCATACCCGACACCCAGTATTGACGCCGAGCCGCGACAATCCGCACCGCACCGCGCCGCCACGACAACAACAGCACCGCCTTGCGCTCGCTCCAATCGCTCGCCAAGCTCTGCGCCATCCTGGCGGGCGTGCTCCTCACCGTGGTGACGCTGATGACCTGCGTCAGCCTGATCGGCCGCAACCTGATCGGCATGACGATCGTCGGCGACTTCGAGCTGGTGGGAGCCGCGGCGGGTGCGGCGATCGCCCTCTTCATGCCGTGGTGCCAGGCGCAGCGTGGCAACATCATCGTCGACTTCTTCACCGCCAAGGCGTCGGCGCGCGCCATCGACGGCCTCGACCGCTTCGGCGCCCTGCTGCTCGCCCTGGTGATGGCGCTGCTCACCTGGCGCACCACGATCGGCGGCATCAATGCCTGGAAGTCGGGCTCGGGCACGATGCTGATCGGCTTTCCCGAGTGGGTGATCTACGTCGTCATGGTGCCGCCGCTGGCGCTGACCGCGGCGATCGCCTTCGTCCAGGCCTGGCGCGGCTTCGCCGCACCGATCGAGGAGTGAGATGAAACCCCTCCGCTCACTTCGTTCGCTGCCCCCCGAGGGGGCGCAGAGTTCCTTCGGAACGGCCGGGCGCTACTGAGATGACGCCACTGGCGATGGCGGGCCTGATCTTCGGCCTGATGCTCCTGCTGATGGCGCTGCGCACGCCGATCTCGATCGCCATGTTCGTCGCCGGCTCCATCGGCTACGTCTTGCAGGCGGGCTGGGTGCCGTTCTCCAGCTTCCTCAACACCCAGGCCTTCGCCCGGTTCGCGAGCTACGACCTCTCGGTCATCCCGCTGTTCATCCTGATGGGCAACTTCGCCACCCAGGGCGGCATCTCCAAGGCCCTGTTCGAGTTCGCCAGCGTCGTCATGGGGCGCTTCCGCGGCGGCCTGGCGATGGCCGCGGTGCTCGCCTCGGGCGCGTTCGGCGCGATCTGCGGCTCGTCGGTGGCGACGGCGGCGACCATCACTGCGGTGGCGCTGCCGGAGATGCGCCGCCACGGCTACTCCGGGCGCCTCGCCACCGGCACGCTCGCCGCCGGCGGCACCCTCGGGATCCTGATCCCGCCCTCGGTGCCGCTGGTGATCTACGCCATCCTCGCCGAGCAGAACATCGCCAAGCTGTTTGCCGCCGCGATGGTCCCCGGCATCATCGCCATGGTCGGCTACATCGTCGCGATCGCGATCTACGTGCGGGTCGTGCCGGGCCAGGCGCCGGCCGGCGACGCGGTTCGCGCCAAGCTGACGATGCAGTCGCTCTCGGGCATCGTGCCGATCGCGGTCATCTTTCTCGTCGTCTTCGGCGGCATCTACGGCGGCATCTTCTCGCCGACCGAAGGTGCCGGCGTCGGCGCCGCGTCCACCTTCTGCGCCGCTCTGATCAAGCGCGAGATCACGTGGAGGAAGTTCCGCCACTGCTTCTACGCCACCGCCGAGACCTCGGCCATGATCTTCCTCATCTTCATCGGCGCCGACCTGATGAACTCGGCCCTGGCGCTCACCCAGGTGCCGGCGCAGCTCGCCGGCGTGGTCCAGGCCTGGGGCCTCTCGCCGGTGATGGTGGTGGTGGCGATCATGCTGTTCTACGTCGTCCTCGGCGCGGTGATGGACGAGCTGTCGATGATCCTGCTGACGATCCCGATCTTCTTCCCGATGATCATGGGCCTGGACTTCGGCATGCCCAAGGAATCGGTCGCGATCTGGTTCGGCATCATGGTGCTGATGACCGTGGGCTTCGGCATGCTCGCGCCGCCGGTCGGCCTCAACGTCTATGTCGTCAACGGCATGGCCCGGGACGTGCCGATCGCCGAGAGCTACCGCGGCGTGATGCCGTTCCTGATCAGCGACACGATCCGCACCACCATCCTGGTGATCTTCCCGCCGATCTCGCTCTGGCTGGTGAAGTACGTCGGCTAGCGGCCGCGCTGCGCGCGACCGTCAGGCGGCGATCAGGCGCAGCTCGTCGGCCGCGACCTGGAGCCGCACCGGCGTGCCGTCGCGCCAGCCGGTGCCGCCGCGGCGATGCGGCTGCTCGGCGATGACGCTCGCGCCGCCCACGCGCACCTCGTAGCGCATCGTTTCGCCCTGGAAGGAGGCCGCGGCGATGGTGCCGTCGAAGCCGAGGCCGTCGCCGCCCGGCGCGGCCGCGGCGTCGACGCGGACAGCGTGCGGGCGAAACGCGAGGCATGCCGGCCCGAGCGGGCGCGTCGCCAGGCCCGCGGGCAGCCGGCATTCGCCGAGCAGCGGCGAGACGAACACGTCGCTGGCGCGGAGCTCGCCTTCGAACAGGTTGACCGAGCCGACGAAGCCGGCGACGAAGCGGTTCGCCGGCTCGTCGAACAGCTCGATCGGCGTGCCGACCTGCTGGATCACGCCGTGGTCCATGACGGCGATCCGGTCGCAGATCGTCATCGCCTCTTCCTGGTCGTGGGTGACGAAGATCGTCGTCACCCCCAGGCGCCGGTGCAGGGCGAGCAGCTCCTCGCGCATCTGCAGGCGCAGCCTCGCGTCGAGGTTGGAGAGCGGCTCGTCGAGCAGCAGCACCTGCGGCTCGATCGCCAGGGTGCGGGCGATCGCGACCCGCTGCTGCTGCCCGCCGGAGAGCTGGCTCGGCCGGCGGCCGCCGTAGCCGTCCAGTCCGACCAGCTGGAGGGCGGCCTCGGTCCGGCGCCGGACCTCCTCGCGGGGCAGGCGGCGCTCCTCGAGGCCGAAGGCGACGTTGCGCGCCACCGTCATGTGCGGCCAGAGGGCGTAGTTCTGGAACACCATGCCGACGTTGCGCTTCCAGGGCACGACGCCGGTGACGTCCTTGCCGCCGACGAGCAGCTCGCCGGCCTGGTGCCGGGCGAAGCCGGCGATCAAGCGCAGCAGCGTCGACTTGCCCGAGCCCGAGGGGCCGAGGATGGCGAAGAACTCGCCCGGCTCGACCGTGAGCGTGATGTCGCGCAGCACCGGCGTCGCGCCGTAGGAGAGCTGGAGGTTGCGGGCTTCGACGCGAACGGCTTGCATGCGGACCTCAGGCGATCGGGCGGGCCACGGCGGCGGAACGGCGCTCCAGCAGCCAGTGCGAAGCATAGGTGCCGAGGCCGACGATCACGACGGCGATCATGCCGAGCGCCGCGCCGGGGCCGCGGCCGGCGATGCTCTGCATGTAGAGGTAGATGCCGTACGACATCGGTGCCCGGCTCGCCGACGAGGAGAGCACGATCGTCGCCGAGAGCTCGACCGCGGCGGTGATGAAGCTGGTGACGAAGCCGGCGAGGATGCCGCCGGCCATCAGCGGCACCACGATCCGGCGCACGGTCCGCGCCTTCGAGGCGCCGAGGTTCTCGGCCGCCTCCTCGAGCGAGACGTGGAGCTGCGCCAGCACCGCCATGCAGGAGCGCAGGGCATAGGGCAGGCGCCGCACCGCGTAGGCCATCACCAGGGCGAGGGCGCTGGCGGTGAACGCGGTCTGCAGGAAGGGCAGCTCCAGGCCACGGAAGGCGCGCAGGTAGCCGATCGCCAGCACCACCCCGGGAACGGCCAGCGCCGACGAGGCCGCGAGGTCGAGCAGCTGCCGGCCCGGCAGCCGGGTGCGCAGGATCAGGTAGGCGATCGCGGCGCCGAGGGCGACGTCGATCAGCGCCGCGGCGCCGCAGTAGACGAGGGTGTTGACGATCATCCCCGTCGACTGCGCGAACACCGTCGCGTAGTGGGCGAGCGTGAAGCCCTCGGGCAGGACGCTGAAGCTCCAGACGCGCGAGAGCGACATCAGGAGGATGCCCAGGTGCGGCGAGAGCACGAGCAGCAGCACCAGCCCGACCCAGGCGGAGGCGGCGGCCTGCTGCCACGGCGAGAGCTCGCGCCGCTGCAGCGACGCGCCGCCGCGCTGCAGCGTGGCGAAGTCGCGGCCCTTGAGGACGCGCGCCGAAGCCCACAGCGCGGCGACCGAGAACACGACCATCACGACGCTGATCACGTAGCCGATCGGGTCCTCGATGCCGATCGAGGTGATGCGCAGGTAGGCCTGCGGGGCGAGCATGTTGGTTGTGCCAAGGACGAGCGGCGTGCCGAGGTCGTCGAACACCTTGACGAAGACGAGCGACGCGCCGGCGACATAGCCGGGCAGGGCGAGGGGAAAGATGATTCGCCGGAACAGCCGCCAGCCGGAGGCGCCGAGGTTCTGCGCCGATTCCTCCATCGCGCCGTCGATGTTGCGCAGCGAGACCACGAGGTTGAGGAGGATGAACGGGAAGTAGTGCAGGCTCTCGACGAAGACCACGCCGTTGAGCCCGTCCATGAACGGGATCGCGACGCCGAAGGCGTCGTTCAGCAGCAGGTTGACCGAGCCCGAGCGGCCGAACAGGAGCTGCATCGCCACCGCGCCGACGAAGGGCGGCATGATCAGCGGCAGCACGCCGAGCGTCTGGATCAGGAGCGCGCCGCGGAAGCGGAAGCGCACCGTGAAGTAGGCGAGCGGCACCGCGATCAGCGAGGCGAACACGGCCGAGAGGGCGGCGACCGAGAGGCTGTTCCAGAACGACTCGCGCATCAGCGAGATCTGGAGGAAGCTCTCGAAATGCGCCAGGGTGAAGCCGCCGCTGCCGCTCGCGAAGGCGGCATGGAAGACGCTGGCGACCGGCGCGGCGAGGAACACCGCGAGGAAGGCCGCGATCGCCAGCGCGACCGCGACAAGGATCATTTCGCCGCGCTGGCGAGCTCGACGGCGCGGGCGTAGTTGGCCTTGGCCTTGCTGCTCCACTCCTCCTCGATCTGCGTCTTCCGGCGCAAAGCGGCGTCGTCGCCCTTCTTCGCCTTGAAGACCGCGAGCAGCTCCTTGTCCCGGGCCTGCTCGGCGCTCAGCGGCGGCGTCCAGGCGAGCTTTCTCGCCTCGTCGAGCTGCGGGCTGGCGCGACCGGCGAGACGCTTCTCGGCGTCCTGGATCGCCTTGGTGGCCGCCTGCAACTCCTTGTGGCGGAAGGTGATCACCTGGTCGAACAGCGACGAGACCACGTAGTAGCGCGATTCGGACAAGGCGGTGTCGAAGTTGACCTTCGCCTGGATCGTGCCGCTGAACGGATTCGGGTAGCCGGCCGGCGCCTTGGCGTAGGTCGAAGGCAGGACCGGAAGGCGCGAGATCTTCGGATCGAGCAGCAGCTGCTGGCCTTCTTCCGAGAGCGTGTACTGCATGAAGCGCTTCGCGCCTTCGGCGCTCTTCGAGCCGGCGACCGCGGCGATGTTGGCCGGCACGATCGAGGTCATGCTCGGATAGACGAACTCGACCGGAAAGCCCGAGGCCTTGGCGGCGAGGCCGAAGAAGTCGATCACCAGGCCGATGCCGTACTGGCCGTTCTGCACGCCGTCGGGCACGCCGAAGCTGCGCTCGGTGACCGCGGCGCAGTTGCCGGCGATCTGCAGGATCTGGTTCCAGCCCTTGTCCCAGCCTTCGCCCTGGAGGATGGTCTCGAAGGTGAGGTGGGTCGTGCCCGAGCGCGAGGGCGCCGAGGTCGCGAGGTGGCCGAAGTAGACCGGCTTCACCAGGTCGACCCACTCCTTGGGCGCCGGCAGCTTGTGCGCCTGCAGGTAGCGGGTGTTCCACATCAGGCCGTAGCCGGCAAGCGCCTGGCCGCGGTACAGGCCCTCGGGGTCGTTGATCGGATAGCTGCCGATCTTGTCCGGGATGCCCTGGGTCGGCACCTCCACCTTCTCGAGCAGCTTCGCCGAGGAAAGCACCTCGAACGCGTCGGGTGCCGAGGCCCAGAAGATCTCGGCGCGGCTGCCGGCGGGCTGCTCGCGCACGTAGGCGATGCCGGCCGAGGTGCCCTTGTTCAGGATCTCGACCTTGTCGTTCGGATACTTCTTCTCGTAAGCCGCCTTGTAGGCGTTGGTCAGCTCGCTCGGGAACGAGGTGACGACGGTGATCGTGTCGGCAAGGACCGGCCGGGATACGATGCCGAGAGCCAGCGCGGCGACAAGCCACTTCGGATGCATGGAGTCTCCTTCGGGGGCGAGCCGGGCGCCCGTTTCGTTGTGCCGCCGATTCTCATGCATCCGATTCGCGCCGTTCTCTTCGATCTCGATGGCACGCTGGCCGATACCGCCGGTGAGATCGCGCTTGCGCTGGCGCGCACCTTCGCCGAGTTCGGCCTTCCCGCGCTGCCCGAGGCGGCGGTGCGCGAGATGATCGGCCGGGGTGTGGCCGTGCTCGTCGAGCGGGCGCTCGAGCGCAGCGCGTCCGGCGTCGACGCCGGCGCCGTGTTCGAACGGTTCGAGCATCACTACGAGCAGACGGCAGGCACCACGGCCGAGCTCTACCCGACCGTGCGCGACAGCCTGGCGCGGCTGGCTGCGCGCCGCCTGCCGCTCGCCGTCGTCACCAACAAGCCGCGCCCCTTCACGCAACGCCTGCTCGAGCAGCTGCAGATCGGCGATGCCTTCGCCGCGGTCGTCTGCGGCGACGACGGCTGGCCGAAGAAGCCCGGGCCCGAGATGCTCCTCGCCGCCTGCGAGCGGGTGGCGAGGCGGGCCGAGGAGACGCTGATGCTCGGCGACTCCGCCAACGACGTGCTCGCCGCCCGCGCCGCCGGATGCCCGGTCTGGTGCGTGCCCTACGGCTACAACGAAGGCCGGGCGGTCGAGACACTGGGCGCCGATCGCATCGTCGCCGACGTCGCCGAGGCGGTCGCGCGCGTCCTCGGGGCGAACCCGGTCGACAGCTCGGGGTGACCGGTCGTTAGGGAAAAACGCGAGCGGGAGCGGGCCGAATTCCCGTTACCTTCGCGGATCGGTTTTTTCGCCTTCCTCTTTCGGAGAACTCCACGATGAAACGCCGTTCGCTTCTGCAGGGCGCCGCCGCCGCGGCCCTCGGTGTGCCCGCGCTCTCGGGCCTCGCCCAGCAGTCGGTCACGCTCAAGTTCCACACCTTCATGGCGCCGCAGTCCAACGTCTGGCTGTCGATGCACAAGCCGTGGATGGAGAAGGTGGAGAAGGAGTCGGGCGGCCGGATCAAGTTCGAGGGCTATCCGGCGATGCAGCTCGGCGGCACACCGGTGCAGCTCTACGACCAGGCGCGCGACGGCGTGGTCGACGTCGTCTGGACCCTGCCGGGCAACACCGCCGGCCGCTTCCCGCGAGTGGAAGTGTTCGAGCTGCCGTTCATCATGACCAACGCCGAGGCGGCCTCGAAGGCGTATTGGGAATACATCCAGACCCAGGCGCCCGACGAGTTCAAGGAGACCCAGGTGCTGGCGCTGCACGTGCACGGCCCGGGCATGTTCCATTCGGCGACCAAGCTGGTGAAGGCGCCCGCCGACCTCAAGGGCATGAAGGTGCGCGGCCCGACCCGGCAGGTCACCAAGCTGCTCGGAGCCCTCGGCGCCACGCCGGTCGGCATGCCGCTGCCGCAGATTCCGGACGCGCTCTCCAAGGGCACGATCGAGGCCTGCGTGATCCCGTGGGAGGTCGTGCCCTCGGTCAAGGTGCACGAGCTCACCAAGTTCCACACCGAGTTCCCGGCCAACACCTCGCTCTACACCACGACCTTCGTCATGGCGATGAACAAGGCCAAGTACGAGAGCCTCGCCCCCGACCTGAAGAAGGTGATAGACGCCAACTCGGGCCTGGCCACTTCGGGCTGGCTCGGCAAGACGCAGCAGGGCAACGATCCGAACGGGCGCAAGGCCGCGGTCGATCACGGCAACCAGATCTACACCCTCAGCAACGCCGAGGCGCAGGAGTTCATCAAGGTGTCGGGCGCGATCGACGACGAGTGGGTCGCCGACATGAACAAGCGCGGCTTCGACGGCAAGAAGCTGTTCCAGACCGCCAAGGACCTGATCGCCAAGCACAGCAAGGCCTGAGAAGCCGACTTCTCCGTTCAGGGGCCGATCTCGAAGCGGTAGCCCTTGTAGGCGAGGATCACGCCTTTCTGCTTCACCTGCTTCAGCACCAGGCCCGGGGCGACGGTGTCGCCCTCGTGGAACACCTGGCCGTTGAGAAACGCCAGCCGGCTCGCCTTGTCGCCGCTGTAGCTGCCGCCGCCGTACGCGAGCTTGGGCAGCTCGCGCCGGATCGCCTCGGGCAATTCGGCCAGGCTGTAGATCCGCTCGTCCCCAGGCGCCGCAGCTGACGATGTCGACGTCGCCGGGGCGGCCTCCCGTCGCACCGGGGGACGGGCCGCGGGCCGCGGTGCAGGCGGCGCCATCGCGGTCGTCGCGCTCGCCGGCCGCCCCGCGGAGGCGGAGGCGAGAGACTGGGGTGCGAAGACCGGCGGCGGCGCGACGGCCGGCGGCGTCGCGATCGCGGGTGTGGGCGCGACGGCTTGCACCACCGGCTTCGGCGGCGGCTCCGAGCCGCCGAAGAAATTCCAGGCGAGCACGCCGCCGAGGGCGAGAACCAGGACGACGATCGTGCCGATCAGCAGGCGCGGGCGCGGCGGGGCCTCGTCGTCGCTGGGCAGCGCGCCGAACTGCTGGGTGTGCAGGCTGGGCACCGTGCCGCGCTCGCGTTCGGCGTCGGCGCGGCGCAGGGCGTCGAGGATGTACGACATGGCAGGTTCCTCGTGGCCTTCAGGGCGCGGCCGCAAGCCGCGGCTCGTCGACGCCGGTCGCGCGGTTGAGCTGCATGAAGGTCGTCGGCCCGGCCTTTCCGACCGGGCTCAGGCCGTTCGTCGTCTGGAAGTGGACGACCTTGGCGCGCAGCGTCGCATCCATGGTCTGGTGCGGCGGCGGCACCGGTTCGCCGGCGAGCCCTGCGAGCTGGGTCGCGAGCCGGTCGACCAGCGGACCGGTCGAACCTTCGGCGAGCGCGCCCGTGTAGCCCGGCGGCATCCGCCAGAGCGTGCCGAACTCGCCCTGCCAGAGCTTGCCCAGGGCGGCGAACGAGACCTTCTGCGCCCGGCCGTCGGCGGCCAAGGTCGCGGTGTCGTCGCGCAGGCCGATCAGCACCACCGTCGTCGTTCGCCCGGCCTCGTCGCGCAGGCTGAGGAAGCCGGGCCGGTCGAGACTTTTCAAGGTGGCCGGGGTGGTCGCGAACTTGTAGCAGCGCACCTGCTGGCGAGCGACGCCGGCGCACGGGTCGCCGCTGCCCGGATCGACCTTCCAGAGGGCGGCGAGCTCGCGCCAGGCCGTCCTTTCGTCGTGACCGAGCGCCGCCCACTGCGCCTTCAGCTCGGCCGCGCCGAGCGTCGGGCCGGCGGCGGTCAGCGCGACCGCGGACAGAGAGGCGGGTGCGCTGGCGGCCGCCATGGTCACCGGCACCGCTGCCGCGGCGGCGGCGGACGGCGCGGCGGCGCTCGATGCAGCACGCGCCGCCGGTGCCGGCACGCTCGCCGGCCTCGACGCACCGATCGCCGTCGTCGTCGCGGCAGCGGACGAGGTGGCGGTGCCCGAACCCGCGGGCCGCACCGGCGACGCCGCCGAAGCGACGACGCTCGCTGCCCCGGCCGAGCCCGGCGACGAGGCCGCCACGGCACGCGGCGCCGAGGCGGCCGCGGCCGGTGGCGGCGCGGCGAACTTGCGGTAGGCGCCATAGACGGCGAAGACGAGCAGCGCGGTCAGCGCCAGGCCGGTGGCGATGAAGAGGCCCAGCCCCGCGCCGGTGCCCAGGCGCGAGCGGTCGGGGCCGTTCGGCTCCGACTTGCCGAACACCTCGCGCGCCGCCTTCTCGACGGTTGCGCTGTCGATGCCGGTCTTGCCGTGGGCGTAGGCACCGAGCATCGCCCGGTCGCAGAGCAGGTTGATGCGCCGCGGCACGCCGCGCGCGATCTCGTGGATGCGCTGCAGCGCCTTGCGGTCGAACGGAATGGCGCGCGTCATGCCGGCGACCGAGAGCCGGTGCCGGATGTAGTGCTCGGTCTCCTTCGACGACAGCGCCTTGAGATGGAAGCGGGCGATCACCCGCTGCGCCAGCTGCTCGAGATCCGGCCGCTCGAGCATGGTCCTGAGCTCCGGCTGGCCGATCAGCACGATCTGCAGCAGCTTTCGCTCGTTGGTCTCGAGGTTGGTGAGCAGGCGCAGCTGCTCGAGCACGTCGACCGAAAGCATCTGCGCCTCGTCGATGATGAGGACGTTGTTCTGCCCGACCGCGTGGGTCTTGAGCAGGAAGTCGTTGAGGGCGTCGACGTAGGTCTTCACCGTCGGGACCTGGCCGCGCCCGGCGTGGACCGGGACCCGGAACTCGTCGCACACCGACTTCACCAGCTCGAGCACGGTGAGCTTGGGGTTGAAGATGTAGGCGACGTTGCAGCGCTTGGGGATCTGCTCGAGGAAGCAGCGGCAGACGGTGGTCTTGCCGGCGCCGATCTCGCCGGAGAGCAGGACGAAGCCGCCGCCGCCGCCGACACCGTAGAGCAAGTGGGCCAGCGCCTCCCGGTGGCGCTTGCTCATGTAGAGGTAGCGAGGGTCGGGCGCGAGGGAGAACGGCTCCTGCTTCAGGCCGAAGAACCGCATGTACATGGGGACGAAGAATAACGTGCGGGCGGCAGCGGCTAGGATGGGCCGATGCCGGGCCGGAGAATTGCGAATGAATGAACGACGATTCACGGGCGGCGAGCGCCGCGCCGCCTTGCGCGCCGCCATCGCCGCCGGCGTGGCCGCGGCGTTGCCGGTGCTGTCTCGCGCCCAGGCGGCGTGGCCGAGCCGGCCGATCCGCTTCGTCGTCCCCTTCGCTCCGGGCGGCAGCTCGGAGATCGTCGCCCGCTCCACCGCGGTCGAGCTGACGAAGCTGCTCGGCCAGAGCGTCTATGTCGAGAACAAGCCGGGCGGCGCCGGCAACGTGGCGATGGCCGAGGTCGCCGCGGCCACCGACCAGCACACCCTGGTGCTCGGCCACATCGGCACGCTCGCGGTCAATCCCTTCATCTTCGACAAGCTTCCCTACGACCCGATCAAGGACTTCAAGCCGGTCTCGCTGCTCGCCAAAGTGCCCAGCCTCTACGTCGTCCACCCCGACGTGCCGGCGAAGAACCTGAAGGAGTTCGTCGCCCTGGCCAAGGCCAGGCCCGGCCAGCTCAACTACGGCTCGGCCGGCAACGGCAGCGCCGGCCACCTGGCCTTCGAGTACCTGAAGATGGCGACCAACACCTTCGTGCTGCACGTCCCCTATCGCGGCACCGGTCCGCAGCTCACCGACCTGCTCGCCGGTCGGCTGCAGGCGGCCTCGGTCGGCGCGCCGGCGATCCTGCAGTTCATCAAGGCCGGCAAGCTTCGCTGCATCGCCACCGGCAC
>Ga0068864_100003943_pt1 | contig 12222 bp, 8 predicted proteins | sample KBSSwiS72_FD_66586 | JGI IMG/M metagenome (GOLD analysis project Ga0068864, IMG submission 66586) | Switchgrass rhizosphere microbial communities from Kellogg Biological Station, Michigan, USA - KBS Switchgrass S7-2 | ecosystem: Host-associated > Plants > Roots > Rhizosphere > Soil ...
GGACGGCCCCGTTGCTGGTAGGACGACTGTCACCGTCGTGCCCCGACCGACTGTACTGCGGAGGGACAGCCGCCCACCATGGTCGGTGGCTATTCGCGTTGCGATCGCGAGGCCGAGGCCGCTGCCGCCGACCGGCGCGGCTGCGCCCCGTACGAACTTACGAGTAACGAGCGGCAGTTCGTCTTCAGGAATCCCGGTGCCGGAATCGATGACGTCGACATGGACGTCCCGTCCGACTCTCGTGGCATTGAGCACGAGTGTCCGATTCGTTCCGGCGTACTTGATGGCGTTGTCGACAAGGTTGTCAAAGAGCAGCCGCAGCGCCAGTCGGTCGCCTTTCACATTCGCTTCATCGGGCGCGATGTTCAGCTCGAGCTCGAATCGGAAACCGGTTGCCGAACATCGGTAGCCCGCTATTTGACTCGCCGCCTCGAAAATCCCGACGGTTGAAGAGTGCGTCAGTGTTCGAAGACGGCGGCCGCCGCCTCGAGGATCTCGTCGGACAACTGCGTATCGTCGACGGCGCGCGCCAGGGTGAGCGCGCCAACGAGACCGGCGATCAGCGCCAGCGCCTCTTGACGCCTCGCAGCCTCCGAGCGGCGCGGCATCAGCGGTGTGAGCGCGTCGACCCGGCGGCGCAGTCCCTCCGTAAACGCCCGGCGAACGGATCGCGGCTGCCGCGCGGCGTCGGACCCCAGGGCCGCGAATAGGCATCCCTGTCCGGCATCGTCCCGGTGCCGGCGGGTCAGATAGCCGCGAACCACGTCGCCGAGCGACGGGTTCGCCTTGCCGGTCAGGCGCTCGAGCCATCCTTCGCGCCCCACGCTGCGCGCGGTGATTTCGGCCGCGAGATCCTCCTTGGACGGGAAGTGGCCGTAGAAGCCTCCGTGCGTCAAGCCGGCGCGCTTCATGATGTCGGCCACGCCAATCCCGTCGTAGCCGCGCTCTCGAAAGAGCCTGCCGGCCACCTCCAGAATCTTTTCGCGGTTCCTGTCGGCCTGCTCGCGCGTGACCTTCACCGTTGCACCTCCACGATCACCCGCTTGACATTATACATGATATGCGTCATGAATAGATATATGACGGTCATCATGAAACGAGCATCGTGGGTGTCGATGGGCGCCGCCGCCGCGGCGGTCGCCGTCACGCTCCTGGCCGGGGAACGGGGAAGAGCAGCGGCGACGCCGGCCGCGCCGCCCCCGCCCCCGGATGTCAGCGTCATCCAGCTGGCCGGCGAAAACGTCGCGACGTATCGCGCGTATCCGGCTCGTACCTACGCCCGCGATCTGGTGGAGGTCCGCGGCCGCGTCGACGGATTCATCGAGCAGCGCACGTTCGACATCGGATCCGACGTCCGGGCCGGGCAGGTTCTGTACGTACTCGACGTTCGCCCGTACGAAGCCGAAGTGGAACGCGCCCGCGCCGCGCTGGCGCAGTCGGTCGCCGACATCGCGCAGGCCGAAGCCTTGCTGCTGAAGGCGCGCCAGGACGTCGAACGCCTCGAGCCGTTGGTGAAGGAAGAGGCGGCGCCGAGGCAGGACCTCGATAATGCGCTCGCGGCACGTCAGGCAGCCGCGGCGAACGTCACCGCGCGGCGCGCGGCCGTCGATGCCAATCGCGCCGTTCTCCGCAACGCCGAACTCAACCTCGAATACGCAACGATTCGCGCTCCCATCGGCGGGCGCGTCGGCGACAGCCTGCTGCAGGTCGGCGCGCTCGTGACGCGAACGTCGCCGCAGCCGCTGACGACGATCGTGCCGCTGGATCCGGTGTGGGTGCGCTTCCAGGTCAGCGAGGCCGAAGTGCCGCTGTTCGAGCGCTCCCGCGGCCCGCTGCCAATCGAGCTCGTGTTCGACGACGGCCGCCGTGAAACGGCGCGCGGCCGGATCGAGAACACGTTGAACAGCGTCAACACGAAGACCGGCACGCTCGAGGTGCAGGCGACGTTTCCCAATCCCGCTCACGCCGTCCTCCCGGGCCAATACGTGCACGTCCGCGTGCAGACAGGGCAGCGAACGAACGCGCTGCTGGTTCCCGATCGCGCAATTCAGGAAGTCCAGGGACAGCAAGCCGTCCTGACGCTGGGCGCCGATGGCACCGTTCAAGGGCACGCGATTGTGACAGGGGATCGCGTCGGTCAGCGCGTCCTGGTCGAGCAGGGGCTTACGGCTGGCGATCTGGTGATCGTCGACGGCCTGCAAAAGGTCCGCGCCGGCGGACGCGCGACGGCAAGGCGGTGATGCATGGCGAAATTCTTCATCGATCGACCGGTGTTCGCCATCGTCATCGCGATCGTGACGGTGCTTCTGGGCGCCGCGGCCATTCCCAACCTGCCGATTGCGACGTACCCGGAAGTCGTGCCGCCGGTGGTCCAGGTGACCGCGAACTTCCGCGGCGCCAACGCGCAGGATCTCGAACGGACCGTCGCCCAGCCGATCGAGCAGCAGCTCGTGGCGCTCGATGGCATGCTGTACTTCTTCTCGCGCAGCTCGAACGACGGCGTGCTGACCGTGGACGTGACGTTCGATCTCGGCACCAACATCGACACGGCGGTGGTGCAGACGCAGAATCGCGTCAACCTCGCGCTGCCGTCGCTGCCCTCAGAGGTGCAGCGCGAAGGGGTGACGGTCAAGAAAGTATCGACAGCGATTCTCCTCGGCATGTCGTTTACGTCGAGTGACGATCGGTACGATTCGACCTTTCTGAACAACTTCGTCACGATCAACGTGCTGGATCGCATCGCCAGCCTGCCCGGGGTCGGCGAGGCGCGGCTGGCGTCGCGCCAGGACTACGGGATGCGCGTCTGGCTCAATCCCGCCAAGATGGCGACGCTCGGCGTCACGACGAGCGACATCAATGCCGCCGTTCAGACTCAGAACCGGCAGAACCCCTCCGGCACGATCGGTCAGCCCCCGGCGGCGGCCGGCGTCGATGTGCAGTATCCGGTGAATGCCGCCGGACGTCTCGTGGAGCCGCAGCAGTTCGGCGACATCGTGGTGCGCGCGCAGGCCGACGGATCGCTGCTGCGCGTGCGCGACGTGGCGCGCGTCGAGCTTGGCGCCCAGGATTACAAGACGTTCTCGCGCTTCGACCAGACACCGGCGAGCGTGGTCATCGTGTACCTGTCGCCCGGCGCCAACGCCGTTGACACGGCGAACAGGGTGACCCGGCTGGTCGACGAGGCGCAGGCCCACTTCCCGCAGGGGATTCATTATCGAGTCGGGTTCGATGCCACCCGGTTCGTCCGCACCTCGATCGCCGACGTCGTCGTGACGCTGTTCGAGGCGATCGGCCTGGTCATTCTCGTCGTCTTCGTCTTCCTCCAGAACTGGCGCGCCACACTGATTCCGCTGCTCGCCGTGCCCGTATCGATCGTCGGGACGTTCGCGCTGTTTCCACTGCTCGGTTTCTCCATCAACATGACCAGCATGTTCGGTCTGGTCCTCGCCATCGGTATCGTCGTCGACGATGCGATCGTGGTCGTCGAGGCCGTGCAGCACAAGATCGATCGGGGCATGGGCGCGCGGGAGGCGACGGTGCAGGCGATGGAAGAAGTGTCGGGCCCTGTCGTCGCCATCGCGTTCATTCTGGCGGCGGTGTTTCTGCCGGTCGCCTTCCTCGGCGGTATTGCCGGACAGATCTATCGTCAGTTCGCGCTGACCATCGCGGCCTCCGTGCTGCTTTCGGCGTTCAACGCGCTGTCGCTGAGTCCGGCGCTGAGCGCGCTGCTCCTCAAAGCGCGGCACGGCACTCGCGCCGGATGGCTGGCGCGGCTCGGCGGCGGGTTCAATCGGGCGTTTGCGTGGACGACCGAGGGCTATCTTTCCGGCGTCAAACTCCTCATTCGCCGTTCGGCTCTCGCGATGGTCGCGCTCGCCGTGTTGTATCTGTCCACGGGGCTGTTGTTCAAGCGCGCGCCGGCTGGATTCCTGCCGGACGAAGATCAAGGCGTCGTGTTCGTCGCCGTCCGGCTGCCGGATGGCGCCTCGCTGGAGCGAACGGATCGTCTGGTGGCGCAGGTCGAGAACATCCTGCGATCGCAGCCCGGCGTGGAAGCGACGACGACACTCGGCGGCCTCGACCGGTTGACCAACACCATCAACTCGAACGTGTCGACCGTGATTACCCTGCTCGAGCCCTGGGACGAGCGCTCCGGGAAGGGGCTCGACCAGCAGACGATTCTCCGGCAGCTGCAGCCGAAGCTCGCCGCGCTGCAGAGCGGGATCGTGTTCGGCTTCGGCTTGCCGCCGATCCTTGGTCTCGGCACGGCCGGCGGATTCGAACTGATGCTGCAGGATCGCGGTGACGGCGATCTCGCGCGCTTCGCCGACGTGACGCAGGCATTCCTGCAGGCCGCGCGCCGGCGGCCGGAGATCGCCTCCATCAACAGCGGCCTGCGGACGTCGGTGCCGCAATTCCGCGTCGACGTCGATACGGACAAGGCGCAGACGCTCGGCGTGCCGGTCACCGACGTGTATTCGGCGCTGCAGACATTCCTCGGCGGACTCTACGTCAACGACTTCAATCGCTTTGGCCGTACGTGGCGCGTGCTGATGCAGGCCGAACCGCAGTTCCGGCAGCGGCCGGACGCGATCGCGCAGTTTCACGTCCGCGGCCGCGATGGCGACATGATCCCGCTGAGCACGCTCGTCAGCGTGCGGGCGGCAGCGGGCCCGGAAGTCGTGTACCGCTACAACCGGTTCCGCGCGGCGCAGCTCACCGGAACCAATGCGCCGGGCTACAGCTCGGGGCAGGCGGCGGCGGCGCTCGCGGAAGTGGCCCGCGAGATGCTGCCGCAAGGCTTCGGCTACGAATGGACCGGCACGGTATTCCAGCAGCACCGCAGCGAAGGAGCGGAACCGTTCATCTTCGGTTTCGCCGCGATTCTCGTCCTGTTGTTCCTGGCGGCGCTCTATGAGAGCTGGAGCACGCCGCTGGCGGTCGTGCTGGCAGTGCCGCTCGGCATTCTCGGGGCGCTCGTCGCGATTGGCGTGCGGACGTATGCCTACGACTTGTACACACAGATCGGCATCATCACGCTGATTGGGCTCGCGGCGAAAAACGCCATCCTGATCGTCGAGTTCGCCAAGCTGCGGCGCGAGCAAGGGGCGTCGGCGGCGGACGCGGCGGAGGAAGCGGCGCGCCTGCGGTTCCGGCCGATTCTGATGACGTCGTTCGCGTTCCTGCTCGGCGTGCTGCCGCTCGTCGTCGCGAACGGCGCCGGCGCCGCGTCTCGCCGCGCGCTCGGCACCGCCGTCTTCGGCGGGATGGCGACGGCGACGCTGCTCGGCATCTTCCTCGTACCCGCGCTGTATGTGATCGTTCAGCGGATGGCGAACCGCAAGACGCTGGCGGTCGCCGCCATCGCGGCGTCAACCGCGGCCTGCACCGTCGGTCCGAACTACCACCGGCCAGCCGTCGCCGTGCCTTCGGCGTTTCGAGATGTCTCGCGGACGGACGCCGAAGCGCAGACGACATCACTGGCCGATCTCCGATGGTCCGAGCTGTTCAACGACGATGCGCTGCGATCGCTGGTGCGGACGGCACTGGCGGACAACTTCGATCTGAAGATCGCGGCCGAGCGCGTCCTCCAGGCCCGGGAACGCTTTCGCATCGTCCGCGCGGATCGGCTGCCGACGATAGGCGGATCCGTGGCCGCATCCGGGAATCGCCTGTCCGAAGTCGGCGCCCGGCCGCTCCCGCCTGGCTTTGGACCGGACGTCGCGGATGTGCAAGCGGGATTCGGCCTCGCGTGGGAAGTCGACGTCTGGGGCAGGCTGCGCCGGCTGAATGAATCGGCCCGCGCGCAGTACCTGGCGACCGAAGAAGCCCGTCACGGTGTCATCACGACGCTCGTCGCCGACGTCACCGATGCGTACTTCCTCCTGCAGACGCTCGATCGGCAACTGGCGATCGCGCGCCGGACCCGCGAGGTTGCGACCGAGGGACTCCGGCTGACGCAGCTTCGCCGCGAGCGCGGCGTGGCGACCGCGCTCGACACGCGCCAGGCGGAACAGTTGCTCTACGCGGCAACGGTGCAGATCGCGAGCATCGAACGTCAGATCGCTCAAACCGAGAACGAAGTGAGCGTCTTGTTGGGGCGTGAGCCCAGTGCCGTCGTGCGCACCACTGGCCTCGACGCCACGTTTGACGCGCGTCCGCCCGTACCGGTCGGAGTGCCCTCGTCGCTGCTCGAGCGGCGTCCGGATATTCGGCAAGCCGAGGATGCACTCGTCGCCGCCAACGCGCAGATCGGCGTGGCGCGCGCCGAGTACTTCCCGCGGATCGCGCTGACCGGCGTTCTTGGGCTCGAAAGTCGGGATCTGACGGAGCTTCTGACCGCGCCCGCTCGGGCGTGGGGCGTTGGTGGCGCCGCTGTCGCGCCGCTTTTCAACGCCGGTCGAACACGCGCGAACGTGCGACTGGCGGAGTCGGTCGAACGCGAGCTCGTCGTGGCTTATCAGCGCGCGATCTATCGCGCGCTGCACGAGGTCGCTGATGCTCTCGCGAGTTATCGCAAGACCGGCGAGCAACGCGAACAGCAAGAGAGCCTCGTCGAAGCTCTGCGCGACGCCACACGGTTGTCGACGGATCGCTATCGAGGTGGGCTCGACAGCTACCTGCAGGTTCTGGATGCACAGCGCAACCTCTTCCGAAGCGAACTCGATCTCGCCACCCTGCGTCGACAGGAGCTTGCGTCGATCGTGGAGCTCTATCGGGCCCTCGGCGGCGGGTGGATCGAATAGGAGGCCGACCGTGAGCGTCACGATGTCAGCGCCGATTGCTGATTTGATCGGATTCCGCGTCGACAGCACCCACGCCGGTGAGGCAGTGGGCATCCTCGAAGCCGGTCCACAGCACGCCAATCCGATGGGCACGTTGCATGGCGGCGTCCTGTGCGACGTCGCGGATGCGGCGATGGGGATGGCGTTCGCGAGCACGCTGGAGCGAGGCGAATCGTTTACGACGATGTCGCTGACGATCAATTTCTTTCGACCGGTGTGGCAGGCGACCGTCCGCGCCGAAGCCCGTGTGATCAATCGGAGTGCGAATGTCGGCTATGTCGAATGTGACATCACGGATCAGAACGGGAAACGAATCGCCAAGGCGGCGTCGACGTGCATGGTCCTGCGGGGCGACACAGCCAAGGCTCGAGGATTGACCTAATACGCAAACGAAGGGAGATCGATATGCGCGCAGCAACTACGATGTCATTCGCGATCCTCATCGCGACGGCTGGCGTGGCAGCCGGCCAGACCGAACGTCCTCGTTTCGCGCAGTCGGTCCAGTACCCGCTCTTCACACGAGCGCTCGAGATCGAGCTGGCGCTGAGCGCGGCGCCCAAGCATGTGCGAGACGCGGCGTCGGTGTGGGTCCTCGAACAGCATGGCTACACCGAGGCGCGGAAGGGCACCAACGCCTTCGCTTGCCTCGTCAGCCGCCGCGCCGGCGACGTGTTTCCGGTGTGCTTTGACGCCGAGGGCGCGCGCTCGCTCCTGCCGGTCGATGTCGACGACGCGCAGCTGCGCCTGTCGGGGAAGTCGTCCGCCGAGATCGAGGCCATCATCGCCGAGCGCTACCAGAGTGGGCAGTATCATGCGCCGGCACGCGCCGGCGTCGCGTACATGCTGTCGCCAATGCGGTATCGCATCGACGAGCACGGCGCTGTCGCTCGGACGCCTTCGACGCCTCATCTGATGTTCTATGGGCCGAACCTGACGGACGGTGATATCGGCGGGGCCCGCGGCGCGTTCGTGTTCATGAACCGCGTCGGCCCCGACGGCATGATGATCGTGCCCGTCGGACAGAAGGAGCGCGAGGCGATCGTCAGCGACACCCAGACGCTCGTCGCGCAGGTCGAACAGGCGATTGGTTTTCAATCTTCACGGTAGCGTGATGCTGACACACCGATTCAACGTCGGACGCAGATCGCTCATGGCCGGCGTCGCCGCGAGTACCGCGAAATCCGCACCCCAATCACCATATCGTGCGATGCCGCGGCGAGAACGCAGCTCATTGCGGTTGCTGGCGTACGCGGCCGTCAGGAGGCAGCAGGATCGCGCCGTGGCGAGGAGGGCGCTGAACACGGCACGAATCGCCGGCATCCAAGCCGGCAGACTCGTAATCAGTTGTTCGTGGCCCCCAGTCGTTAGTGCTACTGCTGAACGGTCGTGTCGCGGCGCGGCAGGTTCACGGTTGCCAGCGCCATCGACGCCCACGACGTGCCCGCCGTCGAGATGAACTGATCACGGCCGTACGGGAAGCCGCTCTCGAAGTACGGCTGGAGCCAGATCGAGCGCGTCTTGACGTGCCACGATCCGTCGGCCGCCTGCGTTCGCAGCAGGTACGAGATGCCCTTGCGGTACGCCGGCTCGTCCTGCGGTACGCCGGCGACGCTCAACGCGTACACGGCCTGACCGGTCGCATACGCATCGCTGTCGACGACGCCGGGGAACTGGCTCCACCCGCCGTCGGGCCGCTGCAGCGACACCAGCGCGAGGGCTGCCGTACGGGCCGCTTCCGAGTGGCCCGCCCACGCCAGGCCAATCACCTGGAACGTGCGGTCCTGCATGGTCTGCGGCGTCGCGCGCTCAAGCCAGGCGGCCGCCTTCGCGATCGTCGCGTCGTTCAATGCCGCGTCGACGGACCGACCGTAGTGGCGAATTGCGTAAATGCACACCGCGGTCTCCTGGAACTCGCCGGCGTTCATCGGCGGCCGGCGGCTCTGGTTCGTGGACCAGCTGCCGTCGCCGCGCTGCATCATCCTCGCGAGCCGGACGGCAGCGTCGGTGTAGGCGTCTGCCGGCACGTTGTTCATGCCGAAGTCGACGAGCTCCCATGCCGTGCTCGGCGCCGACACGACCGCCAGATCCATCAGCCGATCAGGCGGCGGCATCATGGACTGTGGCAGCTGCGGAATGTCCGCCGGTGCCCGGAGGCCGCGACTCTTCACGAAGCCAGCCGCGGCCGACGCGAGATCCTGCGAGTGGCAGGAGTTGCAGCCCGCGATGCGGATGAAGTTTCCGCTCTGCTGCCCCACGAGGCTCATCGCCTTTTCGACGGCGCCCGGGATGGCCGTGGCGTCGAACGACGTGTGCGCGACCATCGGGGTCATCGTCGCCGGCCTGGCCGGAGCCGCACCGAGCAGACGGGCGACCTCGGTATCGCCACGCTTCGACGCGAAGTCGATCGCCTTCTCGTCGTAGTCGCCGACGAAGCTGCGATCGGCGCCCGCGTCGAGCAGCAGCTTCACGGCGCCGGCGGGAATCGCGTCGGAGCTCGCCGCCAGCATCAGCGGCGAGTAGCCGCGGACGTTCCGCGTATTCACGTCGGCACCGTGCGCAAGGAGCATCCGCACCGTCTCCTCGTTGCCCGACGTGCCGGCGTTGCCGAGCGCGGTTTCGGATCGCTTCGACTTGATCGTCGCGTCTGCGCCGTGATCGAGGAGAAACCCGACGACCTCGGGCGACCCGTTGGTCGCCCCGAACATCAGCGCCGTTTCACCTGCGCCGTTCCGAATGTTGACGTCGACGCCGTTGTTGACGAGCTGCTTGATGACGGCGACGTCGCCGCGGACAGAGGCGGCCATCAACGGTGTCATGCCGTTGGCGGTAGCGAGCGACGGGTTGGCCCCATTCTCGAGCAGCAGCGTGACCAACGAGGCGGCATTCCCCATCGATGCCGCGATGTACAGCGGCGTACGGCCTTCGACCTGTTTGGTGTTAATGGCCGCGCCGCGCGAGAGCAGCAGGCGTACCTTCGCTTCGTCGTGCAGCGCCCAGTGCAGCGGCGTCGAGCGTCGGCGGTTTGCCGCGTTGACGTCGGCGCCCGCGTCGAGGAGCAGCTTCACCGTGTCGAGGCTGCCGTAGCCTATAGCGTGATGCAGTAGTGTGGACCCGTTGGCGTCCCGGGCGCTGACGGCCTGCGCGTCGTTGGCAATCAATCTTGCGACCGCATTCACGTTCTGCGTGCGCACCGCAGCGACCAGGCCAGCGACCTTCGGGTCGGCCGGCCGCGGCGCGCGTTCGACGATCGTCGTCCGGAACTCGGCGCCTTGATCGATCCAGGCGCGCAGCAGGCCGATATCTTCCGTCGAGAGCGGGCCGGTTGGCGGCATCTGCATCCCGCCGTCGCCGTCGACGAGCCGTTTGATCAACTTGCTGTCGGCGCTTCTGCCCGGCAAGATCACCGGCCCGTAATCGCCGCCACGCAGCGCGTTCTGCCGGAGATCGAGCCGCAGGCCAGACTGCTGTACGGTGTCGCCATGGCACGAGTAACAGTGCTGCTCGAGCAGCGGCTTCACGTCTTTTTCGTACTCGACCTTGGTGCTGGACGCCGGGGGCAGCGCACTCCGCTGCTGTGCCGCGAGGGGGAGCGACATTGCGACCACCCACAATAAGACTTTCACGGCAAGCCTCCTAGTCGAGCATGAGCTGAAGAACCGGCGGCTCGGCGAACGATGTCCTGATCTTCAGGGCATCCTGAACGAAATACACAGGACGACCGAGAAAGTTGACGGCGCGCGGGCCGCGCTGGTCTACAGGTCGATAACCGGCAACCCTTCCGTTAACAGCCGAGCAAAAACCACGAGTAGACAAGGGCTTACGCGAGTTCCCTCGACGAATAGGCGCAGGCGAAGGGCCGCAGGAGAAAGGTTTCGCGCCCCACCGTCCTATGGTGAATGGACGGCAAGTTGGCCGAGTCGCCAGTTCTCTTGGAGGTTTCAATGCGAAGTGTTCGAAAGTCTTTGGTGTCAATCGTCGCTGGTGCGGCAGTCGCTTTCGGAATGGTCACCACGCTCGGCGCGTCAAAGGCGCGATCAGCAAATCCGGAATACACCTGGAATCTCGTGGCCCTCGGACAGGGCGGGTGGATTGGCGGACCGCTTTTCGAAGACGGTACCGTAGGCGGCGGTGGCGCCATCTCTCTCAACAACGGCGGCATCCTCGCCCGCCTCGACCCGACAGACTGGACTGAGGACGACGACGGGAACATCACGGTGTGCTTCGACGTCAACATTCGCAAAGGGCCGGCGGACGCCCTGCCCGCGTCGCTGTGTTCGCCGCCGACCCAACCGACGGGCACGCCGGTGCATCTCGATTTCCTCGGCATCGATCACGAGTTCAGAATTACCGAGATCCGCTGACGCGACGCTCTGAGAGATTCGGGCCAACGACGTCGGTGGCACGCGTGGCAGTGCGCACGCCGATGACTGGCATCGGCGTCGCACTCGCCTCGTCACACGTCACGCCGGACGGCGCCCTTCGCACGCGCGGCGAAAATGCCTCTCGCCGATTGATCCGAGTCACCGCCCGTGGCGCCGAACAACGCGCGTACGGTCTTTTGGCGAACCACGGGCTAGAATTTCACAATCGCGCCGACCTGGAAGACGCGCCCGACGAGAATGGACGACGGCTGGAGGTACGCCGGGTTGCCGAAAAGCAGGGAGCGCACGGCGTAGACCGGCGACACATTCAGCGCGTTGAACAGGTCGAATTTCGGCTGAATGCTGGTACGGCCGATCTTGATCGTCTTGCTCACGTTCAGATCGAGCTGGTTGATGCGATCGCCGAACTCGGTGTTCGGGGCGATGAGCGGCACCGACAGCGACGCGACGTTCATGCCCGGGTCGACCAGCTGACCCACTCGACAGGTTCCTTGTGCGACGCACGGGTTGCTCGCGCTGTAGGTCGTCGTCGGCGTGATGAACCACACCGTGCCCGCGCCGTTCGGCGTGTTCAGCTGCGTCGCCGACGGCTGGCCGGTCGGGCCCGTCGGTCCGCCTTCGCGGCCGGACAACGCGCCGGTGCCGAAGCCGTAGCCAGGCAGGCTCTGGAGCGAGAAGCCGACCTGGATGCCGTATGTGATCGGCACGTTGCCGGCGATCTTGAACTGGGTCCGGAACGGGATCGAGTTCTTGGTCTGATCGCAGTAGAGAAGCAGATTCGGGTTCGACTGTTCGTCGCAGACCTGGGCGATCACTCTTTCGCTCATCCCGCCGCCAAACAGCGTCGCGCCTCTGGCCAGCCTGGCGCTGAAGTTGTACTCGAAGCCGTTGAACCACATCTTCCGGGCGTCGCCCGCCGTCGTGTCCACGTAGTTGATCTGCGTTCGCGCCGCGGCGCTGACGTTGTTGTAGGTGATCGGCGCGCCGTCGATCGGGCTGTACAGCGTGAACGGCGTGTAGTCCGCGAACGTCTGCAGCGTGTTGTCGCGCCGCCG
>Ga0068864_100003946_pt1 | contig 12221 bp, 5 predicted proteins | sample KBSSwiS72_FD_66586 | JGI IMG/M metagenome (GOLD analysis project Ga0068864, IMG submission 66586) | Switchgrass rhizosphere microbial communities from Kellogg Biological Station, Michigan, USA - KBS Switchgrass S7-2 | ecosystem: Host-associated > Plants > Roots > Rhizosphere > Soil ...
GCCCAATCAGGTCTCGGCGTTGAGATGTACGGTCTCGGCGTCGCGGTCGCGGACTACGACAACGACGGCAACGAAGACATTTACGTCACTTGTGTTGGTCCAAATCATCTCTTCCGCAATCTGGGCGGCGGAAAGTTCGCAGACGTAACCATGCGAGCGGGTGTCGGCGATCCCGGTTTCTCAACCAGCGCCGCATGGTTTGATTACGACAACGACGGCAAACTCGATCTCTTCGTCGGTAATTACGTCGAGTGGTCGGTGCAAACCGATCTACTCTGCACGCTCGACGGTAAGAACAAGACTTACTGCACGCCGCAAACTTACAAAGGCCAGAGTGCGACACTTTATAAGAATCGCGGCAATGGCACTTTCGAAAACGTCACCGCGCGCGCCGGCGTAAACGATCCAGCCGGCAAAACTCTCGGCGTCGCCCTGCTCGATTATGACGACGACGGCTGGCTCGATCTCTTCGTCGCCAATGACACTGAGCCAAACAAACTCTATCGCAACAACCACAACGGCACGTTCACTGACAATGCCGTGATCGCCGGGGTTGCTTTCAGCGAATCCGGCACGGCGCGCGCGGGTATGGGCGTCGATGCTGCCGATTACGACGGTTCAGGAAAACAGAGCGTAGTCATCGGGAACTTCACGAACGAAAGCATCGCGCTTTATCACAACGACGGTTCCGGTTTGTTTACGGACGAAGCGCCCGCGTCGGGCATCGGCAAGTTGTCGGCGCAGTCTTTGACTTTCGCGTGTTTCTTTTTCGATTACGATCTCGACGGCATGCTCGATATCTTCGCCGCGAACGGGCACGTCTCTGACGACATCAGCATCGTGCAACCGACGGTCAAGTATGCGCAGCCGCCGCATCTCTTCCGCAATAAAGGCAAGAAGAAGTTTGAGGAAGTATCGTCGAAACTGGGGCGTGCTTTAAATCGTGCCATCGTCGGACGCGGCGCGGCTTACGGCGACTTCGATAACGATGGAGATCTCGATCTACTGATCACGACGAACAATGGACCAGCGCGCCTGCTGCGCAACGACAACGCAAATCAGAACGATCTGCTGCGCCTGAAGACCATTGGTACAAAGTCGAATCGCGACGGCATCGGCGCGAAAGTAGTTGTCAAAACGTCGAAGGGCCGCAGCTTGTTTGAAATGGTGCGCACAGGATCCAGTTACTGTTCACAGTCAGAACTGCCGTTGACGTTTGGATTGGGCAAGCCTGAAGAAGGAACAACGCTCACGCTGGAGATCACCTGGCCGGGGAATCAGAAAGAGACGATTCCGAATCTAAAACCGAACCAAATGGTGGTAGTGACGGAAGGGAAGGGCGTTACCAGTCAGGAGCCGATTGTATTCAGCCGCGGATAAACGCGGATCTATTACGGATTTTTGCCGAGTTTGTCGGCGTCTTTCTTGATCTTGCCGCTGAGTTGAATCAAATCCTCGAGATCGCGACGGGCTTTGGTCATCTGTTCAGCATTGATCGTGTTTGGATTCTCGATCGAAGGATTGGTGACGAAGCTTCTGATCTGATTACAGAGCCGAATCAACTCATCTTTTATTGGCAAATCCTTTTGCGGATCTGATTTCTCGAACTTGGCCGCTTCCTCGGTAGAGAGACGCAACGCGAGTGACGACTGCACGCGGCTCGCTCTCTTTTTAATCTCACCGGTTGCTTCCGACACAAACTGGTAGTTGAGCGTATCGTTCGTAGTAATCGCGCGGGCGATCTCGTTGTGAAGCGTCAGGATGCGAGTGAAGTCTTCTTCGGTCTGAGCCATCAGGGCCTTGAGTTGCCGCTGATCCTTCGGCGCATTCGATTCCTTCCCAAAATTCCTCAGTTGGTACTCACGGCTACTCATCTCCTGCTGCCGGATTCGATCGGTATTTACCCTGTCGATCGGCGGCGGACCGGAAACTTGTTGCGCAAAAACAGGGGCAGCAAGAAGAGTTAGGAGGATAAGCGCGCTCATTAAACGATTCATAGCAGACCTCCCAGCCTTGAGTGAGGCTCAGTATAACGCTGGCTTGAGTCGAAGGCCATGATTGATCGCCAATCGAACGATCTCTTTTGCTAAACAATCTGTGTTTTTTGCGCCGCTTTGCGACTAAACCACAAAAGCAGTTGACGGATGATGCACTATGTACTAATTATTCTTATTGATTTTCTCTGTTTGCATTCTGGCCCCACTGCTTCTAACTTCCTTCTCCCTGGCCCGAGGCCGGCGGCTTTTGCGGTATGCGACGAATAGACCTAAAGAAAGCAAACGTGGCTCGTTCAAACACGATTCGCGATATCAATCGCCAGATCGTCTTGAACTACGTTCGCGAAAGAGGGCCAATCTCCCGCGCAGAAATTGCTCATGAAACGGCGCTGCAACGTTCGACTGTTTCACTGATTGTCGAGGAGTTGCGCGTCGATGGGTTGATCGAGGAAGTCAGCGGCGAGTCGACCGGCGGGCGTCCTCCGATTCTGCTTTCGCTCCGTACCGCAGACGCAGTTGCGATCGGCGTTGACCTCGGAACGACGCGCACGATCGTTGCCACCAGCGATCTGGCGGGACGCGTTTTGGATCAGGAACACTTCGAGACTAATCCTGACGCGGAAAAGACAACCAAAGAAATCGTCGACCGCGCGCGCAAATTCATTCGCCGTAATAACGGCACCATCGAAGGCATCGGCGTCAGTCTGCCGGGTCTCGTTGATCCCCATGGCAAAGAATTATTCATTCCGACTTTCAAGTGGCGCGATCTTCCGCTCGCAAGCGAGATCAGCACGGCGACCGGATTACCGGTGACGATGGACAACGACGCCAACGCCGCGGCACAAGCCGAACTCTGGTTTGGCCGTCCTGAGATCCGCGAAGTGCGTGACTTTATTCTGGTGTTGGTCGAAGGTGGTGTGGGTACCGGCATCGTCTTCGATGGTCAGGTGTATCGCGGCGAAAACGGCGCTGCCGGCGAGTTTGGACACATGACGATCGGACAAGGCGCGCCGGTCGCGTGTGCATCGGGAAGTCACGAATGCTGGGAGGCATTTGCTTCGGAGCGTTCGGCGCTCGCGCGTTTCAAAAAATTGTCAGACGGACGCAACGGCGCGGCGAGCATCAACTTTGGCGACTTGATCGATCTGGCTTTGAAGACCGACGGCCCGGCGCGCACGGCGCTCAAAGAGACGGCTTATTATCTCGGGATCGGAATTGCCAATCTCATCCGCGGCCTCGCACCTGAGGCCGTAATCGTTGGTGGTCCAATAGTGCGGGCTTGGCCCGTGATCTCGTCTGACATTCGCACGACGGTGGAAGCGACGATCTGTCGTGGTCTACCTTCAACGCGGATCATTGCGTCGACACTCGGTCCTGAGCCGACCTTGATGGGCGCGCTGAGCCTCGTGTTAGCCAGTAAATTTGCGTCCGTAACCGTGACTTGAGAGCCTATTCATTGTTGGCTCTGCGAACAAAGTCATCCATTCAACGAGTTAACTCACTAGCGGCTGACACTCAAACGAAAATTTCCTTGACAAGGAAGGTATTTAGTATTAAAAACTTTTGCTAGCCTCTGCAACAAAGTAACACTCAGACAACTTAGCTAGGTTTATTCAAGGGTCCGCGGGCGGCTGATGAATTTCTGATTTGACTTCAGGATAACGCTGAGGAGGTGTTGTATGTCGATCAGGTCTTGGGTGCAGGCGTCATTACTCCTGCTGAGTATTGGTCTGCTTGTCGGCGTCCATGCCCAGTCAAGCACCACGGGTAACATCACCGGTACGGTGAGGGATCCGCAGGGAGCTGCTGTGCCCAAAGCAGAAGTGACCATCACGGATGAGAAGACGGGTGTCTCGCGCACCATCAGCGCTACCGATGATGGCTTCTACAACGCCACCAGCTTACCTGCCGGTATTTACACCGTGAGCACCGCGCCAGCAGGTTTCAAGAAAACACTCACCACCGGTGTCGAGCTTCACGTCAACGAAAACAAAACGGTGAACCTCGATCTTCAAGTGGGGCAGGTGACTGAAACAGTGACGGTCACCAGCGAGGCGGCTCCCGTCGAGTTGCGCAGTGGTGAGGTCAGCAGTCTCATCTCTGAGAAGCAGGTCACGGAACTGCCTTTGAATGGTCGCAACTACGCGCAACTTGCGCTGATGGTTCCGGGTGTCTCTCCAGTAACGCAGGCAGGCGCGGGGGGCGCGTTTGCAACTCGCGGAACGGGACTCAACGCCGGCGTTGACATGTCAGTCAACGGCAACCAGTCAAACTCGAATCTGTGGACCGTCGACGGCGTCAACAACATGGACGTCGGATCGAATCGCACGTTGCTCGTGTTTCCATCCATCGACTCGATCCAGGAGTTTCGTGTTGAGCGCAACAGTTTCAGTGCCGAGTTTGGTCAGGCACAGGGCGCAGTTGTAAACCTGATCACGAAAGGTGGCAGTAACGACTTTCACGGCAGTGCGTTTGAGTTCTTGCGCAACGACGCACTCAATGCCAACAACTTCTTCCTGAATCGCGCGGGCCAGCCGAAACCGCAGTTGGAGTACAACAACTTCGGCGGTAACTTCAGTGGCCCAATCGTCAAGAACCGAATTTTCTTCTTCTGGTCGGAAGAGTGGCGACGTGAGCGACGCGGCCAGGTGCTTTCCGCGAAGGTGCCGACGGCGGCTGAAAAGACAGGTGATTTTAGTGGTCCCCTAACCTCGGCTTTGCCGCACATTCCCGGCACTACCAATCCTTTTCCAAATAATCGCATACCGGCAGCGCAGTTGAGCCCGGCCGGTTTGGCCCTGGTAAAGCTCTTCCCGAATCCGACCGGTCCAGGCGTCGGCGATTGGGCAACGTCTCAGCTTCAGCCGATCGATACGCGTCAGGATTCAATTCGCGGTGACATCACGCTCACTGACAAGATGAATTTGATGGTCCGTTATATCAATGAGAAGTGGGACCACTCGGGCGCGTCCGGTAACTTCTGGGGTGATGCTCCTTACCCCACTATCGCGTCTGACTGGAGTCAGCCAAGCCATAGCTTCGCAGTGAAGTTGACGAACACGCTGACTTCCAAAGCGGTGAACGAATTCCAGTTCTCAATCGCCGGCAACGACATCATCATCACGACGTCGCCTGACAGCCAGGCACTCGAAGATGAGATCGCCTCCAAGATTCCCACTGTCTTTCCGAAGGATCCCGGTGATATTGGCGGGAAGATCCCGTCGCTGTTCTGGGGCGTGGATGGTTACGCGAATATCTGGCACCAGGCGCCCTGGGCCAATCGCGAAGATCTCTATATCTGGAAAGATGACTTCTCGCTCGTCAAGGGAACCCACGATCTGAAATTCGGCGGCCTCTTCAGTCACAACTTCAAAGACGAGCCGGGTGTTGGCGGCGGCGGCGGCAATCAGCAAGCGTCCATACAGGGATGCGGTTTACAGACTGGTAACTGTATCGCCGACCTGCTGCTTAAGGACACAGTCCTGGTTAATTACACCGAGATTGCTACGACTGAAATCGCCAATGGTCGTTGGCGTGACTTTGAAGTTTACGGAAACGACACCTGGAAGCTTCATCCGCGCGTGACCCTGACGATGGGCTTGCGCTACTCGATGTTTACGCCCGCATGGGAAGCAGACAATCGCATTTCCAACTTCTTGCCGAGCTTGTACAACGGCACCGATTTCAACACCGGCCTGGTCACAGCCGATGAGGCAATCGGCCTTGGCTTGGGGCGCTCAACTATCAATACCTACAAGCAAGGTTGGCAGCCTCGTATGGGCCTCGCATGGGACGTTTTCGGTACCGGCCAAACAGCCGTCAGACTCGGATTCGGTCGCTACATGAGCCGTTCAAACGTGATCGAAGACTTGCTCCGCCTGACTGGTAATCCGCCTTGGACCACCACCGTCAGCGCTGGTTCGGGTTGGAACGGCGAAGGCACCACGCTCGCCAACTGCCCGACCTGCCGCAGTCTCGACACGATCAACCCGGGACTCGCGACTAACGTTGCGGGTGTGAACCCGAATGCGGGCTTCAACGCAATCGATCCGAACTTCAGACCACCTGAGAGCTACCAGTGGAACCTGACTATTTCGCACCAACTCTTCAAAGACACAGTGTTGGAAGCTTCGTACATCGGCAATCACGGCCTCCATATCTGGCGGCGCAACGTGAACCGAAATGACATTGCTCCGAATCTCGCCTGCCGCGGCACCGCCTGTGACGGCAGCAACGCTTCGGCGCGACTTCAGCTTTCACGCGCTTCACTGGGGGTTGCGAGTCCGGTCGACAACGTTGTCCATGACGCGGGTGTGTTGACTGCCGACAATCGCTTGTTGCGGGGCGTCGGCAACATCACCACTGACGAGTCAAACGGCAACTCAAGCTACCACGCCATGCAGTTGTGGTTGAACCGTCGCTTCACTAATCGGCTCGCGTTCCAGGCAGCTTATACGTGGGGACACGCGATCTCTGATGTGGCTTTGACGTCGTTCACGAATACGACCAGCGATCCCTTTAACTTTGCCAGCGACAAGGGTGATGCGGATCTCGATCGACGTCATACATTTGTAGGCAATGTGGTGTACGTCTTGCCCTCGTTCAAACAGTGGGGCAAGGCGGCGGAATATGCTCTGGGTGATTGGCAGGTGAACGGGATCATCTCGTACTTCGGAGCGACCCCGATCGACATCACCACCGGCGCAAATACGATTGGTACTGCCAGTGCCGTGGGACAGCGTCCGAATTACACCGGAGCGCCTCTCTACCTGGATACTGGCGATTCCACTCGGCATCTGAATCCGGCCGCATTTGCCAGACCGGCGCCAGGGCAGCTTGGCACGTTAGGTAAGGGTTCGGTGCGAGGAAAACCGATCACCAACGTTGACTTGTCGGTTGCCAAGAACTGGAGATTCAAGGAGCGTTACGGATTCCAGTTCCGGGCGGAATTCTTCAATCTCCTTAACCATGTCAACTTCGTTGGCTTTGATACCGACATCCGAAATACCACCTTTGGTACGCTTAATTCGGCGCAGGCCTCCCGTGAGGCTCAGTTCGGTTTCAAATTTACCTTCTGATATACTCCCCAACGTTCTAAACCTAAAGACGAAGTGCTGAGTGAATTTCACTCAGCCCTTCGTCTCCTTATTTATTAAGTCGTAGTTTGGGGTTAGGTAACGATGTGCCTGCGCTTGGCCTCTCTCTCTGTTCTGCTGTCGATCCTTCTCTTTACACCGCAGGGAGATCTGTTTCGCAAACACTACGAGGCCGCGAACGCTTATCATCGGGCCGGCAATTACGCCGCTGCTGAGGCCGAGTTCAAAGTCATTCTCGGCGAGGCGTATGAACGACTCGGCAAGATTTACTCCGCGCAGGGAAACTACCCGGCTTCAGTCAATGCGTTCGAAACCGCACGCTCCACCGGCTCAGATTCAAGTGAAAGACTGATCGATCTCTCCATCGCTTACTTTCATACCGGCGAATACCAGAAAGGCCTCGAGCCGTTGCAACGCGTAATCGCGGCCAATGCGCAAAATTCGATCGCGCATCATTTGCTCGGCAAGACCTACTTCATGATGGGTGACTTTGAAAAAGCCACCCGTGAACTTCAGGAAGCATTGCGGCTGTCCCCCAACGATTACGACGCTGAATACACGCTTGGTCTTTGTTATCTGAAACGCAAAGACGTTCCGCAGGCGCGACAGACCTTTGAAGGCATGGTCAATCGACTTGGTAATCGTCCCGCGTTGCGCGTGCTGATCGGGCGCGCTTATCGCGAGACCGGTTTCCTGCCAGAGTCGATCGAAGAATTCAAGAAAGCCATCGCGCTCGACCCGAAGTTTCCGCGCGTTCATTACTATCTCGGCCTCACCTATTTATATAAGGACGGAGCAGCGCGAATTCCCGACGCCACGGAAGAATTCAAGATCGAACTGGCGGCTAACCCGGACGAGTATTTCGCCAACTTCTATCTCGGCATTCTTTACATCATGGAGCGCAAATTTGAGCCGGCTGTCGGGCTGCTCGAAAAGGCCGCGCGCAAACAGCCGAACAATCCCGATCCTTATTTTCATTTGGGCCAGGCATTACAAGGCGCCGGCCGCCACCAGGAAGCGATCGAAGTTTTGCAAAAAACTATTGCCCTGAACCCTTCACTGACACACAACGACTACCAGGTGACGACGGCGCACTATCGTCTCGGACAGTCGTTGATGAAAGTCGGTCGCACGGAAGAAGGTCAGAAGGAGTTGCAGATTTCGGCCGACCTGAAGTCGAAAGGTTTCAAGCTCGACGAAAAGAGAGTCGGCGCTTTTCTGAGCGGCAACAACTTGCCGGAGCAGTCCGGTAAAAGTGAATTGGTGAAAGCAGAAGGTGTGATTGCCGAGCAGTCGGAACTCGATCCGGCCAAATTGGAAAAGCTCAAAGCCGAGGAGAGTTATTACACGAAAGTTGTCGCCGCCGCTCACAACAGCATCGGCCTGCTGCGCGCGGAGCGACAGGATTTTCGGGAAGCGGCGACGCAGTTTGCACTCGCGGCCAGGTGGAACCCGAATCAGGAAGGTCTCAACTACAACCTCGGTCTTACATACTACAAATCCGAATCGTACAAAGAAGCGATCCCCGCACTGGAAAACGAACTCAAGATCGATCCGAAAAACATCGCCATCAAGCAGTTGTTAGGCCTCAGTTACTTCATGACCAACGACTACGCGAAAGCATCGTCGTTGTTGACTGACGTGGTGGCGGAAAAATCTCGGGACGCGACGTTGTATTACCCCCTGGCACTCTCATTGATGAAGGACGGAAAACTCGAGGCTGCGAATCGCGTGATCGAGCAGATGGTGATGGTCGGCGGCGACACACCGCAAGTGCACATCCTGTTTAGCCAGGCACAGTACGAACGTGGTGAGGTCGACAAGGCACTCGAAGAATTGCGGATCGCCCTGACGCTCGACGACAAAGTGCGGTTGGCCCATTTCTACACCGGCTTGATTCATCTCAAGGCGGGAAAATTTCCGGACGCCGAACACGAATTCCAACAGGAGTTGAAACTCAATCCGAGTGACTTGCAGGCGAAGTATCATCTGGCGTTTGTGGTGTTGGCCCAGCAGGACACCGAGCGCGGCATCGCGCTGATGCGCGAGATTGTTCGCGAGCAACCTGACTTCGCCGATGCGCGTTACGAATTGGGCAAGGCGTTGCTGCAGAGGGGCGACGTCAAAGGCGCGGTCGAGAATCTCGAGCTGGCGGCGAAGTTGAAACCCGATCAGCCGCACATTCATTTCCAGCTCGGTCGCGCTTACATCGCTGCCGGCCGCAAAGCTGAAGGCGACAACCATCTCGAGATCTCGAAACAGTTGAAAGAAAAAGCACGGGCAAAGAATTGAGAGCATTCTATTCATTAGCGACGTTGAGCCTGTTGTTGTTCTTGCTCTCTCCACAAAACGGCCGTCAGGCGCCGAAGATCGCTTTCACCGACATCACAGCGCCAGCGGGCATCACCTTCAAACACGTCGCCTCACCCGAGAAGAAATACATCGTTGAATCCATGAGCGGCGGCGTCGCGCTGTTTGATTACGACAACGACGGCGATCTTGATATCTTCATGGTCAACTCGCTCACCGTCGATCTCGTCAAATCAAAAGGAAAAACAAAGAGCGATCTTTATCGCAACGATGGCGACGGCAAGTTTACCGAGGTCGCAGCCAAGGCCGGGTTGAGCGATATCGGTTGGGGCATGGGCGTCGCCGTCGGCGATTACAACAACGACGGCTTCGAAGATCTCTACGTCACCTGTCTCGGGCCGGATCACTTGATGAAGAACAACGGCAACGGCACGTTCACCGACGTGACCGCAAAAGCCGGCGTCAACGATCCGCGTTGGTCCACCGGCGCCGCTTTTGTCGACTACGATCGCGACGGCGATCTCGATCTCTTCGTCAGTAACTACGTCGACTTTGATATCAACAACCTGCCGGAGTTTGGTCAGGGAAAGACGTGCCAGTACAAGTCGATTCCGGTGCAGTGTGGTCCCAGAGGTTTGAAGGGCGCGGGCGATTCGCTTTTCCGCAACAACGGCGACGGCACATTTACTGACGTTTCCAAAGAAGCCGGCGTTCAGGACGCGAACGGTTATTACGGCATGGGCGTTCTCACCGGCGACTTCGACGACGATGGACTCGTCGACATTTTTGTCGCCAACGATTCAACGCCCAACTTCCACTATCACAACAAAGGGAACGGCACGTTTGAAGAAATCGGTTTCCCTGCCGGCACGGCGGTAAACGAAAACGGCAGCGAGCAGGGCAGTATGGGCGTGACTGCCGGTGATTACGATCACGACGGTAAGCTCGACATCTTTATCACCAACTTCGCGGACGAATACAACACGCTTTATCATAACGACGGCAAGAACTCCTTTACGGATCTTTCGTACGCGGCGAAGGTTGCCGCGGTGAGTTTGCCGTACGTAGGCTGGGGCACAAAGTTCTTCGATTACGACAACGACGGCTGGGTCGATATCTTTGTCGCGAATGGTCACGTTTATCCGCAACTGCCGGCGTATCGACAACCGCGTCTGCTGCAACATAACAATCGCGACTCGACGTTCACCGAAGTCTCGGCGGAGTTTGGTTCAATTCTGACCGAGAATCGCGTGAGTCGCGGCGTCGCCTTTGGCGATATCGATAACGACGGCGACATTGATTTAGTGATTGCGGATCTCGATGGACCCCCGCAACTGTTGCGCAACGACGGTGGAAACGCGAACAACTCGATCTTGATCAAAACGATCGGCGTGAAGAGCAATCGCAGCGGCATCGGAGCGCGCGTGACGGTTGTCTCCGGAGATTTGACTCAGGTCGACGAGGTGCGCAGCGGCGACAGTTATCTATCGCAGAGTGACTTGCGGTTGCACTTCGGTCTCGAGAAGCGAACCAAAGTCGACTCGATCCAGGTACGGTGGCCCAGCGGCATGGTCGATAAAATTTCGAACGCCGACGTCAATCGAATAATCACGATCAAAGAAGGTCAAGGCAAGGTCGATGAGAAAGAATTCATCAGATCGCCACAAAAAGGCACATAAGGCACAAATAACCTTTCTGTGCATTTTGTGCCTTTTTGCGGCGCCGAAGGTATTCACTCAACAAGTGGATATGGTCCAACTGTTCGAGCAGATTGCGACCTTGATCCGCGACGATCGACTGCCGGAAGCAGAGAAAGAACTGAACGCTGTCTTGCGAGTCACGCCCGATTTGCCGGTAGCGCTCAACTTGATGGGAACAATTCGCGCCAAACAGAACCGTCTGCTTGAAGCGGAGACGCTCTTCCTGCGCGCCGTGCAAGCCGATAAGAACTTCACCGGCGCGCGCATGAATCTCGTCCATCTTTATCTGCTCAAACGCACGCCCGCCAAAGCGATCGTCCAACTCAAAGAAATCGTTGCCATCGAACCAGACAATGCCGAGGCCGCGATGCAGCTTGCGGAGTTGCTCATTTTCCAAGGCAGTGTTGATGAATGCATCAGCTTCATCGAGAAGCAACGCGCCGGGCGCGCTGTTTCGCCGAATTTGTTGGTCGTGCTGGGCAATGCCTACATCGCGAAGAACGATCTGGCGAAGGCGGAAGAAAATTACCTGGTGGCGCTCGAAGGGCGGCTCGAGAATGCGGGCGCGTTGTTTGGTCTCGCCCAGATCTCCCGAATGAAAGGTGAAAATAGAGAGGCGGCGATTTATCTGAACCGCGTTGCCACTCTTACCGCCGATTCGAAGTCGCCCGAGTTTCTTTACAAGTTTGCGGTCGAGGCGATGAGAGTGGGAATGTTTGACGAAGCGAAGTCGGCTCTCGAACGTTCGCTCGAGTTGAAACCAAAAGAACCGACGTATTTGCTCGCGCTGGGAATCACCTGGATACGCAAAGGCAATCTCTTCGACGCGGAAAAAGTTTTTCGTCGCCTCATTGAGATCGAACCTAACAACGCGCAGGCGCAATTACACCTCGGCTACGTTCTGCTCAATCAGAAGAAGTACGACGAAGCGCGCGTGTGGCTCGAGAAGAGCGCGCGGCCCGGCGTCGCGATTCCCGAAGTCTATTATTATCTCGGTCTGGTCGCGCAGGAGCAGAACGACGACGCGCGCGCGATCCTGCTGTTTGAGAAAGCAGTACAAAAACTTCCCTCATATTCACACGCGCGCATCGCGCTCGGGTCGAGTTACATGAAGATGA
>Ga0068864_100003947_pt1 | contig 12221 bp, 7 predicted proteins | sample KBSSwiS72_FD_66586 | JGI IMG/M metagenome (GOLD analysis project Ga0068864, IMG submission 66586) | Switchgrass rhizosphere microbial communities from Kellogg Biological Station, Michigan, USA - KBS Switchgrass S7-2 | ecosystem: Host-associated > Plants > Roots > Rhizosphere > Soil ...
TACACTCGATGTATTCCCCTGTCACGGTTTAGGTGGTATGGTAGGTATGTTGCTTACGGGTGTATTTGCAAGTACTGCGGTAAATGGTGCAGGGCCGAATGGTTTGTTCTATGGTAATCCCGGGTTCTTCTTTACACAGTTCAAAGCAATGGGTATCGTAGTAGTGTACAGCTTTGTTGTATCCTACGGTATTTTCAGATTCATCAACTTCATTGTTCCGATCCGTGTTTCTGAAATTGAAGAAGAGTTGGGTCTCGATGAAACACAACACAATGAAAAATATATGCAGGGTCACCTGATCGTTCATCACAATGGTGAAATCAAAACAACACCCGCTGAAAAAATTCATTGAAAATAAAAAGGTACAGCCGGATCTGAACTTCTGGCAAAGTTCAGGGCTGTACCAATTTTAAATAACAATTAAAATCATTACAATGTTACGTAAATTTTTTGTGGCAGTAATTGCCATTACCGGAGGTCTTTTTACCAATGCACAGGTGGCTTCCGTGACACCAACTTCTGACAGCACTTCCAACCCCGCACCTGAAGCAGGAAAAACAACGCCTGTTCTTGTTATTACTGGTTCTGCTGATGTTTATTATAAGTATGATTTTGCAAAAACAAAAGCAAATACTTATACCAGCTTTACCGGCACACATAACAATTTCACCTTAGGCATGGCCAGTGTAAAACTGGAACATAAAGGAGATAAGGTTGGCGCTGTTCTTGACCTCGGATTCGGTCCCCGTGCAAAAGAGTTCAGTTATACCGATGATGGAATCACCCAGGCGATAAAACAATTATATGTAACCTATTCTCCTGCTGACTGGATCAAATTCACTGCAGGTACCTGGGGTACGCATGTGGGTTACGAGTTACTCGACCCGCAATTGAATCGCAATTACAGCATGAGTTATATGTTTACCAATGGGCCTTTCTCACATACCGGTCTGAAAGCCGATCTCACAAAAGGTAAACATGGATTTATGGTTGGCGTTTCCAATGCAACAGATTTCCGCACGTCGCCGGATGGATACATTAATAAAAAATTTTTCATAGCACAGTATAGTTTGGCTGCAACAGAGAAGATAAAACTTTATTTAAACTATGTTGGCGGAAAAAATCCTGACACTTCCAAAGTAAACCAGTTTGATGCTGTTGTTACTGCCAAAATAAGTGACAAGTTCAATATTGGATTTAATGGTACCGTAAACAGCACACAAGTGTGGGATGGTGCTAAAAATATCGATGGAAAAAGCTGGTGGGGTTCTGCATTGTACCTGAATGTTGACCCGACAAGTTCATTTGGGTTAACCTTACGCGGTGAGTATTTCAATGATGACAACCAGCTGAAGATGTTCAGCCTCGCACCAAAGGGCGGCAGCATTTTCGCAACCACGCTTTCAGCAAATTTCAAAAAAGGCGGATTTATTTTTATTCCTGAATTCCGGATTGATAATGCAAGCGAGGAAATTTTCATTGATAAAGATGGTGCAGGGAAAAAATCGGCTGTGAATTTTTTACTGGCGGCGATCTATTCATTTTAATAACACAGAGTTAATTTATCAGTTACCAGATAAATAATGCAATGATTGATATTTGTACAATGAAATTTGTTTTTAACTTTTTTTCATATGGCAAGCAATCGTTGAGGCCGTCCGTTTCTACGGATGGCTTTTATTAATATAAAATATTTATGAAAAATCTTTTTCAGCGGGTTACTTTGAAGCGATAAAAGTATTAATAGCTGAAAGATTTTTGATCCGTGCCACTATTCTTTCTATCCCGGTTGTTTTTGCCTGCTTTGACTGACTCGTCAACACACACCTAACGTATTTGCCAAGTGATAGTCGTAAATGCATTCAATGCATTTAGGAATAAGGCTAGTTTAGTGCTATTCACTAAAAAGATTTTTAACTCTTACAGACATAAGCATTACCGGCCTGCTGTTTCTACAGCGGGCCTTTTTTATTGGCTAAGAGATTAAAAGAGAAAAAAGGAGATAAAGAGAATTTTACGCAGAATTTCTTCCGGCATTAATGATTCCAAAAGAACAACGCATTACTAACTTTTCATACGTTAGTTTCATGGGTGAGTTTATTAATTGCTCTTCCTGTTCTCTTACTTTAGTGATGGCATATTGCTGGATCGTGGTAAGCGGTAATACGATACGTTCACGCATTTGAATGGATAGCTGCTCAACAGGATAATCGGCCATCAATTCCGGCTTACCGGAAAGCATGGTCACATATCGTTTGGTCAATTCATACTCATTATAAATTTTATTCCATATCTCTCCATACACCGGGTGCTTTGATAAAAATTCAGTCAACGGGAAAAAACTTTTTTTCATAGCCATCTCACTATTACCCATCAGCGTCCTGAAAAATAGAGACTGCTGATACAATTGCTTTAATTCATCCCATTTGCCATTTTCTTCCATTTTTTTCAGCGCCGAACCAACGCCATAATACCCTGTTACATTTTGTTTGAGCTGGCTCCATGAGCCTACATAAGGTATTGCACGCAGATCTTTAAAAAGAAAACGTGATGATCCTCCTCTTTTCGCAGGTCTTGAACCGATATTTGTTTCTGCATAAAATCGCATGGGGCTTGCATGACTCAAATAGTTTAAAAAATAGGGATGCTCCTTCAGATCCTTATATGCTTTGAAACTTTCTTCGGCAAGTGATTGCAATAGCTCTTCTTCATTTTTTTGGAGTGTTGTTTCCTTGGAAGAAAACAGGTCATTGGATATCCCCGCATGCATTAGTTGTTCCATATTGAACTGCGCTGCATCGATCGTTCCAAAATTTGAGCTTACTGTTTGTCCTTGTACTGTTAACTGTATTTCCTGGTTAGCAATATTTTTTCCCATGGATGCATAGAATTTATGCGTTTTGCCACCACCCCTCGACGGCGGGCCTCCTCTTCCATCAAAGAATACTACATCTATATGGTGCTGTCTTGAAATTTTTGTAAGCTCTTCTTTGGCTTTATAAATACTCCAGTTCGCCATCAGGTAACCGCCATCTTTGGTACCATCGCTAAAGCCAAGCATGATCGTTTGCTTTTTTTCCCGGCGTTTTAAGTGCTTCTTATAACTCTCATTTGTGTATAATTCATGCATCACATCTGCTGCATTCTTCAGGTCATCGATCATTTCAAATAAAGGGATGATATCAATATTCAGTTCGTCTTCTTTCCAACCGCTTAATGCAAACAGCTCCATTACTTCGAAGACATTCCTGGCGCTGTTGCATTGACTGATGATATAGCGGTCACAACCTCCCTCACCATTATCTTTTTGTATTGTTTTGATAATAGAAAAAGATTCCAGCGTCTCCTTTATCATTTCATCGGTGGCAGGTTCAATTTCTTCCAACTCCTTTTTTGAGAAGGGTTCAATGAAGCTAAATGATTGTCCGGGTTTCTTTTCCTGTATTGTTCTTAGCACCCGTGTATGAATAAAACTGTCCTGTCTTATGTCCAACGCCGCGAAGTGCAAACCAAACAATTCAACTTTATTGATCAGGTTTTCCACCAGGTGAATAAATAAGCTGTTGTGCTGATAGATCAATGTTTGCCTGATGGTTCCGAGTGTTGAAAGGATCTCCTCCTTGGTCAGATCCGTTTTTTCTCCGGGTATGAAAATGTTGTTATATAATTTTCTTTCCAACTCTGCCAGCACATTTTCCACTCCATCAAATGTAAGCCTGCGCCGGATGCGTCTTACTTCGAGATAATAACATTTAATAATACTGCCCCGCAATGCATCCGCAACTTTTAGTGTTATATCCGATGTTACAAAAGGATTACCATCCCTGTCACCTCCTGGCCAAAATCCCATTCGCAGCATCGGGTTAGAAGGATTTATTTCATTGGTGAAATTTCTTTTTAAAAATCCTGCTATTCTTCCTGCTGCAGCATAAAAAACATTTTCCAGGTACCAGATCAAACTAACTGCTTCATCATAAGGTGTAGGCTTTTGTTTTTTAAAGAAAGGTGTTTTACCTAATTGCTGCAGGTATTGATTGATAAGATTAACATTATTCTCTGCGATCGCTTTTGACAGGTCATTAATAATACCTAATACAGCACCGGGATAAAACTGTGTAGGATGCGCAGTAAGAACAAGCCGGATACAAAAATCTTTCAATTTTTCAGCAAGCTTTTGCTGGTTACCCTTGCTTTCAACCTCTGTTTTCAAATGATGCAGGGTCCCAATCCCGTTCATATCATTTATCTTACTGAATGCCGCATCTTCCAGCGCATCGAATAATACTACCTGGCGTTCTGCATACTGAACAAACCTGAACAAGAGATCCATTCTTTCCTGTTCCGTTTTATAGGTGGTATGTTTTTCAAAAAATTCTTCAATGATCTCAACCGGGCTTTGCTTCTTTTTAAAACCATCCTCAATATTGGTCATTAATAGCGATAGTAAAATTCCCGTCCGCTCAATGCGATGAAAAGGCAAAGAGGTAAACAGGCTATTATATAACTGGAACTTAATGCCGACCAGGTTTTTAAATTGCTGTAAAGCAGTCGTTGACTGATATTCCATCTCGACTTAATATTATTATAGATATGCCGGCAAGCAGGTCGGCTAAGATACATCAAATTGCAGGCAGACTAAGAAGAACGTCTTATAAAATATTTTATCCCTAACGCTTGTTATATACTCTTTTAAAGTTTATTTTGTGTGACTTAAAAAATGGTACTAATACAAACACATATCACCTCTCTTTCGGCCATTATTGCAATGGCAGGTACCACTACAACAACTACGATCCGCTAAGCGGATTGTAAATTACCATATCATAACCCCGGGCCCTGTAAAGGCTTCAAGTAAAAAGAAAAGCTTATTTTAATTAATCTCTTTTAAATACTATATGAAAGTTTTAAAATTCGGCGGTACTTCGGTTGGCAGTCCAGATGCTATCAATAAAGTTATTGGCATCGTAAGTGCCAAACTCAAAGATGATGTATTAGTTGTGGTCGTATCTGCACTGGGGGGCACAACAGATCTATTGATCCGCAGCGGCCAGTTAGCTGCAGAGGGCAATGAAGCTTATAAAGATTCTTTAAAGACCTTAGAGAATCGCCACCTCGATTGTGTAAAAGAATTAATACCGATCCAATCACAAAGCAGTGTATTAAGTCTTGTAAAAAAATATTGCAACGAAATTGAAGATATCTGCAATGGTATTTTCCTGCTGCATGAATTATCAGTAAGAACAAAAGATAAGCTGATGAGCTATGGTGAATTGCTTTCATCTAAAATTATTACGGCAACCTTTAACGCAAGAAATATTGCTGCTGCCTGGTGTAATCCTATGGAGCTGATAAAAACGGATTCCAACTTTGGAAATGCAACTGTTGATTTTACTTTAACCAATGACCTGATAAAAACTTATCTCGCTTCAGCAAAAGAAAAACTATTTATTGTGCCGGGGTTTATAGCAACTGACCCTACTAATTCAATTACTACTTTAGGCCGAGGTGGTTCTGATTATACTGCAGCGATCTTTGCAGCAGCGATCAATGCAGATGCATTGGAAATATGGACGGATGTAAGTGGCATGATGACGGCCGATCCACGGTTAGTAGCTAATGCAAAGATCATCCCGCAGGTCAGCTACCAGGAAGCAATGGAACTTTCTCATTTTGGTGCCAAAGTTATTTATCCTCCAACCATCCATCCCGTAATGCGCAGGAGCATTCCAACATGGATCAAAAATACTTTTGCTGCAGATGACTATGGTACATTGATCGAATCCAATGCAGATAAAAATGGCAATAGCATTCGTGGTATTTCGAGTATGAATAAAATTTCCTTGATCAGCCTGGAGGGAAGTGGTATGGTGGGCATCCCGGGTTTTAGTAAAAGATTGTTTGAAGCATTGGCACTGGAACAGATCAATGTGATACTCATTACGCAAAGTTCTTCAGAGCATTCTATCTGCGTGGCGATCGATGATGGCAATATCAGTAAGGCAAAGACCATCGTTGAAAAAGCATTCAGTTATGAAATGGAAACAGGTAAGATCGATCCGCTGGTAATTGAAAAAGATCTGTCGATCGTGGCATTGGTCGGCGATAATATGAAAAGCCATACGGGTATTGCCGGTAAAATGTTTGCAGCTTTGGGAAGAAATGGTGTGAACATCCGTGCTATTGCACAGGGAAGTAGTGAAAGAAATATCTCAGCTGTTATTGGTACTGCCGATGTAAGAAAAGCGATCAATGTATTGCATGAAGAGTTTTTTGAAACTACTTATAAGCAGATCAATTTATTTATTGCAGGTACCGGTAACGTTGGCAAAAAACTATTGGGGCAATTGAGTCAGCAAAAAAGTTTTCTGAAAGATCATTTACGACTGCAGGTTAATATCACCGGCTTAACGAACAGCCGCAATATGCTCATTAAGGAAGATGGTATTGCGCTGAATAATTGGGAAGAATCGTTACAAAAAAATGGCAAGGCAAACCTCTCCCAGTTTATTGACAAGATCATTGAATTGAATCTGCGCAATTCGATCTTTGTTGATGTTACGGCCAATGATGAAGTGTCTACGGTGTATGACCGATTATTGCAGAAAAGCATCGCTGTTGTTGCCTGTAATAAAGTGGCAGCGTCTTCTGTTTTCAGTAATTATAAAAAATTAAAAGACCTTTCAAGAGAATTTAATGCCCCCTTTTTATTTGAAACAAATGTGGGTGCCGGCTTGCCTGTTATCGGTACCTTAAATGACCTGATGCATAGCGGTGATTCGGTAAATAAAATCGAGGCTGTTTTAAGTGGAACTTTAAATTTTGTTTTTAATAATTACAGTGGAGAAAAAACATTTTCAGAAATTGTAAAGCAGGCGCAGGATGAAGGCTATACCGAACCCGATCCACGGCTGGACTTAAGCGGTAAAGATGTGATGCGTAAGATCATGATCCTGGCCCGTGAAGCAGGCAAGCAAATTGAAATGGAAGATATCAGCTGCAATTCATTTCTGCCTGATAGTTGTATGAAAGGTTCGGTTGATGATTTTTATAAGGAAATGACAAAACAGGAAGAGCATTTTAAAAACATATATAAGAAAGCGGCAGCAGAAAATTGCAAATTGAAATTTGTTGCGACCTATGAAAACGGTAAAGCTTCGGTTGGGTTAAAGCATATCCCGGCACAAAGTGATTTTTATCATTTGTATGGAAAGGATAATATTGTTTTATTTTACACTGACAGATATAAAGACCAACCATTAGTAGTGAAAGGCGCTGGCGCTGGCGCCGAGGTTACAGCAAGCGGAGTGTTTGCTGACATTATGCGTGCGGTTAAACAATAAACCCCCATCCCCTAAAGGGGAACAAGGAAGAGTTTTTAAATTTTGAGCTTATCTTTTTTAAAAAAAGAAATGAACAAACAAACTGATATTCTTCAGAACTCCCATTTAGGGGATGGGAGCATCAAAATAAAATCGCCGGCAACGGTTGCAAATCTTGTTTGCGGATTTGATGTGCTCGGTCTTGCATTGAATGAACCCTATGACAGCATGCAACTAAAGTTGATCGACGAACCATCAGTTTACATAACGAATAAGGATGATTTTAACTTACCGACTGAACCAGAGAAAAATGTCGCTGGTGTTGTTCTTTTATCCATCATGGAAAAAATGGATAACAAATTTGGATTTGAGCTGGAAATCGAAAAACAGATCATGCCGGGAAGTGGTATTGGTTCAAGTGCAGCAAGTGCAGCGGGTGCAGCCTATGCAGCCAATCAATTGCTCAAAAATATTTTCAGCAAAGAAGAAATGGTGCAGTTTGCAATGAATGGTGAAAAGCTGGCAAGTGGTGTAAAACATGCCGATAATATTGCACCGGCCATTTATGGCGGCATTACATTGATCCGGTGCATCTATCCCTTAGATATTGTAAGTATTGACGCGCCACCCTTGTTCGTTACAGTTGTTCATCCGCAAATTGAAGTAAGAACATCTGATGCACGACAAATTTTGAAACAACAGGTATTGCTAAAAGATGCGATCAGGCAATGGGGAAATGTAGCAGGCCTGGTTGCCGGTTTTATAAAATCTGATTATGATTTGATCGGTCGCAGTTTAGAAGATGTGATCATTGAACCGATCCGCAGCATCCTGATCCCCGGTTTTGATGAAGTCAAAACAAAATGTAAAGAAGCGGGTGCACTGGGTGGTGGTATTTCGGGTAGTGGTCCTTCTATTTTTATGCTGAGTAAAGATGAAATAACAGCAAGAAATGTTGAAACAGAAATGAAAGATATTTATAATAAAATAGGGATTGACTTTCATACGCATGTTACTACGATTAATAAGGAGGGAATGAGAATGGCGAGTGGCGAGTAATGAGTGGGAAGTGGGTAACAACGAATGCTCAGGGTTCATTTTGTTTACCTACTTTTTACAGGTCCACAAGAGATCGAAATAACAATTCAGCAATCAAACAATTTTAATCATCTACAAGCCATAGTTCGAAATGAAATTCTATAGTCTCAATAAAAAATCACCGGCAGTAAGTTTTAAAGAAGCAACGATACTCGGGCAAGCGCCGGATAAAGGATTATATTTTCCTGAACATATTCCTGTCTTTGACCAATCATTTTTTGAAGACATTGAGGGAATGAGTGATGAAGAAATAGCATTACAGGCTATTTATCCTTACGTCAGTGAAGACATTCCGCACAAGGTGCTTAAGAAGATCATCTCCGAAACGATCAATTTTTCAATTCCTCTTGTGAAAGTGAATGAACGTATCTCATCACTTGAATTATTTCATGGACCGACCCTTGCATTCAAAGATATTGGTGCACGGTTTATGAGCCGCTGTCTGGGCTATTTTTCAAAAGAGCGTACCGATAAGGTAACTGTATTAGTTGCTACCAGCGGGGATACCGGTGGTGCCGTTGCAAATGGCTTTTATAATGTGAAAGGTGTGGAAGTAGTAATTCTTTATCCTTCAGGTAAAGTAAGTAGTGTGCAGGAGAAACAATTAACAACACTTGGAAAAAATATACATGCATTGGAGGTAAACGGAAGTTTTGATGATTGTCAGCAACTGGTAAAGCAGGCTTTTGCTGATGAAGCATTGAATAAAAAATTATTTCTTACTTCGGCCAATTCGATCAATATAGCAAGATGGCTGCCGCAGCAGTTTTATTATTTCTTTGCTTATAAGCAATGGAAAGAAAAAGATACCCCTCCGGTAGTATCCGTTCCAAGTGGCAATTTTGGAAATATTTGTGCGGGCATCCTTGCACATATAAGCGGTTTGCCTGCAGATCATTTTATTGCAGCCTGCAATGCCAATGACGTTGTTCCTGTTTATATGAATACGCAAAACTATCAGCCTAAGCAAGCTGTAGCTACCTTATCCAATGCAATGGATGTTGGCAATCCAAGCAATTTTGTTCGCATACTGGAGTTATTTGATAACGAGTTTTTATCATTGAAGGAAAAGCTTAGCAGTATGAGCATAAGTGATGAAGAGACAAAAGCCACCATCAGATCCGTTAAGCAATCATCTAATTATTTGCTGGACCCTCATGGAGCTGTCGGTTATCTGGCTTTGGAAAAATACCTGGATCAATATCCTGGTAAAAAAGGATTTTTTGTTGAAACAGCTCACCCGGTAAAATTTTATGATGTGGTCGAGCCTGTCATTGGTGAAAAAATTTCATTGCCGCCATCTGTCTCAGCAATTATTAATAAAGAAAAAGTATCCATGAAGATGAATGCAGATTATAAACTCTTAAAGGATTTCTTATTGAAATAGCATTATAGTTTTCCAAATAGTGCTTCTGCATTTGCGGTCGTGATATTTGCTACTTCCCCGACGGTTATACTTTTTACATCAGCGAGTTTTTGAGCAACATATTTTATATAACTCACTTCATTTCTTTTTCCCCTGAACGGAACAGGAGTTAAGTAAGGAGCATCTGTTTCAAGAACGATATATTTCATATCAACCTGCTCTATCACTTTATCAAGACCTGAATTTTTATAGGTTAATACACCGCCAATACCTAAATAAAACCCCAGGCCAATTATTTCATTTGCCTGTTCATGCGTTCCCGAAAAACAATGGAACACTCCTTTCAATTTCCCGATTTGTTTTTCTCTGACCACTTTAATACACTCATCAATTGAACTGCGTGAATGAATAACGATCGGAATATTTAAATCAAGCGCCCAATTTATTTGCAAACGAAAAGCATCAAACTGTTCCGTTATAAACGTCTTATCCCAATAAAAATCCAATCCGATTTCCCCAACCCCAACAAATTTCTTTTCAGAAAAATATTTCTTGACGATGCTCAACTCTTCTCTGAAGTTGTCTTTTACTGAACATGGATGCAACCCCATCATTGAAAAACATTGACCCGGATTAAGATTTTCCACTGCGATCATGTCATCATGTGTGGTGGAGTCAATAGCGGGCATCAGTACTTTTTTAACCCCTTCGGCTTCAGCCCTCCTAAGCATAGCTTCCCGGTCGTTATCAAACTCACTTGCGTAGATATGCGAATGGGTATCGGTAATCTGCATGTTTATTTATAGGTTTGAGAGCAAATCTGGCAAAAAAAACTAAGAAAGCGTTAAACCTCAATCAATAAAGCCTTTCCAAACCTCGTTATAAAATTCAGGTTTACTACCCAAAAACCAAGTATATGAAACTCAAAATTAAAGTTTTACAGATCTCATTGTTTGCCCTATTGACCCTGGCCTTTAGCTTTTTAGCATGTAATAAAGAAAAAAGCGGTGAAGGTACTCCAGACCAGGAAGAAGCGGCTTCAGTAGCCAGTTCAGAATCAGATGGTGAGGCCGAAAACATCTTCAATGGTTTATTTGATGATGTGATGGGAGTGAATACAGATGTTGCACTTGGCGGTACCGGTGTATTTGGTCTTAACCTGGCAACTGGTACGGGTGGATCGGATGCCACAGCACGCATTGCTTCTTGTCCCGATGTAACAATTAGCTTATTGAATCCACCGGCGCTTTTCCCCAAAAAGGTTGTGCTCGATTTTGGAGCTGGCTGTACAGCTTCCGATGGCCATCTTCGCCGTGGTAAAATAATCATCGTTTATACAAACGGGTTAAGAATACCGGGAGCGTCTGCCACCACTGAGTTTGATGGATTTTATATTGATTCGATAAAAGTGGAAGGAACACATAAGATCACAAATGTTGCCGAGATAAATGCTGTTGCAAAAAAGTGGAAGGTTGAAATAATAGCCGGCAGATTAACCAAGCCCAATGGGGATTTTACAGAATGGAACCGCACCAATATTATCACTCAAATTGAAAATGTTCTTACGACTACTGTAAGAGACTGGATCTTTAAAATTGAAGGATATGGCAACGGTCATACCCGCAGGAACGGGATAATTGTAGCATGGAATGCTGAGATAATCGATCCATTAATTAAAAGGTTCAATTGCCGTTGGATAGTCAGGGGGCAGGTTAGGATCAGGAGAGTAAATGTTACCAATACTACCCGTTGGGAGGGGATTATTGATTTTGGAAGCGGCACTTGCGATAACAAAGCGACGGTTACCGTAAATGGTCATATACGGGAAATTATATTGCGGTAATTCAAAAAATATTCTACCTTTAAACCAGTTTTCATAGGGTACGGATTAAAAACGGGCCAGGGTTTCTACCCAGGCCCTAACTTTTTTATAACCTGATCTATTTTATTTAACAGGTAATTTTCACGATCAACCGTTCATTCAGGGATTTTTTTGAACCGGTATCCTTTTTCTGAAAAAAATTCAAACACCCGGGGCAATGCATATTCCAATCTTTCAAAAGCCTTATCAGTATCATGAAAAACGATAATATCACCATCTGAGATTCTTGCCTTGATCTGCTCAAAACATTTTTCGGGATTTAGATTTTCATCCCAATCACCGGCCAGTATATTCCACATAATTATTTTAGTAGCAGGGTATTTTTCTTTTAATAACCTCATTTGTGATCTTTTGATCCTGCCATAAGGTGGGCGAAAAAAGTTTGAACCGATCTTATCCTGGGCATCTATTATATCGCGGATATAAGTTTCATCATTTGTTTTCCAACCGTTGAAATGGTGCTGTGTGTGATTTCCGGTTAAATGACCTTCTTCAATTATTTGCCTGTACACTTCCGGGAATTTCTCTATGTTCTGTCCAATACAGAAAAAAATAG
>Ga0068864_100003948_pt1 | contig 12219 bp, 13 predicted proteins | sample KBSSwiS72_FD_66586 | JGI IMG/M metagenome (GOLD analysis project Ga0068864, IMG submission 66586) | Switchgrass rhizosphere microbial communities from Kellogg Biological Station, Michigan, USA - KBS Switchgrass S7-2 | ecosystem: Host-associated > Plants > Roots > Rhizosphere > Soil ...
GTCATGGCGGATTGCATCGACGGTCGCGGCTCACTGGTAATGGATCTTGCGCTCGAGGAACCAGAACTGCGCCAGCGCCGCCGCGCCGAGTAGCGCCAGCAGCACCATCGTGAGCGCCGCGGCGTAGGCCGTATCCCAGAACCGGAAGCCGATCGCGTAGACGTAGTAGAGCAGGAGCGAGGTCGCGTTGTCCGGTCCGCCACGCGTCATCACGACGACGTGGTCGACGAGCCGGAACGCGTTGATCACGGCGTTCACCAGAACGAACAGCGTCGTCGGCATCAGCAGCGGAAAGGTGACGCGGCGAAAGAAGTATCCGCGCGACGCGCCTTCGATGGCGGCCGCTTCGGCCAGGTTCGGCGACATCGACTGCAGCGCGGCGAGATAGAAGATCATGAAGAATCCCGCTTCCTTCCACACGGTGACGACCATGAGGCAGGCGAGCGCCGTGCTCTTGCTGCCGAGCCAGTTGTGCGTGCCGGCGCCGAAGACCGCCAACGCCTTCTCGAGCAGCCCGTACTCCGGCGTGAAGAAGAACAGCCAGATGTTCGCGACCGCGATCATCGGCAGCACCGTCGGCGTGAAATAGGCGAGGCGCAGGAAGCCGCGGCCCTGCATCTTGCCGTTCACCCAGATCGCCATCAGGAGCGCGATCGCAATCGAGGCGGGGATCGTTCCGAGCGCGAACCACAGGTTGTTGACGAGCGACTTCCAGAAGATCGGGTCGTCGACGAGCGCCCGGTAGTTGTCGAGCCCGACCCACACGGCGGGCCTTGCTCCCTTGGGCGTCGAATGAAAGCTCCCCCAGAGCGTGGCGACGATGGGGTAGTGCGTGAAGAGCGCGAGCAGCGCAGCGGCGGGCAGCACGAGCAGCCACCCGTACAGCCATTCCCGGCTGCGCGTCACCATCGCGCTCTTCTACAAGCTGACGTGAGACCGTCCGAAACGCGCGAGTTACTTCTTGTACGGTCGCAGCAGACGATCGGCCTCGCGCTGCGCATCCTTCATCGCCTGTTCCGGGGTCTTGCTGCCAAGGAGCGCCGCCTGCAGGCCATCGTTCAATGCCTGGGTCACCCGCTGGTTGTCGTGCGTCGAAAGCTCGGCCTTGGCAAACGGAAGCTGATCGCGAGCAACGGCGGCGGGCGGGAATCCCGCTACGTATTGCTTCATCGCGGGCGTGTCCCAGGCGTCGGCGCGCACGGCGACGTAGCCCGTATCGATGCCCCATTGCGCCGCGCGCTGCGGCGTCGTGATCCATTTCACGAACTTGAATGCCGCGTCGCGCTGCGCCGGCGTGCTTTTCTTGAAGAGGTAGAAGTTGCCGCCACCCGTCGGGCTGCCGCGCTGCTTGCCGGCAGGCAGCATCGCGACGCCGAAGTCGAACTTGGCGTTCGTTCGCACGTTGGTGAGGTTGCCGGTCGTCGTCCAGATCATCGCGACCTTCTTCTCGAAGAAATCCTTCGGCGTCGTTCCCCACTCGACGATCCCTTCCGGATGCACCTTGTACTTCTTCACGAGGTCGACCCAGTATTGCAGCGCCTGGATCACCTCGGGCTTGTCGTAATACGTTTCGGTGCCCGCCGCGTTCATGAGGTTGGCGCCGGCCTCGATCGCGAGTCCCTGGAACAGCCAGTACGGAAAGCCGGACGACGGGATCTGCACGCCCCACTGCGTCACGCGGCCGGACGCATCGCGCTTCGTGAGCTTCGCGGCGTACTCCTGCATCTCGTTCCAGGTCGTCGGCGGCTTGTTGGGATCGAGGCCCGCTTCCTTGAATGCATCCTTGTTGTAGTACAGCACGATCGTCGAGCGCTGGAATGGAATGCCCCACGTCTTGCCGCCCGTCTGGCTGTTCTCCATGAAGGCAGGATAGAAGCTCTTGAGCCACGTCTGGTCGTCCGCCGTCTTGATGTAGTCGTCGAACGGGACGATCGCATCCTCGTCGATCAGCGTGAACATGTCGGTCGACAAGAGGATCGACGTCACCGGCGGCTCTCCGCCCTTTACGGCGGTGAGCGCCTTCGTGATCGTGTCCTGGTACGTGCCCGAATAGATCGGCTTGATCTTGATGCCGGGGTTTTCCTTCTCGAAATCCGCGGCGAAGCCGTCGATGATCTTGGTGATCGGACCGCCGACGGCGACAGGGAAGTAGAACGAGACTTCGACCGGCGCCTGCGCGGCGACGGGTGGCGCAGCCGCCGCGAACAGCGCCGCGGCGATGATGCCGGTGGCGATGCGGATGATCTTCTGCAACATGGCTCCTCCTGTGGTGAGACGAAACGAGTCTAGGCGAACATCGTGGCGGTTTCGGGTCGGGCGCTCTCGGCGCGGCGAACGCCGTCGCGATCGAAAAGGTGCTGCGCGCCCGGCGCCCACGAGAGCCGGGCGGGATCGCCGCGCGACAGACCGATGCTTCCGGGCACGCGCACGGCAAGTGTCGTCGTCCCCAATCGGCAGGTGACGAGCGTATCGGCGCCCAGGTATTCGATGGCCGCGACGGTCGCCGGCAGTCCGCGATCGGATGCGAGCGTCACGTGTTCGGGTCGTACCCCGAGCGTAAGACCCGCGCACTCGGCCGGAGCGACGGCAGGACCTGCGGTGCCCCCGATCACCGCGCCGCCGGCCCCGGCCTCGAGCGGCATCAGGTTCATCGGCGGCGTGCCGATGAAGCGCGCGACGAAGGTGTTCGCAGGACGCTCGTACAGGTCGACCGGTGTCGCGTTCTGCTCGATCTTTCCCTTGTCGAGGAGCACCACGCGGTCGGCCATCGACATGGCCTCGACCTGGTCGTGCGTCACGTAGACCATCGTGATGCCGAGCTGCCGCTGCAGATTGCGGATCTCGGCGCGCATCTCCTGCCGCAGCTGGGCATCGAGATTCGACAGCGGCTCGTCCATCAGGCAGACCGGCGCCTCGGCAATGATGGCGCGACCCAATGCCACTCGCTGCTGCTGGCCGCCGGAAAGCTGCGACGGCTTGCGGTCGAGCAGATGTTGCAGCCCGAGGAGGTCGGCGACTTTCTTGAGGCGAACAGCGACGTGCGCCGGCGCGACCTTGCGCACCTTGAGGCCGAACACGATGTTCTCGGCCACCGGCAAATGCGGAAACAGCGCGTAGCTCTGGAACACCATCGCGATATTGCGCTGCGATGGCGGCAGGTTCGTCACATCCCGGCCCGCGATCAGGATGCGGCCGGTGTCCGTGCGCTCGAGGCCGGCAATGAGTCGCAGCGTCGTCGACTTGCCACACCCCGAAGGGCCGAGCAGGACGTTGAGCGTACCCTCGTCGAACTCGAACGACAGCCCGTCGACGGCGCGTACCCTTCCATCGACGGTCGTCCAGTGCTTGCTGACGTTTTCGGCGGCGATGGCCGACAAGATGCGCTCCCGCTCCGTTAGGAGCCTCAATCCCGGTCGCGCCGGATGATAGCACCGCAGACCGCGGTCAGCCGAAGAGCTCCTGGAGCGCCGCCCCCGGATCGCGTGCGCGCATGAACGCCTCGCCCACGAGGAACGCGTTGACGCCGCGGTCGCGCATCGCTGCGACGTCCTCCGGCCCGAGGATGCCGCTCTCGGTCACGACCAGCTTTTCCGGCGGGATCGCCGTCAGCAGATCGAGCGTCGTCGCAAGCGAGACTTCGAACGTGCGCAGGTTGCGATTGTTGATGCCGACGAGCGGCGTATCGAGGCGAAGCGCGCGATCGAGCTCGGCGCGGTCGTGCACCTCGACCAGCACGGCGAGCCCGAAGTGCGACGCACATTGCTCGAGGGCGACGAGCTGCGCATCGGTGAGCGCGGCGACGATGAGCAGAATCGCATCCGCACCGATGGCGCGCGACTCGGCCACCTGGTATTCGTCGACGATGAAATCCTTGCGCAGCGCCGGCAGGCCGCAAGCAGCGCGTGCCGAGCCGACATACGCCGGATCGCCCTGGAAGTAGTTGCGGTCGGTGAGCACGGACAGGCACGCGGCGCCGCCACGCTCGTAGCTTGCTGCGATGGACGGCGGGTCGAAATCGGCGCGCAGCACTCCGCGGCTGGGGCTCGCTTTCTTGATCTCGGCGATCACGGCCGCACGTCCCGCAGCGATCCTGTCGCGAAGCGCCCGCTCGAAATCACGTGCCGGTTCTCGGGCATGCGCGGCCTTCGAGACCTCGTTGAACGGGCGCGCGCGCTTCCCGGAGGCCACCTCCTCCGTCTTCGTCGCGAGGATCCGCGCGAGGATGTCGCTCATTCGAGCCCGATCTTCGTTGGCGCTGGGTTCGCGCCGCCTCAGCCGTTCGCCGCGCCGAGCTTTTTCGTCGAGGCGACGAACTGGTCGAGCTTCCTGATCGCCGCTCCCGATGCGATCGCGGCGCGCGCGCGCTCGATGCCCTCGGCGATCGACGCCGCGACATCGGCCGCGTACAGGGCGACTCCGGCATTGAGCACGACGATCTCGCGCGGCGTGCCCTCGACGTTGCCGAGCGCTTCCTGCACCATCTGCTTCGATTCGGCTGCGTCGGTGACCTTGAGCCCGCGGTTCGAGATCATTCGAAGGCCGAAGTCCTCGGGGTGAATTTCATACTCGCGGACTTCGCCGTCCTTCAACTCGCCCACCATTGTCGCGGCGCCGAGCGACACCTCGTCCATGCCGTCCTTGCCGTAGACGACGACGACGTGGCGGCTGCCGAGTCGCTGCAGCACACGCACCTGGATGCCGACGAGGTCGGGATGGAACACGCCCAGCAACTGATTGGCCGCGCCCGCGGGATTCGTGAGCGGCCCCAGGATGTTGAAGATCGTCCGCACGCCGAGTTCCTTCCGCACCGGCGCGGCATGCTTCATCGCACTGTGATGCGACGGCGCGAACATGAAGCCGATGCCGGTCTCGGCGATCGACTGCGCCACTTGGTGAGGCTTCAGCATGATGTTCGCGCCGAGCGCCTCGAGCACGTCGGCGCTGCCCGACTTCGACGACACGGAGCGCCCGCCGTGCTTCGCCACGCGCGCCCCCGCCGCGGCCGCAACGAACATCGATGCCGTCGAGATGTTGAACGTGTGGGAGGAGTCGCCGCCGGTGCCGACGATATCGAGAAGATGGTCGCGGTCCGGCACGTCCACCTTGGTCGCGAATTCGCGCATCACCTGCGCGGCCGCCGAGATCTCGCCGATCGTCTCCTTCTTCACGCGCAGCCCGACCGTCAGCGCCGCGATCATCACGGGCGTCACTTCGCCGCTCATGATGCGGCGCATGATCGACAGCATTTCGTCGGGAAAGATTTCGCGGTGCTCGATCGTGCGCTGCAGCGCTTCCTGGGCGGTGATGGTCATGACGGGTCCCTGTCGTGTGTTGGAACGCGCCGCTACTTGGCGCGTTCGAGGAAGTTGCGCAAGAGCGCGTGGCCGTGCTCGGTCAATATCGCTTCGGGGTGGAACTGGACGCCTTCGACGGGCCATTCGCGATGGCGCACGCCCATGATCTCGCCGTCGTCGGCGGTCGCCGTGATCGCGAGGCACGAGGGAATCGTCTTCCGATCGATCGCGAGCGAGTGGTAGCGTGTCGCGGTGAGCGGCGAGGGAAGGTTGGTAAACACGCCGTGGCCATCGTGCGTGACGGGTGACACCTTGCCGTGCATCACGCGCTCGGCGCGCACGATCTCGCCGCCGAACGCCTGGCCGATCGCCTGATGCCCAAGGCACACGCCGAGAATCGGAATCTTGCCGGCAAAGCGCTGGATCAAGGGAACGGATATTCCCGCTTCGTTCGGCGTGCACGGCCCGGGCGAAATCACGATCCGGGCCGGCTCCCACGCGGCGATCTGCTCGAGCGTCAGCGTGTCGTTGCGGTGCACGTGCACGTCCGCGCCCAGCTCGCCCAGATACTGGACGAGGTTGTAGGTGAAGCTGTCGTAATTGTCGATGAGCAGCAGCATGGGTCGATGATACCGGCGGCTCACTCGACCGTGTCGAGCCCTTGCTGCACCATGTCGGCCGCGCGGAAGATCGCGCGCGCCTTGTTCTCGGTCTCGGTCCACTCGGACTCGGGCACCGAGTCGTGAACGATGCCGGCGCCAGCCTGGGCGTAGACCATTCCGTCCTTCACGACCGCGGTCCGGATCGCGATCGCGGTGTCCATGTCGTCCTGGAAGCTGATGTAGCCGACGGCGCCCGCGTAAACGCCGCGTCCCGTGGGCTCGAGTTCGTCGATGATCTCCATCGCGCGCACCTTCGGCGCGCCGCTCACGGTGCCCGCGGGAAACGCCGCGCGCAGCACGTCGATGCTCGTGAGGCCGGGACGCAGCGTCCCTTCCACATTCGACACGATGTGCATGACGTGCGAGTAGCGCTCGACCACCATCCGGTCGGAGAGCTTCACCGTACCGGTCTGCGCCACGCGACCGACGTCGTTGCGGCCGAGGTCCACGAGCATCACGTGCTCGGCGATCTCCTTGGGATCGGCGAGAAGCTCCGTCGCGAGATTCTCGTCGGCCTCGCGCGTAGCGCCTCGGGGACGAGTCCCTGCGATCGGCCGCAGCGTCACGGCGCTGCCTTCCTTCCGCACCAGGATCTCGGGCGATGCGCCGACGACGTGATAGTCCTCGAAGTCGTAATAGAACATGTACGGCGACGGATTGAGCGAGCGCAATGCGCGATACAGCGACAGCGGCGACGAAGTGAACGGACGCTTCATCCGCTGCGACAGCACGACCTGCATCACGTCGCCGGCCGCGATGTATTCCTTCGCACGGCGCACGGCTTGCCCGTAACCCTCGCTGCCGAACTCGCTGACTGCTTCCGTCGGGGTCGTCGCCGTCTGGAACGGAATCGACACCGGCTCCCGCAGCCTGCGGCGCAGCGCCTGCAGCCGCTCGCGCGCGTTTTCGTACGCGCCCGGCTCGCGAGGATCCGCATAGACGATCAGCGAAATCTTCCCCGCCAGATTGTCGACGACCGCGAGCTCTTCCGTCAGCAGCAGCAGAATGTCCGGCAGATCGGCAAGACCGGATCCCGCAGGAGGCGCCCGACCGGCGAGCCTCGGCTCGATGTGGCGAACCGTGTCGTAGCCGAACGATCCCGCGAGCCCGCCGCAGAAACGGGGAAGCCCCGGCCGTGGCGCCGCGCGATAACGGCGCAGGTACTGGCCGACGAACGCGAGCGGGTCACCCTCGTGCCGCTCGACGATCGCGCCGCGGTCGTCCACCTCGATCGCGGTGCCGCGAGCGCGGATGCGAACCTTCGCGGGCAGCCCGATGAACGAATAGCGGCCGAACCGTTCGCCACCCACGACCGACTCGAGCAGGAACGAATACGGCTCGTTCGCAAGCTTGACGTACAGCGAGAGGGGCGTGTCGAGATCGGCGAATGTCTCGAGCACGAGCGGAATGCGGTTATAGCCTTGGGCGGCAAAAGCGCGGAATTCGGCTTCGGTCATGATGCGTCATCTCTTCGCTGGGACTTGCGGGGCAGTCCGGACTTGGACTGCGCTGGGCGTCGCTTTCAGCGCGCGACGCGGTCGAGGCGTTAGGTCAGCGCCAGCGACGCCAGCAGGCCGTGCGCCACCGGCGGGCCGGGACCCGCGCCCAAAGGGCGGCAACCCGCGCCCAAAGGGCGGTAACCGGCGCCCCAACGGCGGAGGCCGCGGCGGTGTGGCGGAGGAAGAGATCGGCAGTCATGGCTTCGAGGGAGCGACGTAGCGAACGAGATCGGCCACGTCACTCACCGATTCGACTATACCATCGGCTTCGAGCTCGTGCACCGGCTTGCCCTCGCGGTATCCGTATGGAACCACCAGCACGGGGCAGCCGGCGGCTCGCGCCGCTTCGACGTCGTTGCCCGAGTCGCCGACCATCAGAAGGCGCCGAGGCGCGATACCGAAGAGCGCCGCCACGTGGCGCAGCGGCCCCGGATCGGGCTTCTTCGTCGGCAGATCGTCGCCGCCGATCACGACGGAGAAGTAGTCCGCGATGCCCGCCCCGACGAGATGCGGGCGCACGAAGCGCGTCGCCTTGTTGGTGATGACCGCAAGCGGTATGCCCATGTCCCGAAGCCGGGACAAGCCGAGCAACATGCCGGGAAAGAGCTGCGTCTCGTGGCCCAACCGCGACGCGTAATGCGCCTGGTAGCGGGCGAGCGCATCCTTCACCTCGGCGTCGTCGATCGCTTCCGGCGACATGCCGGTCGCAACGGCGAGCGCGCGCCGGACGAGATTGGCCATTCCCTTGCCGATCAGCGCGCCGACGGCTTCCGTCGACAACGACCGATGACCGAGCTCGCCGAGCAGCGCGTTGACGGCCGCCGCAAGCTCGTGAACGGTGTCGAGCAGCGTGCCGTCGAGGTCGAATGCGATTGCGCCGACGTCGATCTTCGTCGGCAGCGTCGATTGCGCCGCGGCGGAGACCGTCATTGGACGAGAGCGAGCTCCGCGCGCATCTTGCCGATCGTCGCCCGATAGTCCTGCGCACCGAAGATCGCGGATCCCGCGACGAACGTATCGGCGCCCGCCCTCGCGGCCGCGGCGATGTTCTCGACCTTGATGCCGCCGTCGACTTCGAGCAGGATGTGGCGGCCGGTGCGCTGCTGCGAGGCCTCGATGCGCTGGCGGGCAAGCGCGAGCTTCGGCAGCGCGCCGGAGATGAAAGACTGTCCGCCGAATCCGGGATTGACCGACATGATGAGCACGAGGTCGAGCTTGTCGATCGTGTGGTCGAGCCAGTCCAATGGCGTCGCGGGATTGAAGACGAGTCCCGCCTTGCACCCGGAATCATGGATGTGACCGATGGTGCGGTCGACATGCTCTGAAGCTTCAGGATGGAAGCTGATGATCGCGGCGCCGGCCTGCGCGAAGTCGCCGACGATGCGATCGACCGGCTTCACCATCAGATGGACGTCGATGGGGACCGTCGCATGGGGCTTGATCGCCGCGCAAACCAGCGGCCCTACCGTGAGATTGGGAACGTAATGGTTGTCCATGACGTCGAAGTGCAGCAGATCGGCGCCTGCGGCCGCTGCCGCGCGCACTTCCTCGCCGAGCCGCGCGAAGTCCGCCGACAGGAGCGAGGGCGCAATCAGGTACTGGGGCATGGGGTTATAATCGTGGTCACCTTTTCGCAGGGTCGCAATTCATCCATGGCGGAGAGCGCCAAACAGAGCGGCAAATACAGCATTGCGGTCGCGGTCAAGACGGCGTATCTCGCCGAGCAGTCGGATCCCTCGCGCCATCAATACGTGTTCGCGTACACGATCACGATCGAGAACACCGGCGAGGTCGCCGCGCAACTGATGAGCCGCCACTGGATCATCACCGACTCCGAGCATCAGGTGCAGGAAGTGAAAGGGGCGGGCGTCGTCGGCCAGCAGCCGCTGCTGCAGCCCGGCGAGAGCTTCGAGTACACGAGCGGCACCAGCTTGCAGACGCAGGTCGGAACGATGCGCGGCACGTACCAGATGGTTGCCGCCGACGGCCACGCGTTCGACGCCGACATTCCGATTTTCACCCTCTCCGTTCCGCGCATCCTGCATTAGCCATCTGAACGAAGCCCTAAGCCATCTGACGGAGCCCTAAGGCATCTGACGAAGCCCTAAGGGCTCGGGTCGCGATCCGCCTCGCCCGGCTTCTCCGGCGGCTTGCGACGACCGAATCCCATGGTCCAGCCGACGATGGCCACCGCGATGAGCAGCGCGACCAGCGCTTCGAGGAAGAACCATAGCATCTTGTCCTGCTCCCTACGCTCCCTCGTCACGCGATTCGCCCGGGCGGCCGCGACGCTGCTGATCGTTGCGGGGTGCGCGACCGCGCCGCAACCGCCCGAATCCTCGCGACCGGCGCCCAAGCCGCCAACCCCACCGACACCTGCAGCAACGGCCCCTTCGCTGCCCGCGAAGTACGCGCAAGTCGCGTGGAGTGCGCTGCCCGGGTGGTCCGACGACAACGTGACCGAAATCTGGCCGGCATTCCGCGCAGGATGCGCGGCGCTCGTGAGCGCTCCCGCGACCCGCGCCGTCTGGGAAGCGCCGTGCGCTGCATCCGCGAGCGTGGCCGCCACCGCTCAGTCGCCTGACAAATCCGCGGTCCGCGCGTTCTTCGAGCGCCATTTTAGCCCTTGGCAGGTCACGGGCGCCGACGGCATCGACACGGGAACGATCACCGGCTACTACGAGCCGTTGCTGAACGGAAGCCGCATCCGTTCGGATCGTTATCGGGTGCCGCTGTACGCCGCGCCGGACGATCTGCTCACGATCGACTTGACGGAGCTGTATCCCGATCTCAAGGACCGGCGCTTGCGGGGACGAGTCCAGGGCAGGAAGGTCATTCCGTACTGGACTCGCGCGGACATCGAGAACGGCAACGGACCGAGCGCGATGAACGAGCTCGTCTATGTCGACGATCCGGTCGAAGCTTTCTTCCTGCAGATCCAGGGCTCCGGCCGCGTGCGCCTCGCCGAGGGCGGCATCGTGCGCGTCGGCTATGCGGATCAGAACGGCCACCCGTTCCGCTCGATCGGCCGCATCCTGATCGACCGCGGCGAGCTCACGCTCGCGCAAGCTTCGATGCAAGGAATCAAGGAGTGGGGCCGCAAAAATCCCGACAAGCTGATGCCGCTGCTCGACGAAAATCCCAGCTACGTGTTCTTTCGCGAAGTGCCGCCACCGGCACCCGGCACGCCGGAGGCGGAGATCGACGGACCCATCGGCACGCTGGGCATCCCGCTGCTGCGCGAACGCACACTCGCCGTTGACACGCGCTCCATTCCGCTCGGCGCGCCGGTGTTCCTCGCGACGACGTATCCGCTGTCGTCGCGCCCGCTCGGTCGGCTGATGATGGCGCAGGACACGGGCGGCGCAATCCGCGGCGCGGTGCGCGCCGATTTCTTCTGGGGCTTCGGCGACGAGGCCGGCCGTCAGGCGGGCCGGATGAAGCAGGAGGGAAAGATGTGGATTCTGTGGCCGGTCAACGCGGGTGCGCCGTCCCGCAGCTAGCAACGGGACGCTCTAGCCGCCGTGCGGCTCCAGCACTTCTTCGGCTTGTCGATCCGCGTGATACGACGAGCGCACGAGCGCGCCGACGGCCGCATGCCGGAATCCCATCGCGTACGCTTCGCGCTCGAACATCGCGAACGTGTCCGGATGCGCGTAGCGAAGCACGGGAAGGTGGCCCGCCGTCGGCTGCAGATACTGTCCCAGCGTGAGCATGTCGATGCCGTGCGTCCGCATGTCTCGCATGACGGCCAGGATTTCGTCGTCGGTCTCACCCAGGCCGAGCATCAGTCCCGATTTGGTCGGCGTCGCCGGAAAACGCTGCTTCCATTGCTCGAGGAGCGCGAGCGAGTGCGCGTAGTCCGAGCCCGGGCGCGCCACGCGATACAGGCGCGGCACCGTTTCGAGATTGTGGTTCATCACGTCGGGCGGCGCCTCGCCCAGAATGTCGAGGGCGCGCTCGAGCCGACCGCGAAAATCCGGGACGAGCACTTCGATCTGCGTGCCCGGCGAAAGCTCGCGCACGGCGCGTATGCAATCGACGAAGTGCCGGGCGCCGCCGTCGCGAAGATCGTCCCGATCCACGCTGGTGATGACCACGTAGCGCAAGCGGAGCGCGGCGATCGTCTTCGCGAGATTCAGCGGCTCGTCGGTGTCGAGCGGCAGCGGACGGCCGTGGCCCACGTCGCAGAACGGGCACCGCCGCGTGCAGAGGTCGCCCATGATCATGAACGTCGCTGTGCCCTTGCTGAAGCACTCGCCGATGTTCGGGCACGACGCTTCCTCGCACACCGTGTGCAGCTTGTGGTCGCGCAGGATCCGCTTGATCTCGTTGAACCGCGGCGACGACGGTGCGCGCACGCGGATCCAGTCCGGCTTCTTGAGCCGTTCCGCGGGAACGATCTTTATCGCGTATTTGGCGAATACGCGCGCGGTCTTGGCGCCGCCCTTGTGCTTGACGCCCGCCGCGTTCGATTCGGCATCCCGACGCTCTTCCATCGTCACGTCCCGCGAAGATGGGCGATGAGGATCGGCGCGAGCCCGGCGCCCGCGCGCTCGACCGACATCGGGACGCCGAGATCGGCGAGTTGCGTCACCGCGAGCCCGCGATACCCGCATGGGTCGATGTCGTCGAACGGAGCGAGATCCATCGCAATGTTCACTGCCAGGCCGTGATAGGTGCAGCCGCGCGCCACGCGCAAGCCGAGGGCGGCGATCTTCGCCTCCGTCCCGGACATCATCGTGTAGACGCCCGGGGCGGTCG
>Ga0068864_100003953_pt1 | contig 12213 bp, 9 predicted proteins | sample KBSSwiS72_FD_66586 | JGI IMG/M metagenome (GOLD analysis project Ga0068864, IMG submission 66586) | Switchgrass rhizosphere microbial communities from Kellogg Biological Station, Michigan, USA - KBS Switchgrass S7-2 | ecosystem: Host-associated > Plants > Roots > Rhizosphere > Soil ...
CGCGCGTAGTGCCCGGTCGCGACGGCCTCGCACCCGAGAGCGCGCGCCCTCTCCCAGAGAGTCGCGAACTTCACCCGGGAGTTGCAGGCGGAGCACGGGATCGGGGTCTCGCCGCCCAGGTAGGACGCGACGAACGGGTGCACGACGTCCCGGCGGAACTCCTTCTCGAGATTCAGCACGTAGTGCCGGATGCCGAGCGCCCACGCGACGCGACGCGCGTCCGAGAGGTCGTCCAGCGTGCAGCAGCGGCCGGACCTCCCCGACTCGCCGGAGTGGTCCCAGAGCTGCATCGAGAGGCCGATGACCTCGTGTCCCTCGTCGCGCAGAAGGAGGGCGGCGACCGAGGAATCGACGCCCCCGGACATGGCGACGGCGATGCGCATGGGGCTAGGGTAATGGAATCCGGGGCGCGAGAGGGGGACTACGCGCTCGTCACGATCAGCATCAGCGTCGAACCGCCGACCGTGAACTCCGTCTGGTTCTCGATCGTGGCCTCGTCGACGGCCTGGTCCGCGACGAGGGTGCCGTTCGTCGATCCGAGGTCGCAGAGCGTGACTTCCTCTCCGCGCACCTCGAGCGCGGCGTGCTGTCGGGAGAGCTCCGGATCGTCCAGCGCGAGGTCCACGTCCTCGCGCCCGATGACCACGCGCGGCTTCTCGATCTGGAAGATGCGGCCGGCGTCGGGGCCGGCGATGACCGCGAGCGACATTTTCCGATCGGCCGGCAGCTTCAGCTCGGACCGCGCCGCGGGGCGCCGGATGGGCGTGGGCGTGGGCAGGGGGACCGGCGAGGGGGCCGCGGCCGGGCGCGCCTCGGACGCGGGGCTGCCGCCGCTTCCGCTTCCGCTTCCGCTTCCGCTGCTCCTCCGGGTCCGCGTCGCGTCCGGGACGATCGGCCGGACGGGAGGCTGCGACTCGTAGGAGCGCGTGTTGATGACCTCGAAGATCGAGCGGCACTTCGAGCACCGCAGCTTCTTCGACGCCTTGCCGCCGAAGCGGTCCTCGTCGTAGTGGTACCGGGCGTGGCAGCGCTCGCACTCGACGATCAAGAGCGCACCTGCAGGTCGACACCCTCTGCGTCGCGCACCCTCGCGACACCCTGTGCGTCGCGGACCCGCGCGACGACACCCGGAAGCACCTCCAGCACGCGCGAGATCTCGGAGCCGGTGGTCGTCCGCGCGAGCGAGAAGCGGACGACGCGCATCGCCTCGTCGCGCGAGAGTCCGAGGGCCATCAGCGACGGCGACGCCGACACGGTGCCGCTGGAGCACGCGCTCCCGACGGAAACGGCGACGCCCTCGAGATCCAGGGCGATCATGAGCGCCTCGCCCGAAACGTCGTCGAAGAGGATCGCCGAGGTGTTCGGAAGCCGGAGCGCGGAGCCGGCGAGGACCCGCGCGCCCGGGACGGCCGCGAGGATGCCGGTCTCGAGGCGGTCGCGGAGCGCTCGGATCGCCGCCGCGTCGCCGCCGTCGTCCCCGGGCGAGCCCGCCGCGCGCGCCGCCGCGCCGAAACCGGCGATCGCGGGCGTGTTCTCGGTTCCCGACCTCAGGCGCTTCTCCTGTCCCCCGCCGGCCATCAACGGCTCGAGGGAGATGCCGCGCCGGATCCAGAGAGCACCGGCTCCCTTGGGGCCGTGCATCTTGTGCGCGGACAGAGAGAGGAGGTCGACGCCCCAGGCCTCCACGTCGATCGGGATCCTTCCGGCGGCCTGCACCGCGTCCGTGTGGAGGAGGACGCCTCGTCCGCGGAGGCCCTCGGCGATGCGGGCCAGCGGGTGAATCGCGCCGTACTCGTTGCTCGCCGCCATCACGGAGACGAGCACCGTCCCTTCGGTGACGGCGGCGAGCACCCGCTCGGGGTCGAGCTCGCCGGAGGGCTCCGGATCGACGCGCACGATCTCGGAGCCCGGGCCGCGGCGGGCCGCGTTCTCCCGTACGGAGGGGTGCTCGGCGCCGGAGAGGACGACGCGGCCGGGGCCCGGCGCGGCGCCCCGCAGGGCCAGGGCGTTGGATTCCGTGCCTCCGGACGTGAAGAGGACGAAGCCGCCGGAACCGAGGACGAGTCGCGAGACCGCGTCCCGGGATTCCTCCACGATCCGGCGCGCCGCCTGGCCAGCGGCGTGGACCGACGAGGCGTTCCCGAAGCTCTCCTCGGCCTCGCGGATCGCCGCGCGGGCACGCGGGTCGAGAGGGGTCGACGCGTTGTGGTCGAGGTAGATCATTTTTTCGAACTCTCGGAGATCATCCAAATTATCGCTCCGTTTCGGCGCCGAAAAAATTCTTAGGAGGAAATACCCGCGGCGAAAGCGGGAGTTAAGATCCTCAGCCGGATGAAGGCGCGCGTTTTCTCCCTGGTCCTCCTCGCGGCGCTCGCCGTCAGCGTAGCCCTGGCCACCCCCGGAACTCAGCTCTCGGGATCCGAGCGGGCGGCCCGTCTCAAGGCGCTTCCCGAGGACGATCGGAAGTGGCTCGAGGACTACGTCGCCCCGATCATCCTGCCCGCCGAGGAGAACCTCTACCTCCAGCTCACGGAGCCCCATCAGCGGGAGATCTTCAAGGAGGAGTTCTGGAAGCGGCGCGAGCAGACGGGCCTGCCGGCGCCGCTGGGTCCGGGCTACCGCAACCGGTACGAGCAGCTTCGCGAGGCGGCCAACTCCGTCTACGGCGGCATCCTGACGGACCCCGGGCGCCTCGTCGTCCGGCAGGGCGAGCCCGACGCGGTCAACGAGTATCCGGAGTGCTCCAACGTGTTCCGCGAGATCGCGGTGTGGACCTATGGCCGGGCCGGTCCGGGGAAGCCGACGAGGGAATACATCTTTTATCGGAGCGGGCCCGAGACGCCCTGGAAGCTCTGGTATCCCGGGATTCCCGACCGCGACGTCCTCGCGCCGAGCTCGTGCCTGAAGACCGTGTCCACCGCGTGCCGGCCGGTGGGGTCGCCGGGGGATCCCGGCGCCGGCGACGGATGCAACGGCAACACCGGCGCCCAGACCTGCAACCATTCCTGCGACATCGTCGCCGCGTTCCAGCGGGTCTCGGCACGCGGCACCGCCGAGCTGAACCTCGCGCTCTCCGACCCGCCGAAGGTGGATCTGGAGGGCCTCGACAAGATGAGCGACCGGTTCGCGAGCGTGCAGGACGGGAAGGCGAAGCCGCTCGACGTCCAGGGACCGGGCTCGCAGGATGCGGGGGCGGCCGTCGCGCCCGCGTCGCCCTCCGCGAAGGTGACGGATGCCGCCGCCGCGCCGCCGGATGCCGGGGTCTCCCGGCCGGCGCCCGCGCGCGTGAAGCTGTCGAAGAGCCAGATGAAGCACCTCTACGAGGAGCTGGGACAGAAGTACCGCGACTTCCTCGACCTCGTGGAGCTGATCATCACGGAGGACGAGAAACAGGTCTTCCTGCAGATCAAGGAGGGCTACCAGAAGGACAAGTTCATCGACGACTTCTGGAAGCGCCGCTCGATCGACTCCATGGGCATCCGCACCGACTTCCGCGCGGTGTACACGCATCGCGTCCAGCAGGCGGTCGAACAGTTCCGCGACCTGCACAACGACCGCGCCAAGCTGTTCGTCATGCAGGGGCCGCCGGACGCCGTCGTCCCGATCGACTGCCCGGAGGTCTACGTCCCGCTCCAGATCTGGTTCTACGAGCGGATCGAGGCGTTGAAGAGCAAGGTCTACCTCATCTTCTACGAGCCCTACGGGATGCCGCCGTACAAGCTGTGGCTCCCGATCGACGGGATGGGCGTCCTGCTCGTCGGCGTCGGCTCGTCGGGCGGAATGGCGATGGGCGCCCAGCCTCCCGACCTGACGCGCTGCTACGAGTGGCGCACCGTCCAGCAGGCCCTCCAGTACAGCTCCGCCATCCTCGGATCGGGAGCCTTCTCGATGGAGGCGGCGAGCCGGATCTTCCAGCCGCCGACCGTCGAGACGGAGGGCGTGGACCAGATCCTGAACATGACGACCGACGCGCGCGAGGGCGCCACGAGCCTGGCGGTGGCGAAGCTGGTCCGTTTTCCGGAGCAGCGCGCCAACAAGATCGGCATGGACCTCTCTCTGCTCGTCCCGAAGGCCGACCTCCACGCCCGAGCACTGGGAGAGGAGCAGTTCTACAACGTCGACGTCATCGGCGAGATCGTCAAGGAAGACCGCCTCATCGACAACTTCAAGTACCGGTTCGACGTCCCCATCGGTGAGATCGGCGGGGAGAAGATCCCGCTGACGGTGCGAAGGTACCTGTATCCGGGCGAGTACAAGCTCATCCTGAAGGTCTCCGACGGGAACCAGAATGCCGAGGGCCATCTCACCGAGGTGCTCAAGGTGCCGGAGCAGCCGGACGCGCCGCCTCCGGAGATCGCCGCGGCGCGCGCGGACGGCAAGTCGACCGTCGACAAGATCAAGGAGACCGGCATCATCGCGTCCGCGGTCTCGCTCCTGCCGATCGCCAAGGAGATCGTCACCGGCCTGCAGCGCTTCGAGACGAAGGTCTCGGAGGGCGTGAAGGCCGTCGACTTCTATCTCAACGGCACGAAGGTGATGACCCGTACGAAGCCTCCCTTCGACGCCGACCTGAACATGGGGCCTCTGCCCCGCAAGCAGACCGTCCGCGTCGTGGCCTACGGGCCCACGGGCCGCGCCGTCGGAGAAGACGAGTACATCGTCAACGAGGGGCGCGAGGTCTTCCGCGTGCGCATCATGACCCCGGAGAAGGGCGAGAAGGCGACCGGGCCGACCAAGGTGATCGCCGCCATCGCGGTCCCCGAGGGGAAGAGCCTTCAGAAGCTCGAGTTCTACTCGAACGAGGCGCGCGTCGCGACCCTGTACCAGCCTCCCTACGAGCAGACCGTCAACATCCGCGACTCGAAGTCGCTCGGCTACGTCCGGGTCGTCGGCACGCTCGACGACGGCACCCTCGCCGAGGACCTGAGATACGTCAACGCCCCGGCGTTCGTCTCGGAGGTCAACGTCGACGCGGTCGAGCTCTACACGACGGTCCTCGAGAAGAACCGTCCCGTCACGTACCTGCAGGCTTCGAACTTCAAGGTCTTCGAGGACGGCGTCGTCCAGAAGGTCGAGGGATTCGAGTTCGTCAAGAACCTGCCGCTGTCGGTCGGGATCATGATCGACACGTCCGCCTCGATGCTCGAAGCGCTTCCCGACGCCGAGCAGGCCGCGCTCAAGTTCCTCGACTTCACGATGGGTGCGAAGGACCGCGCCTTCGTCGTGTCGTTCGACAACGAGCCCTACCTGCTGTCGAAGCTCACGAACCGGAAGGACAAGCTCGTCCGGTCGCTGTCCGGCCTGCGCGCGGAGGGCTCGACGGCGCTGTACGACGCCATCGTCTACGGCCTCTACCAGTTCACGGGCGTCAAGGGGAAGCGGGCCCTCGTCATCCTCACGGACGGCAAGGACACCGCGTCGAAGTTCGACTACGAGACGCTGCTCGAGTACGTCCGCAAGTCCGGAATCGCCGTCTACGGCATCGGCCTCAAGATCGGCGGCGCCGACCTCGAGGTGAAGTACAAGCTCAACAAGATCGCTCAGGTCACCGGCGGCCAGACGTTCTACATCGACTCGGCGAAGAACCTGGAGAACGTGTATCGCCAGATCAACGAGGACCTGCGCAGCCAGTACCTCCTGACCTACTACTCCAGCAATACCGAGAACCGGGACCGGTGGCGCAAGGTCGAGATCAAGGTCGAGCCGACGAACCTGCAGGCACGGACGATCAGCGGGTATTACCCGTAGCCGTAAGCCGCAAGCCGAGTCGCAGCAGTAAGCAGTCCGGAACGGCTTCCGCCCTACTGACGTCCTTCCGAGCCTTGCCTTCCGAATCCCGTCTCGTGCTCGCCTCCGCGTCTCCGCGCCGCGCGGAGATCCTGACGTCGCTCGGCATCCCCTTCGTCGTGCGCCCGGAGGACATCGACGAGACGCCCCTCGCCGGCGAGACGGCCGAGGCGGCGGCGGTGCGGCTCGCGGGCGAAAAGGCGGCGCGGGCCGCGCAACGGGACCCGCACGCGTGGATCCTCGCGGCGGACACGCTCGTCTTTCTCGAGGGAAGGATCCTCGGCAAGCCGCGCGACGGCGCCGAGGCGGAGGCGATGCTGCGGCTTCTCTCCGGCCGCGAGCACGGCGTCGTGACGGCGGTGCGTCTCCGCAGCGGCGACTCGACGGGCACCGGGATCGCGGAGGTGTCTCACGTCCGCTTCGCGCCGATGACCGGGGAGGAGATCGCGTGGTACGCCGCGACGGGCGAGCCCCGGGACAAGGCGGGCGCCTACGGCGTGCAGGGCCTCGGCGCCAGGTTCATCCAGGAGATCCGCGGGTCCTTCACGAACGTGATGGGTCTGCCCGCGCGGGGAGTCTACGAGCTGCTCAGAGCCTGCCCAGATCCCGAAGTCTCTTCTCTCGCTCTTTCTTCCGGTTGAGCTTCATCTCGTACATCCGGGCGTCGGCCTCGGCGAGCGTCTTCGGGAACTCGGAGTTGGAGTGGTGCGTGGCCCATCCGACCGAGAGGGTCGGCTGGAGCTGCTCGGCGCCCGGGATGTGCGGGAGGCTCCGGCTCAGCTCCTCCGCCTTCTGAGCCGCCGACGCCTCGTCGGCCTGCGTGAGGAGGATCAGGAACTCGTCCCCTCCCCAGCGGAAGACCAGGTCGGACTCGCGGACGCAGGCCGCGAGGTAGTTCGCGACGAACTGCAGCACCTCGTCTCCGATGGCGTGCCCCCGGACGTCGTTGATCTCCTTGAAGCGGTCCACGTCGATGAGCAGGACCGAGAGGGCGCCGCCGTGGCGGCGGGTGCGCGCCAGCTCGCGGCGGATCACGTCGTTGAAGTAGTGCCGGTTGTAGAGGCCCGTGAGCCGGTCGCGGATTCCCATCTCCTTGACCTGGGAGTCCGACTCCACGAGCCGCTGCATCTCCTGCTGGAGCTGGGCCTGGCTCGCCTCGAACAGCAGGATGATGATCCCCACCCCGACCGTCATCTCGAGGAACATCTCGAAGAAGTGGGCGTACTGGAACGCCGCCGGCATCTGGTCGATCGTTCCGTACCGCAGATAGCCGACGGCGAGCACGAGCCGCTCGATGCCCCAGAAGAGGAACGAGCACGAGAGGATGGCGCGCCCGCCGACCGACCCCGGGAAGTACGCGAAGGCGGCCGCCGTCAGCAGGTACGCCGCCCCGCGCACGAACGACACCGGCGCGGCCCATCCTCCCTCCGGCGTGACCGGGTACGCGGAGAGCCAGAACGACAACGCCAGGATCGGGACCGCCCACAGCATCTCGACCGGCCGCGACGCGGCACGGTCCTTCCGGAACCGCCAGACTCCTCGCAGCAGGAAGTAGACGTGGCCGAACATCGCCGAGACCATGAGCAGGAGCGCGAACCGGCTCGCTCCCGACGAGGAGGAGAGGATGACCCACAGCAGTGCGAGGCCGCCGAGGAAGAAGCCCCAGGACGCGATCCAGTCGAGGAACGCGGGCCGCCGGAACTTGCGGTAGAGGAGCAGAAACACGACGAACAGCAGCACGGTCCCTGCCGCCTGGACGAGGAGGGAGAACAGGTAGCCCTGGAGCATGGGTCTTTTCGATTGATTTTACAGCACGGTGGGCGCCGGCCCCGACCCCGCGACGCCGGGCTGCCCGTCCCCCGGTCGTCCTCATGTGTCACCTGTCACGCGTCGCGTGCGTACAATCCGCCCGATGCCGGAGCCCGTCGCAGTCATCGCCGCCAGCGCGCCGATCGCGCGCGCCGCGGCGCGGCGGCTCTCCGCCGCGTCCGGCATCCGCGCTCCGCTCGAGTCCTTCACGCCGGCGTCCTACCTCCGCGCAGCGGCGGCGCCGTCCCGAATCGTGCTGTGCGCGCCCCCCGGAGCGGCGGACGCGGCGGTCTTCCTGCGACGCTGGGCGGAGCGCCTTCTCTGGCCCGCGCCGCCGGCCGAAATCCACGACGCCATCGACGGCATCCGCCCGGTGATCGCCTCGCCGCGCCGCGTCCGCGCGCCGGAGTTGCTCGCGCGCGCGGAACGCGCGTCGGCGCGGCTCCTCGAGGGCACCGTCGACGCGCGTCGCGCGGCGGCCGCGCTCGACGCGGGCCCGCCCCTGGACTGGATCGTCGAGAGCGCCCGCCACGTCCGACTGAGCCGCCGCGAGCTCGCCGCCATGGCGGCACGGGGCGTCCGCTGGTCGGTGCTCGACCCGGTCGAGATTCTCGCGGTCTACGGCGTGCCCTCGCTGGCCCGCTCGCGCGGCGAATGGGGAAAGGCGCTCCCGAGACGCGTCCCGCTGTGGAGCGGAGATGGGACTCGGACCTCCAGCGGTCCGCTGCGCGGACCGTAGCCCGCCGCCCCCCCTCACCCCGACCCTCTCCCCCCGCTCACGCGTGGGAAGAGGGGGTTTCTGAACGCCCGGTCCTCCGCCGGTCGCTCTACGCCAGATCCGCCAGCAGCTCCGCCACGGTCTCGCGCGGAAAAACCTGCGTCGCGCGATATTCCCCGTGCGCGATCTCGAGCGCCGCCTCCTCGCCCCGGCGCAGCGCGGCCGCGCCCTCGTCGCCGACGGCGAAGCGGATGTAATGCACCGCGGAGATGCGGTCCTCGCGGGTCTGAGCGGGATCGAACTGCGCCGGAAAGCGGTGGGGGCCCGCCCGCAGCGCGAGGCGGCCGGGCTCGTCGAGCCCGATGAGGCTGTCGAGGACCTCCTGGACGCGGGCCGGGTCCGTGATCTCGATGAAGAGCGTCGCGGCGACCTCGCCGCGGCCGGGCAGGAGCGCGTTGTACGTCTCGATCTCGTGCTCGACCTTCTCGGGCTGCACGATCCGTTCGACGCGGAGCATCTCCTGGATCTGAAAGCGCACGGTGTCGCGGTTCTCGAACACCAGCGTCATGAGCGGGCCGAGCGGCAGGCGCCGGCGGCTCTTGAGCTCCATCACGCGTCGCCGGAAGTCCGGACGCTCGAGCTCGTACTCGTGGAGGTTCCGGATGTCGGACGCGGCGATCGGATTCATGCGCGGCTTCCAACGGGAACCGAGAGCTCTCGACTCTCCCACTCTCCGACTCTCAACTGTCCTCGTCCCTCAGCCCGTACGCCTCCGCGACGATCTGGATCGGATGCTTGACGGTCTGGCCGGTGGCCTGGCGGATCTGGATTCCCGCGAGCGGGCAGTCGGACGCGATCCGATCGGGCTTCTCGCAGCGGACGGCCTCGAACACGGGCCGGCCGACCTTCATCGAGATCGGGAAGTACTCCGTCTTCATGCTCCACGTCCCGTCGTGCGCCGTGCAGCGCTCGACGGTGACGACCTCGCTGCCGGGTATGAGCTGCAGCAGGTCCCGCGAGCGGAAGCCGATGTCCTGGACCTTGAGGTGGCAGGGGACCTGATAGAGGACCTTGCCGGGCGAACGCCGGAAGTCCGTCGAGAGCCTCCCCGACGCGTGGCGGCGCATCAGGTACTCGCAGAGGTCCATCGTCGCGGCCGCGACCTCCTTCGCCTCCGGCTCCGGCCCGACGACGGGGTACTCCTTCTTCAGAGTCAGGCTGCACGTGGGCCCGGGCGCGACGATCGTGTACCCGGCCCGGGCGAACGGGAGAAACGCCGTGACGTTGTCCCACCGGCATTCCCTCGCCGAGTCGATGTCTCCGCTCTCGAGAAACGGCATCCCGCAGCAGCGCTGCGCGGGGACGACGACCTCGCAGCCGTTCTTCTCGAGGACCGCCACGGCCGCACGGCCGACCTCGGGATTGTTCGCGTTGACCGAGCACGTCACGAAGAGGGCGACGCGGTCGCTCGACGGAGCGAGGCCGTCTCCCGGAACCGTCGCTCCCCCGCGCCGGCGCCACCACTCCGTGAACGTCTCCTCCGCCCACCGCGGCAGCATCCGGTCGCGGTGCACCCCGAGCGTCTTCTCCATGAGGACGCGCACGGGACGGCTCTCGTTCAGGGCGTTGACGACCGGGGCCACGGGCGTCGCCAGACGGCCGAGCGCGTCCGCCGAGGCGAGGACCCGGTCGCGGAAGCGCGGCTTGCCCTGGTTCTTCACGCGCGCCGCGCGGTCACGCATCACGAGCCGCGGGACGTCGACGTTCCAGCGGTGCGGCGGATAGTACGGGCAGTGCGGGATGCAGAGCTTGCACTCGTAGCAGAGGTCCGAGAAGTCGGCGAGGTCCCGATCCGGAAGATCGTCGACCTCGCCCTCGACGTCGGGCCGGTCGAGGGCGCGGAAGAGAACGTCGAACGACGGGCAGAGGCTGTAGCAGCGCCGGCAGGTGTGGCAGATATCGGCGACGCGCCGCAGCTCTTTGTCGACGGCGGGGCGGTCGAAGAACCCGGGCGAAGAGGGATCGAGCGTCGCCTGTCCCTCCACGGCGGGATGTCCGGTCTCCGCGACGCTCACCCGAGAGTCCTCCCGCTCAGAACTTGCCGAGGTTGTCCAGCCCCTTCTGGAAGCGGCCGGCGTGCGACTTCTCGGCCCGGGCGAGCGTCTCGAACCATTCCGCGATCTCGGTGAAGCCTTCCTCGCGCGCGATCCGCGCGAAGCCGGGATACATCTGAGTGTACTCGTACGTCTCGCCCTCGACCGCCGACTTCAAGTTCAGGTCGGTGCCGCCGATCGCGAAGCCGGTCGCCGGATCCCCGGCCTCCTTCAGGAAGTCCAGGTGGCCGAACGCGTGCCCCGTCTCGGCTTCGGCCGTGTCCCGAAAGAGGCCGCCCACCTCGGGGTAACCCTCGATGTCCGCGCGGCGCGCGAAGTACATGTAGCGCCGGTTCGCCTGCGACTCTGCCGCGAAGGCATGCTTCAGGTTCTCGTGTGTCCTGGTGCTGGCGAGCTGTGGCATGAACCCTCCTGCCTCGTTGGATGCCGCCGGCGGTCCGGCGGAGTCCTCGAATCCGGACGCTGCGGGTCCGGGCGGCGACTCGCGCGCATGACGTCCCGCCCGGGGATCGGCGCTCGGCGGGCAGCATCTCACGGTCCTCGAATCCGACCGCGAGCCCGCAGGTTAAGATCCATTCGCTTGGCCACCGAAGTCCCGCCGCCAATCCTCGCCGGGAGGGACTTCCCTCTCGGCGAGCCCGGGTTCACGTACCAGGATCTCCACCGGGACGAGCGGCTCGCCGACCTCGACCGAGCGTTCCTCCAGCGGCTGGAGCGGGATGAGCCGGACCTGGCAGAGCGGCTCCGCCGCCACCGGGCGGATCCGAAGTCGCTGGACCCGCTCGCGCTCTCGAAGCTCCTCGTCGACGCCGCGCGCCCGCTGGGCCGGTTCGTCGCGAGGCTCTTCGGGATCGAAGAGGAATGGCGGCGCCAGGCGGCGCCCGCGCTGCGAGACGCCGTCCTCTTTCGCTGCCGGCGCGATTTCCTGGTCCGCCGCGCCGCGCGCCTGAAGCTCCCGGACCCGCTCGACGCCGCCGCGATCGCTGCCGCCGCGGAGCGCGGAGGATCCGTCGAATCGCTGCACCCCGAGCTCCCCTGGTCCGACGATCCCGAGCTCGCGACCTCCGAGATGGTCGTCGGGCTCCTCGAGCTCGAATCCGAGTTCCTCGCCGCGATCCGGCAGAAGAAGATCCCCGAGGTCTCGGAGGCGGCGCGTTCTCGGGCGCGCGAGCTCGCCGGCGCCGCCGCCCGCGCGGGCATCGTCGACGCCGCTCCCGCCGACGACGAAGGTCTCCTGAAGGTCCTCGAGGCGCTCCTCGAGCGCTACGCGGCCTGGTGCCGCCTCCGCCTGGCCGTCCCCGAGCTGTCGGCCCGGATTCGCGAGTGGGCCTCCTTCCGGCTCCCGGAGACGCTCGACTACCAGCACCTCGTCGAGACCGAGCGCCCCCGGCCGGAGCTTCCCGAGGAGCGCGTCGGCCCCGGATGGCGCCACCGCCGCCGCGAGGGATTCGGGTTGACGGATCCGCGCATGACGCCGCGGCAGGTCCTCGGCGAGGCGCACTACTGCCTGATCTGCCACGACCGCGAGAAGGACTCATGCTCGAAGGGTTTCTTCGACACGAAGACCGCGTCCTGGCAGAAGAACCCCCTCGGCATCCCGCTCAAGGGGTGCCCGCTCGACGAGAAGATCTCCGAGATGCACCTGCTCCGGCGCGAGGGCGACTCGATCGGCGCGCTCGCGCTCGTCTGCCTGGACAATCCGATGTGCCCCGGCACCGGCCACCGCATCTGCAACGACTGCATGAAGGGGTGCATCTTCCAGAAGCAGGAGCCGGTGAACATTCC
>Ga0068864_100003956_pt1 | contig 12208 bp, 7 predicted proteins | sample KBSSwiS72_FD_66586 | JGI IMG/M metagenome (GOLD analysis project Ga0068864, IMG submission 66586) | Switchgrass rhizosphere microbial communities from Kellogg Biological Station, Michigan, USA - KBS Switchgrass S7-2 | ecosystem: Host-associated > Plants > Roots > Rhizosphere > Soil ...
GGCGTGATGTCGTACCTCGTGTCCCAGCGGACGCGAGAGATCGGCGTCCGCCTGGCACTCGGGGCCGGCGGACGCGACATTCTGCGGCTCGTCGTCGGCAACGGCGCCAAACTGATCGGCGCGGGGATCGTTCTCGGCCTCGTCGCATCGTTCGCGCTGCAGCGGCTGGTCGCATCGCTCCTGTTCGGCGTTACGGCCGCCGACCTATCGTCCGCAGTGGCGGTCGCCCTGCTCGCCACGGTCGCCCTGCTCGCCTGCTATCTTCCGGCGTTGCGCGCGACGCGCGTCGATCCGCTCAACGCGCTCCGGCAGGAGTAAAAAGAGGACAGTCGAAGGGGGGTCGGGAGTCGTTTGCAGTTTTTGCATCCACAGTTTCCACAACGTGGGATCGCAAGAACTGCAATCGACTCCCGACCCCTATTCAGTGACCTCTATTCAGGGCGTCCCGGCGCCGAGCAAGCTCGGCCCTTACGCCGTCAGAACGTTCAAGGCCGTCGCTGACGCGGGAGATCGCGTCGCATGTCGTCGGGATCGTCCATGACCGGCGATGCGGCGAGCCCCTTCCAGTTGAAGCGCCGATCGAACGGCTTGAGGGCCGCGTCCGGATCGAACAGCCGTCGATCGACGGGCCTGGCGTCGTAGGTGGCCGCGTCAGGCGTGCGCCAGAAGACGTCCAGCGGCAGCGAGGCGGTGGCGTCGAACTGGTTCAGCGGCGGCACGCCCAGGACCAGGAAGATCAACCGCATGATCGACCCCATGCTGGCCAGCGTCGGCGATACGTAGCCGCGGCGGACATGCGGGCCGGCGAGCATCAGAATCGACCGGTGCGCGTCGATGTGATCACGTCCACCCTGCGGATCGTCCTCCGCAATGATCACGAGCATCTCGGGCCACCATCGGCTGTGCGACAGCGTCTGCATCACGCGTCCGAGGGCGAGATCGTTGTCGGCCATATACGACTCGCGGAACGGATAGCCGTCCGCCGGATGCTCGTCTGTCAGATGATCCTGCGGCAGCACCATCGTCAAGAGCTGCGGCAGCGGCTCCTTGCCGCTCTCCCAGCGCTCGCGCAGCTCCTGCTCGAAGACGTCGACGCGGTACTGATCGGGGATCGCCATGTTGAACGTCGGATACAGGCGCGACGTGTGATCGAACAGCGGCTTGGGCAGCGGAAAGCTCACGCTCATCCTGATGCCGGTTTCCTTGAACATCTGCCGCTCGAGCGACGCCGGCATTTCGGTGCCGAACCCGAAGTTGTAGAAGGACACACCGTTCCGGGTCAGGTGCTCCCACAGCGCTCCCGCTTCGTTGTAGTCCTCCGGCAGCACCGTCGCGCTCGTGCCGTTGACGTAGCGGCGGCCAGGCGCGGAGCTGAAGAGCCGCGCCTCGATGCGGGACCGCGCGTTCACTTCCACCCACTCGTTCGGGTAGACGCCAACGACCCAGCGATGACCGGTATTCGACTGATCGCTGTCACAGTAGAAATTGTCGAACAGGGTGAAACGATCGGCCAGCGCGGTGTGGTTCGGCGCGACGTCAACGCGGCCGATCGAACGCGTGCCGTCCTTGCTTTGTACGGCCATCTGCGTTCCAAGATCGGCAATGGACGGGTCGCCGTCGACACCGCGACGCTGTCCAAACAGCTGATCGAATGTTCGGTTCTCCTTGACGATGAAGACGACGTGCTTGATCCCGGCCGGGTAAGGTTGGTGGGACGAATAGCTCTGGTAGGTGTTGGCGACGACCTGCTTCGTCTGCTCCGCCAATTGACGGGCATCCGGCACCGCGACGATCTGCAGCGTGCCGTTCATCACGTCGACCGCGGTTGCGCCGCGCGGCGGGTCCACGAACCCACGGCCGCCGTTCGGTCCCGATCCCAGTCCCTTGGCGCTGCTGACGAGAAGCGTCCCGTCGTTGGCCGCGAGAGCGACCATCGAGGGGAACCAACCCGCCGGGATATATCCGGCGAGCTGCTGGGTCTCGAGGTCGATCACCGCCACCGCATTGAGGCCGGCGCAGGCGACGTAGAGCCGCCTCTCGCCCGCGGTCAGCGCCATCCCGAACGGCAGCACGCCGCGCAGGCGCTCGAGGCCAGGCACGGTGAGGGCGACCTCTTTCACGCTCGCGCCGCTCGTCGCGTCGATGATAGAGATCGTGTCGTTCGTGGCGTTGGCGACATACACGCGCGCCCGGCCGGCCACGAGTGCGCCGGGGCTGGCGCCGCCGACGGTCTTGATGTCGTCGCGGTCGACGCCGACGAGATAGCCGGTCTTCAGACGCTGAACGACACGCCCCGCGGCGAGATCGATGCCGAACACCGACATCGCATCAGGATGGTTCGGACTGCCGAGCCCCGGCACGCGCACCCCGTTGACGTCGACGCCGTCTTCGGCTTCCTTCGAAGGAATGCCGTACGCGGGAAACGGCAATCCCTTCTCCGCCCGTGTCTCGGGCGTGACGCCGGGCACGAGCGGATACTCGAACATCCCGACGTTCGACACCCACGCAAGCTTCTCGTCAGGCGACAGGGCGACGGCGAACGGATTCCGCCCGACACGTACCGACTGCACGACTTTCCGGGACGCCACGTCGATGGTCACCAGGCGGTAGTTGAACTGATCGACGACGAACAGGCGACGGCCATCGCGACTGAGCGCGAGATCGCCGGCAAAGCTGTCCTCGAACCCGCCGGTGTTGAGCTCGATCGTCCCGACGACGGCGAGGGTCGCCACGTCGAGCTCGATGATGTGTCCTTCGTTCGCGCTGCCGTAGTAGAAGCGCTTGCCATCCGGTGAGAACGCACAGCCCATGTACGATCCCGTGCCGAGCTCATCGTCGGCCTCGGTGCCTGCCTCGGGAACGCGGCGGACGCCATACGGCTCACGGAGATCGACGAGCTCGAAGGCATCCTTGTGCAGGACGGCCGCACGCGATCCGTCCGGGCTGAGCGCCAGGCCCCACGCATACGACTGCGTACGCAACACACGCCCGGCCGGCGTCACGCGACGACCGTTGACCAGGATCGCCGTGTTTCCGTCGATGTGCGCCCGCGCGGCACGGCCCGGCGGCTCGAGCAGCGCCACACCTGTTTCGTTCCGGGACCGGCACCCGGCCAGAGCGATCGCAACGAGCACGAGAATAGAACGCGCGCCACGCATGGAGTGCCTCAGGACGAAACGGGTAACGACACGCAGAACGTCGTCCCCTGAGGACCGCTGCGTTCGAGCACCAGCGTACCGTGATGGGCCTCGGCGATCCATCGGGCGATCGGCAGGCCGAGGCCGGTCCCCTGCCCGCGGCGCGCGGGGTCGAGCTGTACGAACCGATCGAAGATCCGCCGCTGATCGTCGGGTGGAATCCCGTGACCTTCGTCGGTCACACGAATCCTCACTTCGTCCCGTTCCTGCTTGATCTCCACTGCGACCGATCCGCCCGACGGCGTGTGCTGAACGGCGTTCTGCAGGACGTTCAGCACCAGCCGGCGCAGCAGATCCTCGTCGCCGCGAAACGGAATATCCGGCCCTGCGTGCGAGCGGATCGTGACGCCGCGCTCGGTCGCGAGTACGTCGACGGCGCGCAGGCACTCGGCGACCATCTCGTCGAGGTAGAGATCCACCGGCTGAAGCGGATAGCCGCCGGCGTCCGCCCGCGCGAGTACCAGCATGTCCTCAACGAGCCGCCCCAGACGCCGTGCCTGACCGCCGACGATCGTGATCGCCTCGCGGTACTCCGCCTCGTCGCGGTGCTCGCGGCTCAGCATGACGTCGGACGTCGCCCGCACGACCGACACTGGAGTCCGCAGCTCGTGCGACGCATCGGCCATGAACTGCCGCTGCGTCTGCAGCGCCGCGCGAAGGCGCGCGACCAGCCCGTTGAACGCCGTCGCCAGCTGTCCGAGCTCGTCGGTCCGCTGCGTCTGCCCGAGATCCTCGAGCCCTGTCGGCGGAATGCTCGCGGCGCGCCGCGCCATCTCGGTGATCGGGCGGAGGCCGATGGACGCGAGCCACAGACCGCCGGCGCCCGCGAGTAGAAGAACGATCGGGATCCCGACGAGCATCGCCTCCTGCACCTCATGCTGCTCGCGCATCATGTCGGCCACTGGACTGGCAACGAGCAGTACCAGCTTGAGGTCGCCGAACGAGTGCGGGCTGGTCTGGACGCGCCACGCGCCGCCGCCGGCGTTCGTGGTCCGGACGCCAAGCCCGCCGTCACTCAGGCGCAGCACGTCGCGGGGGTCGAGGCCGCTCCACCTCGAGGCCAGGACGCGGCCGCCGGTGTCGAGGATCGCCAGCGCGTGGCCCGGCGCCGTCACCTGCGCGGTCGCCTCGGCCGTCGCCGTCATGACATCGTCCCCCTCCTTGAACTCCTCCCGCACCACGTTCCCGAGCGTCGCCGTCAGCGCCTCGAGCTCGCGGTCCACCCGGCGGATCCCGATCCGGCGCATTTGCCACAACACGTTCGCGCCAAAGAGCAGCAGGACCAGCAGCAGCGCCAGCGTGTACCAGAGCGTCAGCCTCGCCCGCAGCGAGAGCGTGGTCACGGCGCGGCCGCACCAGTCACGAGCTGATAACCCTCGCCCCGCCGCGTGCGAATCAGCGAGTCCGACCCGGACCGATCGAGCTTCCGCCGCAGCCGCTGCACGTAAACGTCGACGATGTTCGACAGCGGATCATGGTGCTCGTCCCAGACGTGCTCGGAAATGTCCGCGCGGCTGACGACGTCGCCGGCTCGCCGGACGAGGTATTCGAGCAGCGCATATTCCTTCGCCGTGAGGGACACGTCCGCGCCGCGCACACGCACATGGCGGCTGCGCGTGTCGATCGCGAGCGGACCGACGGTCAGCCGTTCCGGCAGCAGCGGCTGCCGGCCGCGGCGAATGAGCGCGCGCAGCCGCGCGAGAAGCTCGCCGAAGTCGAACGGTTTCACGAGGTAGTCGTCGGCGCCGGCGTCGAGCCCCTCGATGCGCGCCTCCACGGCGTCGCGCGCGGTCACCATGAGGATCGGCACCGCGCAGCCCGACTCGCGGATCGTCCGGCAGACCGCGAAGCCGTCGCGTCCGGGCAGCATGACGTCGAGGATCACGGCGTCGTAGTCGGTGATGCCGACCTGGAAAAGCGCAGCATCACCGTCAGCGGCCACGTCCACGGCGTAGGTCTGCTCGCGCAGCCCCTTCGCCAGCACATGAGCTGCCGCCGGTTCGTCTTCGACCAGAAGGACACGCACCGCGAAAAAATTCTACGTCAGGACCCCTTCGACGGCTCAGGGCAGTCGAGTTCATCTCCGGTTCATCTTTGCGCATTACACTTGTCCGATTTGATGAGATTCGTGTCTGTGTTCGCGGTGCTGGCCTCCATAAGCTCGACGCCAGCCAGCGGTCAGACTCCCGCGCCGGTCGCCGTCGCCGGCATCGTCCAGGATCAGACAGGCGCCGTCCTCGCCGCCGCGACGGTGGATCTGGTGAACGCCTCCGGTGCCGTCGTTCAGACCACCGCCACCGACGCAGCGGGACTGTTCCGGTTCGAGCGCGTCGCGCCGGGCCAGTACGAGCTGCGGGCGCGCTACGAAGGCTTCAAGTCGGCGACGGCGAAGCTGCGCGTCGGGACGCGGGGGCCGTCGTCGCAGAAGCTGGTGCTCGGACTCGCGGACATCACACAGGAGATTACGGTCAGCAACGCAGCGGCGGAGGTGGGCGCGTCGGCCGGCAACAACGTCGATGCCATCACCATCGACCAGGACATGCTCGAGAGCCTGCCGGTCTTCGACAACGACTTCGTCGCCACCATGTCGCAGTTTCTCGATGCCGGATCGATCGGCAACGGCGGCGTCACCATCGTCGTCAACGGCATGGAAGTGAGCGCGCTCAACGTCAGCGCGTCGGCGATGCAGCAGATCCGGATCAACCAGGATCCGTACTCGGCGGAATACTCGAGGCCGGGGCGTGGCCGCGTCGAGATCCTGACCAAGCCGGGGACGCAGCAGAATCACGGCGAAGGCAGCCTCATTTTCCGCGACGCGCACGCCAACGCCCGTAACCCCTTCGCCACGACCAAGCCACCCGAGCAGCGGCGCATTTACGAAGGGTTCCTGGGCGGGCCGCTGGGCACGAGCGGCAAGATGTCCTTCATGCTGTCGGCGAACGACGAAATCCTCGATCAACAGTCGTTCATCTACGCCATCGGACCGGCGGGAATCATCCAGGACAACCTGGCGCACAAGAACGGCCAGGCAAGGGTTACCGGAAGCGTTACGCGGCAAATCAGCGACAGGAACACCTTCTCGATCCGGCCGAACTACCAGTACGAAAACGACGAGAACCGCGGCGTCGGCGGCACGACGCTGGCGAGCGCCGCGAGCACGTTCAAGCACCACGAGCAGCAGGTGACCTACACGCAGCAGACGATTCTGCGTCCGACGCTCCTGAACCAGGTTCAGATACTGGTCGGCCACGAGCGCGAACCGACCGTCAGCGCCTCCACCGCGCGCGGCATCGTCGTCAACGGCGCGTTCACGGGAGGCGGCGGCCAGGCCGATCTCGTGCGTACCGAAACGCACATGAACCTGAACGAGAGCCTGGCTTGGACCAAAGGCCATCATCTGATTCAGGCGGGCTTCCAACTGCCAGACTGGAGCCGGCGCGGCTTTTTCGATCGCAGCAACTTCGGCGGCACGTTCTTCTTCTCGGGCCTCGACACCTACGCCGCCGGCAAGCCGTACGCGTTCACGCAGCAGCAGGGCAATGGTGAGCTCGCCCTCCTGGAGAAGCAGCTCGGCACCTACATCAAGGACGACTGGCAGGCGCGGGGCGGTCTGTCGTTGTCGTTCGGCCTGCGCTACGACTGGCAGAACTACTTTCACGACGACGACAACCTCGCACCGCGGTTCTCGGTGGCGTACGCGCCGGGCAACACGAAGACCAATGTGCTCCGCGCCGGGATCGGCGTGTTCAACGATCGAAGCGGTCCAGTGGTGATCGCCGATGTGCTGCATTCACAGCCGGGAGGGCTGATCCGGTACGTCGTCACCAACCCCGGCTATCCCGATCCCTTCACGTCCGCGGCGGCCGCCGCCTCGCAGCCGCCGAGCATCGTCCGGCTGGCGCCAGACGTCCAGATTCCGCGGACGGTCCAGTACAGCGCGGGCCTGGATCATCAGCTGCAGAAAAGCCTCACGCTCTCGCTCACTTACACGGGCTCTCGCGGCTATCACCTGTTCCGGTCGCGCGACGTCAACGCGCCCCTACCGCCGCTCTACCTCACGCGTCCCGATCCGGCCTACGGCGCTGTGCGCGAAGTAGAATCGAACGGGCGCCAGGAGACCGACTCGATCCAGGTCACCGTTCGCGGCAAACTGTCGCGCTGGTTCAACGGCCAGATGCAGTACACGCTGAGCCGGGGCGACAACGACACGAACGGCATTGGATCGTTCCCCGCCAACGATTACGATCTGTCGGGTGAATGGGCGCGCGCGGACTTCGACCGGCGGCACCGCTTCAACCTGCTGGGCCGGACGTCCATGTTCAAGGTTTTCGATCTCGGCATGGGGCTCTCGATGAACAGCGGCGGCCCCTACAACGAGACGCTCGGTCTGGATCTCTTCAACAACGGCCGCGGACGCGCCAGGCCGGCCGGCGTGCCGCGCAACAGCCTGGAGACCACCGGCTTCGCCTCCCTCGACCTTCGCGCGTCGCGCGACATCAAGCTCGGCGCCGGCAAGGATGCTCGCGAGATCACGCTGGGTTTCGATGCGTTCAACGTGCTCAACCACGTGAACTACGGCGCGTTCGTCGGCACGGTGAACTCGCCGCTGTTCGGCCAACCTGTTTCGGCACGGGCCGCGCGCCAGCTGCAGTTCTCCGCGCGCATGAAGTTCTGACGCGATAACACGGGTAAAGGAGCGGAGATGCGACACGCATTGGTGCTGGCAGCGATTCTTTGTGTGACGGCCGCGGGCAACCTGCGGGGACAGGAAGGCCCGTATCACGCGGGCCCCGTGATCCAGATCGGCGGCGAAGGCGGCTGGGACTACTTGTCGGTGGACCCGGCCGCGCATCGCCTGTACGTCAGCCACGCCACGCACGTCGTCGTGGTTGACACGCAGACGAACAAGGTCGTCGGCGACATCCCCGACACGCCCGGCGTGCATGGCTTCATCGCCGTCCCCGAGCTGGGCAAGGGGTTCTCGAGCAACGGCCGCGGGAACAATGTCAGCGTCGTCGATCTCAAGACGCTCAAGTTGATCCAGAAGATCGACACCGGCGAGAATCCGGACACGATCGTCTACGAGCCGTCGAAAAAAGAGGTCTACACGATGAACGGCCGCGGCAAGTCGTCGAGCGTCATCGACACGGCGACCGGGAAGGTGGTCGCGACCATTCCGCTCGAGGGAAAGCCCGAAGCGGCGCAGGTCGATTCCAAGGCTGGCAAGATCTACGTGAACATGGAAGACCTCAACTCGGTCAAAGTGATCGACACCGCAACCCACAAGGTGACCGCCACGTGGCCCGGCGCCCCGTGCGAAGCCGCCACCGGCATGGCATTCGACGCCGCGACCCATCGTCTGTTCCTCGGCTGCGACAACAAGTTGATGGTCATGATGGACAGCACGAACGGCAAGGTCGTCTACAGCGTGCCGGTCGGCGAGGGCGTCGACGCCACATGGTTCGATCCCGGCACGAAGCTCGCGTTCACGTCGAACGGTGGCTCAGGGACGGTGTCGGTCGCGCACGAGGATTCAGCGTCAATGCTGAAGGTCGTCCAGACGATCAAGACCGTTCGCGGCGCCCGGACGATGGCGCTCGATCCGGTGACGCATACGATCTATCTCGCCGCCACCGACTACGAACCCCAGGCGCCCGGCTCGAAAGATCGACCGAAGGCGGTCGCCGGCACGTTCCGCGTCCTCACGTACCAGATGACCCGGTAGTGTCCGGCTTCGGAGGTGTTCCGGTAGTGTCCGGTTTCGCAGGTGTTCCGGTCGTGTCCGGTTTCGCAGGTGTTCCGGTCGTGTCCGGTTTCGCGGGTGTTCCGGTCGTGTCCGGTTTCGCGGGTGTTCCGGTAGTGTCCGGCTTCAGCCGGACCGTTGAAGCGAGCGTGCCATGAGCGGTTTCCTGCTGTCGTTGCTGATCGCCGTCCTGCTCATCGCCGCACCGGCGTCGGCGCAGCCATCCACGCCCGACGCGCCGATGACGCTGCAGGCGGTGCTGGATCAGGCGCGGGCCAACAGCCAGCAGTTCCGATCGGCGCGGCTCGCCTCCGATCTCGCCGCCGAGGACAAGAAGCAGGCGCGCGCGGCGCTGCTGCCGTCGCTCAACGGGTTCAGCCAGTACATCTACACGCAACCCAACGGGACGCCATCCGGCATCTGGGTGCCCAACGATGGCCCGCGGGTCTACGCGATGTGGCTGAACGTGCACGGCGACGTCTTTTCACTGTCGAAGTGGGCGGAGTACCGGAGCGCAGCCGCCGCCGAAGCGGTGGCGCGGGCAAAGGCCGATGTCGCGGGGCGCGGGCTCGTCGCCACGATCGTGCAGAACTACTACGGCCTCGTCGCCGCGCAGCGGAAGCTCTCGAACGCGCAGCAGAGCCTGCGCGAGGCGCAGCAGTTCCTCGAGATCACTCAGAAGCAGGAGAGCGGCGGCGAGGTCGCGCACTCCGACGTGGTGAAGGCACAGATCCAGGTGTCGCAGCGCTTGCGTGACACGCAGGACGCGGAGCTGGCGCTGCTCAAGAGCCGGCTCGGTCTGTCAGTTCTGATCTTTCCCGATTTCCGCGACACGTTCTCGGTCGTCGACGATCTGCAGACGCTGGCGCCGCTGCTGCCGTTGACCGATCTCAAAGCCACCGCCGCCACCAACAGCCCTGACCTGCGCGTCGCCGAAGCGTCGGTGCAGCAGGAAACCTTCGGCGTCGGCGTCGCCCGCGGCGGCGTGCTGCCGTCGGTGTCGTTCGATTATTTCTACGGTATCAACGCGAACGACTTCGCCACCTACGATCCCGAAGGCCATCGTCTGCTCGGCTCGGTCGCGCAGGTGCAGCTCAATGTGCCGCTGTGGAACTGGGGGGCGGCGCAGAGCAAACTCAAACAGGCGCAGTTGCGCGTTCAGGCCGCACGCAGCGACCTCACGCTCGCGCAGCGCCAGCTGCAGGTCAGCATCAGCACCTTTCATCGCGAGGCGGAAATCGCGCGCGATCAGGTCACCTCGCTCCGCGATTCGCTCGACCTCTCGACCGAAAGCCTGCGGCTCACGCTGCTCCGCTACCAGGCCGGCGAAGTCTCCGTGCTCGAAGTCGTCGACGCCCAGACCACGTTGATTCAGGCGCGCAACGCCTACGACGATGGACTCGTGCGGTATCGAGTCGCGCTCGCGGCGCTCCAGACGCTGACAGGGACTTTGTAAATTATGAAATTTACAATTGTAAATTTACTAGGCGCCTGCGCCGTTCTCGGCCTGACCGCTTCCGCCTGCAAGAAAGCCGAGAAGCCGGAGGAGGTCGTCGCACCGGTCCGCGTCTCGCCGGTCATCAAGGGGAGCATCCGCCTGATCGTCAACGCGGACGCGGTGCTCTACCCGCGCGATCAAGCGAACATCGTCCCCAAGATCAGCGCGCCCGTGCGGCGTTTCCTCGTGAACCGCGGCGATCACGTCAAGCAGGGACAGCTGCTGGCCGAGCTCGAGGCGCGCGACCTCGCCGCCGCCGCGCAGGAAAGCCGCGGGCAATACGAGCAGGCGCAGTCCAATTACCGTTCGACGACGGCGGCAGGCGTGCCGGAGCAGCTGGCGAAAGCGCAGGCCGACGTCACCGCCGCGCGTGAGGCGATGGACGCCGCGAAGCGCCTCCTCGACAACCGTCAGCAGCTGTTCAAGGACGGCGCGCTCGCGAAGAAACTGGTGGACGAAGCCGAGGTCGGCTACGCGCAGGCGAAGGCCAACCACGACACCGCGCAGCAGCACCTGCAGGCGCTGCAGAACGTCGGCGGCAAGGAACAGATCAACACGGCGGCGGCGCAGGTGGAGGCCGCCAAGGGTCATTACGAAAGCCTGCAGGCCCAGGCCGGCTACGCGGAGATCCGCAGCCCGATCACCGGCGTCGTCACCGATCGGCCGCTCTATCCCGGCGAGATGGCCGCGGCGGGCGCGCCGATGCTGACGGTGATGGACGTGTCGAAGGTCGTGGCGCGCGTCAACATGGCGCAGGACCAGGCGAGGAACGTCAAGGTCGGCAACGAAGCCACGATCACGCCCAACGACGGCGGCGAGCTCGTCACCGGCAAGGTCACCATCGTCAGCCCGGCGTCGGATGCGAACAGCACGACCGTGCAGGTCTGGGTGCAGGCGGACAACCCCGGCGAGCGGCTGCATGCCGGGCAGGCGGTCCACGTGTCGATCGTCGCCGCGACGCTCGAAGGGGCGACGCTGATTCCGGCGCCGGCGGTGCTGCCCAACGCCGAAGGCGAGACGATCGTGCTCGTCGTCGACGACAAGAACGTCGCGCACGAGAAGGTCGTGCAGATCGGCGTGCGTGAGCCGGAGATGGTGCAGATCGTCGCCGGCGTGGAGGTCGGCGACCGGGTGGTGACGCAGGGCGGCCTCGGCCTGGAAGACAAGACCAAAGTGCGGATCCTGAAACCGGGCGAGAAGGCGGCCGGAGAGAAGGACGAGCCGGAAGAGGACGGTAAGTGAGGAGCAAGCCGACGATCTTCGTCATCCTCACGCTGGTTCTCTTCGGCATCTATCTCGCGACCACGATCCCGGTGGCGGTGTTCCCCGAGGTCAATTTCCCGCGCGTCCTGGTTGGCATCGACAACGGCGTGGCGCCGATCGATCAGATGCAGGTGACCGTCACGCGCCCGGTCGAAGAGGCGCTGAACTCGGTCGAGGGGCTCGAGCGCGTCCAGTCGATCACCAGCCGCGGCACTGTCGAAATCGACATGTTCTTCTCGTGGAAGGTGGACATGTTCCAGACGCTGCAGCGGGTCAATGCGGCGTTGGCGCGCGTGCAGTCGGAACTGCCGCCGACGGCGAAGCTCACCGCCAACCGCCTGACCTTCGCCGCCTTTCCGATCCTGGGCTACTCCCTGACGTCGGAGACCGTGCCGATGACCCGCCTGTGGGAGCTGGCTACCTACGATCTGAAGCCGCGGCTGAACCGCAAGCTCGGCGTCTCCACGATCGTGGTGCAGGGCGGCCAGGAGCCGGAGTTCGAGGTGA
>Ga0068864_100003957_pt1 | contig 12205 bp, 8 predicted proteins | sample KBSSwiS72_FD_66586 | JGI IMG/M metagenome (GOLD analysis project Ga0068864, IMG submission 66586) | Switchgrass rhizosphere microbial communities from Kellogg Biological Station, Michigan, USA - KBS Switchgrass S7-2 | ecosystem: Host-associated > Plants > Roots > Rhizosphere > Soil ...
ATGCGCACGCTCGGCCAGGCGCTGCGCATGTGGGCGTGGGCCGGCGTGGCCTGCGATCTGGTCGTGGTCAACGCCGAGCCGGCGTCCTACCTGATGACGCTGGAGCGCGAGCTCGCCGGTCTGCGCGAGCAGGTCGCGCTGTCGGGCGGAACTACCGAAGGCGGCTTCCACCTGCTGCGCGCGGACGACCTCTCGCCACTGGAGCGCGAGACGCTGCGCTCGCTGGCACGCGTGCACTTCAACGCCGACGGCCGGCCGCTCACGCACCACGTCGCCGAATGGCTCGCCGACCACGAAGCCGCGCTCGAAGAGCGGCTCGCCGTCTCGGTGACCGCGCTGCCGACGGTGCACGCGTCGGGCGCCGAATTGCGCCGCTCGGTCGGGCGCTTCCTCGGCAGCGGCAGCGAGTTCCACTTCGACGTGAGCGTGTTCCAGCGGCCCGCGAGGCCGTGGGTCAACGTGCTCGCCAATCCGTCGTTCGGCGCGCAGCTGACCGAAGCCGGCGGAGGCTACACCTGGGGCCTGAACAGCCGCCTGAACCAGCTCACGCCGTGGACCAACGACGCGATCGCCGATCCGCCCGGCGAATGGTTCCTGCTGCAGGACATGAAGACGCGCGAGCTCTGGAGCGTGACGCCGTCGTCGGGCGCGGACGCCACCGTGACCTACCGCCTCACGCACGGCCAGGGCTGGAGCCGCATCCGGCATCGCCGCGCCGACCTCGACGTCAGCGCCACCTGGTGCGTCGACCCGCAGACCGCGGTCAAGCAGGTGCGCATCCGGCTGATCAATCGCGGCCGCCGCAGCTGTCGTCTGCGCGTGATCGGGGTCGCCGAATGGATCATGGGCGCGAACCGCGCGGACCGCGCGACCACCTCGACCGCGTCGTTCACGCAGCGGCTGCAACCCCATGCGCCGCGCGACGCCGACGCCGGCGATCGCCGCGTGATCGGACTGACCTGCACGCAGCGCGACGACTCGGCCGGCTTCGGTCGCAGCACCGCGTTCTTCGCCGTCAGCGACGAGCTGACGCCCAGGGGCGAACGCTGGACCGCGCCGTACGACGACCGCCAGGACTTCGACGTGCCGGACTGGACCTGCGACCGCCGCGAATGCTTCGATGCGCGCGGCCGGGTCGCCGTGCCCGACCACTACGGTCAGCGCAGCGGCCACGGGCTCGATCCGTGCGCGGCAGTGGCGACGCGGCGCACGCTGGCGCCCGGCGAGTCGGGCGAATGCGTGTTCCTGCTCGGCCACGGTGCCGACCCGGATCAGGCGCGCCAGCTCGCCGTCACCGCCGCCAGCGTGCCCGCACAGCAACGCCTCGACCACGCGATCGCGCATTGGAACGAACTGCTCGGCGCGACCGTGGTCACGACACCCGATCCCTTGTTCGACACGCTCGTGAACCGCTGGCTGCTGTACCAGACGATGGCGTGCCGGCTCTGGGCCAAGGCCGGCTTCTACCAGGCCGGCGGCGCGTTCGGCTATCGCGATCAACTGCAGGACGCGATGGCGCTGGTCTGGGCCGCCCCGGCGATGCTGCGCGATCAGATCGTGCTTCACGCCTCGCGCCAGTTCGCCGAAGGCGACGTGCAGCATTGGTGGCACGCGCCGACCGGCGTCGGCGTGCGCACCCATTTCTCGGATGACCTGCTGTGGCTGCCGTTCGCCTGCGCGCACTATGTGCGCTGCACCGGCGACAGCGGCGTGCTCGACGTCGCCGCGCCCTTCCTCGAGGGCGCGCCGATCCCGCCGGGCGCGGAAGACGCGTACTACGTCCCGACCGTCAGCGCCGAGACCGCGAGCGTCTACGAGCACGCCGCACGCACGCTGGACCGCAGCCTGAAGGTCGGCGCCCACGGCCTGCCGCTGATGGGCACCGGCGACTGGAACGACGGCATGAACCGCGTCGGCGCCGAAGGCCACGGCGAGTCGGTCTGGCTCGGCTGGTTCCTGTGCCGCATCGTCGACGAGTTCGCGCCGTTGGCGATCGCACGCGGCGACGCCGTCCGTGCCCGCACATGGCAGGACGCCGCAGCCGGCTGGCGTCGCGCACTGCTCGGCCCGGCCTGGGACGGAAGCTGGTTCAAGCGCGCGTTCTTCGACGACGGCTCGCCGCTGGGCTCGCACGTCAACGCCGAGTGCCGCATCGACCTGATCGCGCAGGCCTGGGCGGTGATGTCGAACGTCGCACCTGCGGCGATGAGCCGGCTCGCGCTCGATGCGCTCGAGGCGCAGCTCGTCGACCGCGAGGCCGGGCTGCTGCGCCTGCTGACGCCGCCGCTGCAGGATGCCGTGCCGAGCGCCGGCTACATCCAGGCTTATCCGCGTGGCGTGCGCGAGAACGGCGGCCAGTACTCGCACGCCGGCGTCTGGGCCTTGATCGCCCAGGCGATGAGCGGCCACGGCGACGCGGCCTACCGCTACTTCACCTACCTCAGCCCGGCGCACCGTGCGGTGCACGAGACACGCGCGGACGCGTACGAGATCGAACCCTACGTGATGGCCGGCGACATCTACAGCGCCGAGCCATACGTGGGCCGCGGCGGCTGGAGCTGGTACACCGGCTCGGCCGCGTGGATGCACCGCGCCGCGATCGAGCACATGTTCGGCCTGCGCGTGCGAGGCGGTGCGATCGCGTTCGAGCCCTGCCTGCCGTCGCACTGGGACCAGGCCGAGCTGGCGCTGCGCCTCGGTGACCGCAAGCTGCGCGTGCTGATGTGCCGGCCCGGCGCGCAGGGCACGATCGCCATGGCTCGCCGCGCGGGCGCGGTCGAGAGACGTGTCGGCGAGGCCTGGGCGTGGCACGCAGCGGACGCGCCGTCGCTCGTGCTGCTGCGGCTCGAGGCGACGGCTCATCCAGAGCCCGCGACCGTGGACAATCGCGACATGCCCACCCGCGCCGCCGTCAATCCGTGAGCAGCAGCGACGCTGACCAGCCTCCACGCCGCAGTGCATCGAGCGCCGCCGTCACCCTGCTCGCGGTGCTCGCGGTGATCGCGGCACTCTGGTGGGGCCGCAGTTTCATGATCCCGCTGACCGCTGGACTGATGCTCGCCTTGCTCGTGCTCCCGCTGACCGCGCTGATCGAACGGCTGGTGCGCTGGCGCGTGCTGGCGACCACGTGCACGCTCGCCGTCGTCATCGCCGTGCTCGTCCTTGCAGCAGGCGCCTTCGGCGATCAGCTCGCGCGTGTCGCGGGCCGGGCGCCGGACATGATCAGCCTGGTCGCGCAGCAGATCTCGGCCACCGACCCGGGCGCCGATTCCGTGCTGCAGCGCGCAAGGGAGGCGTTTCGCGAACTCGATCGCGCGGCCGAGCGCATCGCCGGCACGCGGCCGCTGATCGTGACGCCGCGCAGCAAGGCGGCCGCAGCCAAGGCCGCCGACGCAGCAGCAAGCGCCGCCCCGCCGCCGCCCGTGAGCCTGTCTCAAACCGCAACCGTCGCGCTGCGCGAGACCGCCGTCAGCGGTTCCGGCGTGGTGATTCAACTCGCCGCCGACCTGACCATCATTCTCTTCATCGCGTTCTTCGTGCTCAGCGGCGGGCCACCGCTGGCCAACCGCTTTCTCGATCTGTGGGATGCGCGCCCCGGGCTGCGCGCCCGCGCCGAGCATGCGGCGCTCGAATGCGCGCGCCAGATCCGCATCTACGGCGCCGTGCTGCTGGTGACGAACAGCATCATCGGCGCGGCGGTCTGGCTGGCGTTCACCTTCGCCGGCCTGCCCGACGCGGCGGGCTGGGGCGTGACGGCAGCGGTCCTGCACGTGGTGCCGTATCTCGGCATGGCGCTGCTGACCGGACTCGGCGCGGCCGAGGCCTACCTCGCGCACGGCACGCTGGCGGCTGCGCTGGGCATGGCGACTTTCGTCGTCGTGCTCTCGACGCTGCTCAGCACGCTCGTCACCTCGTGGCTGCAAGGACGCGCGGCCAAGATGAACGCGTCCGCGGTGTTCATCGGCGTCGTGTTCTGGGGTGCGCTGTGGGGCATCTGGGGGTTGCTCCTCGGGCCCGCGCTGGTGGTGCTGCTCAAAGTCGTCGCCGAGCACACTCGCCCAGGCCAGCGGCTGGCGCGCCTGATGCAAGGCTAGTTCAACGAGAATTCGCGCCCGCTAGAACTCGCGCTTCATCGAGATCATCAGGCCGCCGCGACGCACCTTCAGCGACATGCGCGCGTCGCCGGCCAGGCGCATGCCCAGGCCACCATAGCCGATGTTCCAGTCCGACTTGGCGGCCTTGAACTCGATCCCGACCTTGCTGACGACGTGATCCTCGCCATCCAGGCCGAGGCCGCGCACGCGCGCGGTGTCCGCGTACACCGACGACTGCGGGCTCGTGCGATAACGCAGGCCCAGCATCAGCAGCGTGCCGGAGCCTTGGGGCGTGGTCGTCCCGTCTGCGAATGCGCCGGGCAGCATGCCGTTCGGACGATTCACCAGCGAGACGCTGCCGGCGCCGACGCCGACGCTCGCACGCCCGCTGTGCAGCCAGCGCTGTGCGCTCAGTTCGGTGAGGTCGGTGCGCGCGCCAGGTGCGCTGCGCAACGACAGGTCGGTGACGTCGGTGCGCGTGATCCGGGTCTCCGCGTTCACCGGCGCCGCAGTCGTGGTCGCGTCATCCTCGCACCACGCGGCTCCGGTCGCGAACGCAGCCAGGATCGGGACCAAGGTACAGCGGGTGAACCACAACGCTTGCTTCACGAAGTCGCTCCGTTCGAACTCCTGCCTCTTAGTTGCAGGATGCCCGAACGCGGTTCAACCGGACGATCGGAAATCGCCGTTCGGCGTCGTAGGACGACGCCACGTCAGATGAGGGGGCGGGGCGGCGGCGGGCTGTCGCCGTAGAGGTCTGCCAGGCGCGTGAGCGCGTTCATGTCGAGCAGGCGCAGGCGCCCGTCCTCGATGCGGTGCAGGCCGCGCCCCTCCAAGCCGCGCAGCGTCTTGTTGGTGTGCACCAGCGAGAGCCCGAGCGCGTCGGCGATGTGCTGCTGCGTGAGCGGGAACGGCACCCCCTTCGCCGTGAGGTGCGGCTGGGCGTCCAGCGCTGCGGCCCGCTTGTAGAGCAGGATCAGCAGCGTGGCGATGCGCTCCGTCGCGCTGCGCCGGCCCACCGAGAGCAAGGTGTCGTCGACGATGGATTCCTCGTGCGCCGTGAGCCAGGTCACGCCGAAGCCGAGCGTGGGCGCGCGGCGATGCAGCTCCCACAACGCGTCACGGCGGAACACGCACAGCGCCACGTCGGTGAGTGCCTGCACGCCGTGCACGGTGACGTCGCTCATCTTCTGCTGCACGCCGATGAAGTCGCCCGCCAGCAGGAAGTTCAGGATCTGGCGCCGCCCGTCGCTGAGCGTCTTGTAGCGAAAGGCCCACCCCGAAAGGAGCGTGTAGAGCGGCCCGTCGTGCTGGCCCTCGTGGATCACCGTCGTGTCGGCGCGGAATGCGACCTGCTCCTGCTTCAGCGACTCGATCAGCGCGAGCTCGTCCGCGGCATGCGGCACGAACAGCGGCAGCCTGCGCAAGGGGCACTCGCTGCAGGGAATGAGAGTCATGAGGACACTGTACCGGGGGCCGGGCATTGCGTCGCGTCCTACATGGATCGGCGGCGCCGCCCGATCGCGGCCCGAACGGGCAGACGCTGCAATGGGGGTCAGCTCGAAAGGACGATGATCATGAACCTCGCCGAAGACGTCACCCTGTACGACGACGACCGCGCCCCGGCGTCCGACGAGGCCGAGACCCGTGCCAAGCTCTGGGAGCTGATCCGCGACATCCGCTTCGCGATGTTCACGACACGGCACGACGACGACCGGCTCTACTCGCGCCCGCTCACGACCCAGAACTCACGCATCGACGAAGACGCGAGTCTGTGGTTCTTCATGTCGCGCCGCGCCGATCCGGCGCTCGACCTGGCGCGTGATCCGGGCGTAAACATCGTCTACGCGGACCCTGGCAAGGACCGCTACGTGTCGATCACCGGCACCGCCACGATCGTCGAGAACAGCGCGAAGAAGGCCCGGTTGTGGTCCAAGCTCGCCGAAGCATGGTTCCCGCGCGGCGTCGATGATCCCGACCTCGCGCTCGTGCAGGTGCGGATCATCCACGCCAGCTACTGGGACGTGCGCGAGAACAAGCTGGTGCAGCTGTACAAGATGGCCAAGGCGGCGTTCACCGGCATCCCGCCCACCGACCTCGGCGAGCATGCCGAGATCCGCATGGGCTGAAGAAGGAGTCGATCATGCCAAGACAAGCCTGGAGCCCGAAGCGCGAGCGCCAATACGCTCACATCAAGGAAGGCCTGCTCGACAGCGGCAAGAGCAATGCCCTGGCCGAGGAGATCGCGGCCCGCACCGTCAACAAGGAGCGCGCCCAGCACGGCGAAGCGCGCGAGGCCAGCAAGAGCTCGGTGGAGGACATCTCTCCGTCGCGCCGCGGCGGGTTGAGATCGCACAGCGGAGCCGCCGGTCGCACCGTCGCCCAGCTCCACAACGAAGCACGCCAGCGCGGCATCAAGGGGCGATCCAAGATGAACAAGGCCGAGCTCCTCAAGGCACTCGGCGGACGCTGAACGACCCGGAGCCGGCCATGCCGCACGCCATCTGGAAGGGCGCCATCAGCTTCGGATTGGTCCACGTCCCGGTCACGCTCTACCCCGCGTCGCTGGAAACCGGCATCGACTTCGACTGGCTCGACAAGCGAACCATGGACCCGGTCGGCTACCGGCGCATCAACAAGCGCACCGGCAAGGAAGTGCCCCGGGACGACATCGTCAAGGGCGTCAAGGTCGACGACGGTGACTACGTCGTCCTGAGCGACGAAGAGATCAAGGCCGCCTACCCGAAGACGACGCAGACGATCGAGATCCTGTCCTTCGCCAAGGCGGCCGAGTTGCCGCTGACGCAGCTCGAAAAGCCCTACTACCTCGAGCCCGCGGCGAAGGCAGACAAGGTCTATGCGCTGCTGCGTGTCGCGATGGACGAAGCCGGCGTCGTCGGGATCGCGCGCGTGGTCCTGCACACGAAGGAATACCTCGCCGCGGTGATCCCGACCGGCCCCGCGCTGATGATGGTCACCTTGCGCTGGGCCAACGAGATCCGTCCGTGGGAGGAGATCCGGCTGCCGCCCGGCGGCAAGGGGACGATCAAGGACGCCGAGCTCAAGATGGCCAAGCAGCTGATCAGCGCGATGACGGCGCCGTGGAAGCCGGACGCCTTCTCCGACAACTTCACGCAGGCCATCCACGCGCTGGTGGCCAAGCGGGCCAAGGCCGGGGCCACGGAGCACATCAGGCCGCTGGAAGAAGGGCCTGCGGAGCCGAGCAATGTCGTGGACATCAGTACCCTGCTCGCGCAAAGCCTCAAGCGGGGCGGCAAAGCCGGCAGCAAGCCGCGCGCCGCACGCACCGCACGCACCGCACGCACGGTACAGCGGCGCGTCTCGCGCCAGCGGGCCTGATTCGTCGGCTATCCGGGTGCTTCCCGGAGGAACCGCAGCAGCGCGCGCTCCCGCGCGGCCAATCCTCGATGGCGCGCGCCGGGCGCGACGCAGATCTCGGCATTCGACAGGCACGCGGCAATGATCTTCGGATGCACGTATGAACGCCGGCACACTGCCGGCGTGTTGCGCAACGCGCCAGCGACTTCGCTCAGCAACTCGCCGATGCGTGGCCGCGGCGTGCAGCCCAGCAGCTCCAACGCCAGCACGCTGGCATGCCAGGGCCGGAAGTCCTTGGCGGAGATGTCGCAGCCGGCCGCGGCCCGGAGGTACTCGTTGACCGCACCGGAATCGATGGCGCGCACCTCGCCATCGTCGTCCTCGTAGGTGAACAGCTCCTGGCCGGGCAGCGACTGGCAACGCCGCACGATGCGCGCGACCGCCGGGTCGTGCAGTTCGACCGAGTGCTCGATGCCGCTCTTGCCGCGAAAACGCAGCCGCACCTCGCGACCGTCGATCGTCGCGTGACGGCGGCGCAGCGTCGTCAAGCCGAACGAGCCGTTGGTGCGCGCGTATTCCTCGTTGCCGATGCGCACGAGCGTGGTGTCCAGCAACCTGACGATCGCCGCCAGCACCGCAGTGCGGGTCGGTGCGCCGCTCGAGAGATCGCGCGCCACGCGCCGGCGCACCGCGGGCAGCGCACGGCCGAACTCGGTCAGGCGCGCGAACTTGTCGGCTTCGCGGCGGCGTTGCCATGCCGCGTGATAGCGGTACTGCTTGCGGCCCCGGCTGTCCCGCCCCGTTGCCTGCAGGTGCCCGCTGGGCGAGGTGCAGATCCACACATCCGTGTACGCGGGCGGAATCGCCAGGCGCGCGATCCGCTGCAACTGCGCGGCATTGCCGATGCGGCGGCCGTTCGGCCAGAGATAGGAAAAGCCGGAGCCGCGGCGGACACGTCGTATGCCGGGCGCGTTGTCGCGCACGTAGGTCAATGCCTCGCCGCTGCGCTTCTCATGCATTGCCCGGCGCATCGCCCTCTATGACGCCGCGCACCTTTTGCGCCAGGTCCGAATACGTGAATGGCTTGGTGAGCAGGTGCACGCCGCTGTCCAGCCGGCCATGGTGCACGATCGCGTCGCGCGCGTAGCCGGTGGTGAAGAGCACACGCAACGTGGGGCGCATCTCCAGCGCCTGCGCGGCGACCTGCTCACCGGTCATGCCGCCGGGCAATACCACGTCGGTGAACAGCAGATCGACCTTGCTCTGCCGTTCGAGCAGCCGCAGTGCCGCGGGGCCGTCGTGCGCCTCGATCACGCGATAGCCGAGCTCTCTCAACGAATCGACCGAATGCGCGCGAACGTCGTCGTCGTCTTCAAGAACGAGGATGGTCTCCTCGCGCTCCGCCTCGGGCGAGGTGGCGTCGGCGAACGACGCCGCCTCGCCTTGCGGCGAGATCCGGCGCGGGAGGTAGAGCCGCACGGTCGTTCCCGATCCGGGCTCGGAAAGGATCTTGACGTCGCCGCCCGACTGCTTGACGAAGCCGTAGACCTGGCTGAGCCCGAGCCCTGTCCCCTTGCCCACCGGCTTGGTGGTGAAGAACGGCTCGAACGCCTGGCGGGCCGTGTGCGCGTCCATGCCGACGCCGGTGTCCGCCACGGCGATGACCACGTACTGCCCCGGTGCGACGTCGGCTTGCGACTGCACGCGAGAGTCGTCGATGCGCGCGTTCGAGGTCTCGATCGTGAGTCGGCCGCCCTCGGGCATCGCGTCGCGCGCATTGACGGCGAGGTTCAGGATGGCCGCTTCGAGCTGGTTCGGATCCACCTCCACACGCCACAGGTCCGCGGCCGCGACGGACTCGACCTCGATCGTCTCGCCGAGCGTGCGATGGAGCAGCTCCGACATGCCGCGGACGAGCACGTTGGGATCGATGCTCTTCGGCTCCAGCGGCTGGCGACGCGCGAAGGCCAGCAGGCGCTGGGTGAGCGACGATGCGCGCCGTGCGCCGTTCATCGCATTGTCCGCGGCACGCTGCAGACGTTGCGAGTCCTTCGGCAGATGACGGCGCAGCGTCTCGAGGTTGCCCACGATGATCTGCAGCAGGTTGTTGAAATCGTGCGAGACGCCGCCGGTCAACTGCCCGAGCGCTTCCATCTTCTGCGCCTGGCGCAGGACCTCCGCACTGCGATTGAGCTGCTCCGTGCGTTCGACGACTTGCTGCTCGAGCGTCGCGTTGAGGTTGCGCAACGCCTCTTCGACCTTCTTGCGTTCCGCGATCTCCTTTTGAGCCGCCTTGGCCAGGCGCGCGTTGTCGATCGCGACGGCAGCCTCGGCGGCGAGGTTGGAAAGCCCGCGCTCGGACTTGTCGCTGAAGCGCCCGACCTCGACGTGGCCGAAGAACAGGCCGCCGATGACCTCGCCGGTGCGCGAGACGACCGGCACGGCAAGATAGCTGCGTACCGGACAGTGCTCCGTCGGAATCCCCGGCGGCGGCAGGTCCCGGCCATAGCGCGGGTCGAGCGTGATGTCATCGGAGCGCACGATTCCTTCTTCGGCGAAGATGCTCCCGAAAACCTTCGCATCGAGCGGCATGCCGAAGCGCGCGAAGGCCTCCGGCGGTGCCCCGGAAAGCGAGCACAGGGTGCAGTTCTCGCCTGCGTCGTCCTGACCGTTGTAGAAGTAGGCGCCGATCGTCGCGCCGGTCAGTTCGACCCCGGCGTCGGTGACGATCTGGAGCAGGCGCTGCAGGTCGGGCTCGCTGGCCAGGGCCGAGCCGGCACGGTTCATGACTTCGAGCTCGCGGCGCTGTTCGTCGATGGCTTCTTCCGCAAGGCGTTGCTTGGTCCGGTCGCGGAGGACCTTCACGAAGCCGACGTGCGCATCGTCGTCGGAGCGGATCGGGCTGAGCTCGCCAACGGCCCAAAAGCGCGTCCCGTCCTTGCGCAGCCGCCAGCCCTCCTCGCCGCCGCCGCGCCCGGCCGTGAGCGCCTCCGCCATTTCGCCGCGCAGCTTGCCGCCGGCCTGGTCCTCGGGCAGGAAGATGCGCTGCAGATCGTGACCGACCATCTCGGACTCGGACCAGCCGAGGATGGCCTCGGCGCCCGCGCTCCACGTCTGCACCCTGCCCTGGCAGTCGGTACTGATGATCGCCGTGTCCGTCGCACTGTCGACGATCTGGCGCCATGCGGACGGCGTCTGCAACCCTGCGGTCCGTCCGACGCCCGTTGTACTCATGACTTGCATCTCCACTCGCAGGTTCGACGCTCCCGTCCCATTTCATTCGAAGCCCAAGGCATGCGTCGTAGGACAAGGGGCCAAGACATCGTCGGAAGACCCAGCGTTCGGTGGCAGCGCGGCGAACGTCATCGCACGCAGCGATGCGGCACGGCTAACATCGCGCACCATGTGACTCCGACCATGTCCGCTGCTGAACGACGACGCGCTTCGTTGCGTGGCTGGGCGCTGGCTGCCCTGACCGGGCTCGCCGCCGTCGCCTTGCGTGCGCTTGCGCAGCCGCTCCTCGGCGACCACCTCCCGTTCCTGATCGCCTTTCCGGCCACGGTGATCTCGGCGCTGTTCTGGGGGATCGGTCCCGCCCTGCTGACCATCGCCCTCTGCGCGTATGCCGCCGCCACGCCTTTGGTTCCGCCGGACGTCGCCGCGCTGGATCAGCCGATGCAGATCGGCGGCTTCCTGGTCGCCGGCATCGTGATCGCGCTGCTGTGCGAGCACTTTCGCGCGCCGCAGCCGGCGGATGCGGCACCGGCAGCGTCTCCGGCGCCCGGCGAAACGCCCTTGACGACCTGGCTGCGCGCCGCCCTGTGGGGCGCCTTCCTGATCCCGGCGACACTGTTCGTCGTGACCGCGTGGTGGGGCTACCAGCGGGGGCAGCAAGAGGCCCTCGCCAGCGCGACTCGCGCGTCCCAGCTCGCCTGTCGACAGGCGCAGCGAGCATTCGAAATCGCCACGCAGATCGCGCGACGGGCGGACTCCGCCACCACCGATGCCGACGAGCAGCTGCGCGCGCAGGAGGGCGCGCTGCATCAACGTCTCGTCGACATGAGCGCGGGCCTGTCCTGGATCGTGAACATCAACGTCTGGGACATGGACGGGCATCCGCTCGTCGGCAGCGACAGGTATCCGGTGAACCGCGATGCGTCGATCGCCGATCGCACCTACTTTCGCGAGCAGCGCACCGCTGGCGGCCGGGCCATCGGCATCAGCGAGGTCGTCACGGGGCGCCAATCGGGCCGCGAGCTTGTCAATGCGGTGCTGCGTCGATCGGCGCCCGACGGCTCGTTCCGAGGCGTCGTCACCGTGTCGATGACGCCCGCGCTGTTCAGCGACTACTACAAGGCGCTCGCCAACGTGACACCGGGCGTTGCCAGCTTTGCGCTCGTTCGCGCCGACGGCAGCGCGATCTCGCACTGGGCCGGATCCGCCGAGGCAGCGGGGCGCGACGTCTCGACCGCGAGCGAGGTGCAGCAGCGCATCGACAGCGGCCAGCGCGAAGGCAGTCTCATGACGGCTGCGCTCGAGCCGGACGGCACGACGTTCCTCAGTTTCAAGCGCGTCGACGACTATCCGGTCTACATCGTCGCGGGCTTCAGTCATCAGCGCATGCTGGCGGGCTGGACGCGATTCATCGGCATGGTGGCGGCCATCCTGGTGCCGACGACGGCCGGGCTCGTCTACGTGACCTGGGTCGCGTTGCGCCGCACACGGCGCGAGCAGGCGATCGCGCTCGAGTTGCAGGAGGAAACGCGCCGGCG
>Ga0068864_100003958_pt1 | contig 12201 bp, 10 predicted proteins | sample KBSSwiS72_FD_66586 | JGI IMG/M metagenome (GOLD analysis project Ga0068864, IMG submission 66586) | Switchgrass rhizosphere microbial communities from Kellogg Biological Station, Michigan, USA - KBS Switchgrass S7-2 | ecosystem: Host-associated > Plants > Roots > Rhizosphere > Soil ...
TCGAGCGTCAAAGTTTGCGACGCACCGCCGTGATGCTGGAGCGTCGTAGTGCGTTGCCGTCCGCCGAGCAAGGCGTGCTCGAAACACAGCACATGGCGTACGAGCGCGGCGTGCTCGACTCATTGGGACGTTGGTTGGCCGTGCCATCTGCGACGCGTGCGGCGCGCGAACGATTTCTCGAGCAACTGGCTGCCCTGTCGAAGTCAGATGGCAGCTCCGCGAAGCGCGAGCCGCCGGGCGCCGTGTACGTGCGCAATGCCGAGCCGAAAGGTCCCATGAGCGTGTTCGGCTACGACTATCTCGTCGATCATCTCGGAGAAGAGCGCGCGGCGAAGCTGGCGCTCAATGACTATTCCGGTCTGCGCGGCGGAGGAGGCGAGTACGCGATCGAGGCGCTCAACTTCGTCGACGGTCGCCGCAGCGTGCGCGACATTCGCGATGCACTCGCTGCGGAGTTCGGCCCGGTGCCGATCGAACACGTTGCTGCGTATCTCGAGGCGCTCGAGACGATCAAGGTGATCCGACGCCGCTAGTGGCGCTCGCGCAGCGGCTTTCCCCAGCGGTCGACGACGATTTCGATCGGCGGCAACCCTCGCGCCTGCAGCCAGCGTGTGCGGGCGTCCGCGCTGCGATGGAGTGCCTCGGTCTCGTCGCGGCTGAGTTGCGGCTCCCAGGAAAGCGTCGTCAGATCGAGCCGACCATCGTCGTCCGGCGGCAATTCGAGTTGCCGCAGCCGCGAGGACGCTTGCGGACCGATCGCCTCGGCGTGCAGGCCGCTCAGCTTCTGCCGGATCAGCGCGTCGGCCTGAGCGGACAATTGCCGCAGCCCTGGCACTCTGTCGGCACCGAGGCTGGCTGCCTGAGCTGCTTCTTCCAGCCGCTGTAGCTCTACGAAACCCTCGACCAGTCGCACCCAGACCCCGCTATCGTCCGGCGCCATTCTGACCGCGCGCAGCCGCTCAGCGAGATCCGCCTCGGCCTGCGAAAGCATCTGCGCGCCAGTCGCGAGAAGCGGATGGCGTCGCTGCGACAGCAGGTCATAGCGGGACAGCAGGCCGGCGACTGCGGCGCGTTCCGCTGCACTCAGCGCCGGGTGCCAGATCTCGAATATCAGGACGACGCGGGCCACGTCGCTGTCGTTCCAGGCGCTGTGCTCATAGCTGTCGTCGAAAATCATCAGCCGACCGAACCGCGTTTCGCGCGCTTCGCCGCCGACCTTCAGGCCGCAACCGGCGGGGACGATCAGCGGCAGGTGGACGGTCAACCGGTGGTTGGCGTTGCCGAAGTGCGGCGGAATCCGCGTACGCGGCTTCAGGATCGACAGGAACGCTTCGACAGGCGTGCCTCCGAAAGTCACGAGCGGCAGCCGCTCGAGCGCAGCACGCACTTTGGGAAAGCGAGCAAGCGCGCGTTGGTTCGGCAGCGCGTCGTTCCAGAAATGAACCGCGCTCCAGTCGGTTCGTCCCGCGAGGCTGCTCCAGGTCTCGTTCTGCTCATCCTTCGCGATGTAGGGCAGGCCCTCGGCATCGATGTCCAGCGAGCTCGCCACTTCCTCTGCCAGCTCCGGTGCAGCGGCCTCGAGAGCGGCCGCCCAGTCGAAGCGTTCCGGCTCGAGCCACGGCAGGTCGCCCAAGTGCGGCACGTAGAAAAACGCGGGTCGCCGGCGCTCCGACGTGCCCGAGGCGAAGATCGGCCGCCATACGGCGCTGCTGACACGCGAGAGATCGGCGGCGGGCTCGGTGCGTTTGGCTTCCTCAACGGCGTCAGCGCGAAGCTGTGCGTAAAAAGTCTGCAGCGCTTGCCGCAGCCGCGCAGAGCGCTCCTTTGCATAGGCGGCGCCCCCTGCTTGTCGGTCAAGCTGCAGCATCTCGGACAGCGTCGCTTCCAGCAGGCTGCCGGCCGCCGCCGCGCCTTCCTGCTGTCCAGCCTTGGCCAGAGCAGCGCCCAGCAGCAGCAGCGTTTTCGGTTCCATGGGCTCGCGCAGGTACGCCTGGCGCAGAACGGCGATCGCCTCGTCGAGCCGGCCCAAGGTTTCGAGCGTCACCGCCAGACCCCGATACGCTTCGAGATCGGCTGGATTGACCGCGATGTAACGCTGCATGTAGGCGGCTGCCGCGGTCAGCTCGCCTCTCTCGAAGGATCGTGCAGCCAGGAACTGCAGCGAGCCCAGGCTCGTCGGTGCCCGCGCCAGTACGGCACGATGCACTTCCTCCGCCTCGTTGAAGCGAAGCGCCCCTTGCAGGGCGGCCGCCTCGGCAATCAGGTCTCCAACTGTTTTCGCGTCAGGAGCAGTAGCCATGACGCTTTATACCAAACGATCGGGCCCTCCTGCGCCGATACGCGACGCAACCCATCATCAGCAGTGCAGCCGCCGACAGCGGCAGCGTGCCGGGCTCTGCAACGCTCGTTGTCGCTGCGCACGTCGTGCAGGTGAAGCTATCGAAGAAGCCGGAGAAGATCTGGCCACCGCCTTCGTCGATGAAGAATCCGCCGAGCCCGGACAGCGGCGGCGTGAACGCAGGGATCCGGCTGGTGCTGAAGACATCGGGATCGTACTGCTGGAAAAATCCCATCGAGAGGAATGGGTTGGTCGCGAACATGCCCAGGCCGTCGTCGCCACCTTGCACGCCCACGGTCGGGTCATTGTTGAAAATGTCGACGTCGATCTCACCGCGACGGCCGCCGCGCACGATGAAGTCCTGATCGCCGATGCGAGTTGCGAATTCCGCAGTCCTGCGGTGATCGACGAATTGGCCGTGGGTATCGCTGTTATCGCGATCGCGCAGCCCGTCGTGGAAGGAAACATGGCCGCTGAAGGCTTCCGGCACCGCGAGATCTCCCATCGGACCGATGGTGAGAGTGCCCGTGAAATCGAAGGTCACGAGGCTCGCGTGCGCGGTGCCCACCAGCATTAAAGCCGCTGCGGCAGCGACGCTCTTTTTGAGAAGACGATTCATTCGATCACTCCCTGCGCTCAGTGGAAAAATAGGGGGCCTGCATCCCACTATCGAAAACGCACGGAGATTCCAGTCACTGCAACCCTGCCCACTGCTGTCGCGTCGACACCCACCATGCGTTTACGTGACACGATCAAGCAGTTGCTGCTCGCCGCGCTGAAATGGTTTCCGGACGGCGCGGGCATGGCGCCGCTGCGCAACGGCAGCTGGTGCCGGATTTCTGCAGGGCGCGAGTGTGATCGTCGCGTCGGTCGCAATGCTGGCGGGCTTCGATGCGTATCACATCGACGGCATCAACCCGGCGGCCCGCGTGGCGCGTTGCACCTGACTCACGGCACCTCGCGCAACTCCAGGTTGTCGAAGTGACCCTGGGAGAAGTGACTGACGACGCCAAAGAACCCTTCCGGAATCTGACCGATCTGGACGTTCTGGAAGAGCGGCGCATTGTTGAGTCTGACTGTCGCAGTCGTTCCCTTGCGAATGACTTCGACATTGAACCAGACGTTACGCTGGATGCTGTGCGTGGCGGTTGCCAACGTATAACGCGTGCCTTCCATGTAGAGATTCAAGTATGCCTGGCCGGTCTGCGCAAAGATGACTTCGAGATAGTCCTCGGCCGAGGCATAGCTGAAAACCAGGCCGACCCGGTTCCCGGAACCACCCCACTGATTCAGCAAGCGGGCCTTGTAGCTGTAGTTCGGTGCGCCAGAGTGCCGCCCGGGGAGCGCGATGTCTGCAGCACCGACGGACTCATTGTTCAGCGTTCCTGCTTGCGTGTTCCATGTGCCGCTCTGAACATCGTTCGCAGCGACTGCACTGTTGAAGGTCTCGCGCGATGCAGTAACCGGTGGGACGTATCCGAAGTCGAAGTCGTCGAACCGTGCCGGCGTCCAGTGCGTGACGAGCGCCAGCGCTAACGGTCGACCGTTGAACTGTCCAGCGGATTCGTGAGTGAACACGGGCTCGCCGTTGATGGCGACCGAAAGCCCGCCCAGACTGTTTATCAATGTGACCGTGAACCATGTTCGCGGTCCCACGGTGTGCGATGCGGTGCTCAGGACTTCGATCTTGCCGCCGACGATTCGCCGCAGCTGCGCGACACCCGTGGGCGAGAATACGACCTCGTGATCCACCAGTTGTCCATTCACGGGCTCACGCTGGTAGAGGAGACCCACTAGATTGCCGGGGCCGCTGTATGGGTTGAACATCCGCACGTGCACCACGTAATTGAAGAGCATGGTCGCATCGACGCCGAAGTCGATGGGTGCAAATGCTTGGTCGGTGGCGTGCACGGCAGTATCGACGTACGTGCCGTTCGATACGACGAAGGTGTTTGGCGCCGAAATGAAGCCGTCGGCAACACCGTCCGAGAAATCCTCGGTGAATGGCTGCTGCCCGAACGGAATCGAGAGCGATACCTTGTTGAAGCGGGCAGTCGTATTGTAGGTGGACAAGCCTACTTGCCCGCGCGCGCCTGATCGCTGGATTGTCTTAGTGAACACAGGCACGCCGTTCACGCTCACGCTGGTCGTATCGGCGGTTCGATGCAGCTCGACGCTGAACCACACACCCTGACCGCCGCCTGGATAGGTCGCCGCAGCCAGGGTTTCCATCTGGCCGCCAGCCAGGCGCCGCAAATACGCAATACCGGTGGGTGAGAACGCCACCTCGAAGTAGTTCGCCGGATCGCTATAGAGATACACGAGTCCGACGAGAGTGCTGGCGCTGCCTCCCTGGTTGCGCAGGCGTGCCGTTAACGTGAAGTCGTCGAAATCGAACTGATCGGTAATGTCGCCCGGCTGGTCGATCGGCGGGTACTCGAAGATGGTGGTCAGTGCGGCACTTGTCGGAGTCGTGCTGTTGTAGGTCTGGCCGTCCGCTTGCCAGGTGCCCAGCGCGACCTGCCAACTCGCCGGAATGCCGTGCACGCCCTCGAAATCTTCGTCGTAGAAGAACGCGCTCGGAGGCGAACCAAACGCAGGCTCCATTGCGTGTGCGAGATTGCCAGTCGCGAGCCCTACTACGAACAGTACGCGCACGACCCAAGGCGTAGCCATGACCCGCCCTCCCTATCGCCACGAGGTGCAGTCCTTCGACCTTCGCGCTGAGCTGAACATGGCTGATAGGGAGGATGTTCCGTCGCGCTTCAGCATCGTCACTACCAGTTGTGCGTAGGCGAATTCATGAAGAAGTGCGACTACGCGTGCTTGGGAACGCAGCAGCGATCGTCCGGAACGTGAAGCTCTACAGCGCTGTCCGCAGCACCGCTGACTGAATGTCATCGCGGCACGCGAAGCCCAGCTTCGCGTGCGCCTCGATGATTCAAGGAGCGAGCTAGTCGGTCACTGCTCGATCATCAGCATCGACTGCATGCTCCGGTCCGTTTCGCCGCCAATACAGTCGCTGCATGGAGTTGTGATTTACATAGCGCGCGATCGCGCTGCCAACTGTATCGCTGATTGCGACCGTGCTCGGATAGTGCATGCCGCCCCAGACTCGCGCGTTGTTACCGTCGGCACGCGCCTGCCTGATGCTGGTATACGTGCGGTTCGGCTGTCCAGGCGTCGTGAGCGTGAACGTTTGTCGGTCGTTGAAGCGAGCGAGAAGAATGCTCGCGGCCGCCCCGTTGAGACTGGGATGTCCGGCAGGATATTCCGGGTGGGACGGCGTAGTGACGAGAGGTACCCAGGCTACGTCGGGAACCGTGCCCGGGTTACCATCGGTGTCTGCCAGCGTGATGGCGGTGATCGGCCGCCATGTCACTTCCGCCGCATCCTCGCCGTAGAAGCGCTTGGCGCTCCAGATGGTCAAAGCCGTATCGGCCATCGCGATGTTCAACACCGCGAGCAGGCGGTTGGTGCTGGAGATCGAAAGACGGTGGACGCGCGCAATCTGGTTTGCCGGCGCGCTGCTCGCCACACTCGAGCAGGGCCTGGGCTCCATCTTTACTGCAGAAGTGAAGGAGGCCTGGACCGTTGCCTACACAGTTCTCGCGAGCACGATGCAGCAAGGTGCCACCGCACGCTGAGGCTCAGATTCCCTTCCCACGCAACGAAGCCGATTGCAGCGCGGCGCCCCCGCCGGGAGTAATCTGCAGAACCGCCGATTTCGCACCAGTCGACGTCGGCTTGAAAACTACGCTCACCGTACAGCTACCACCTGCTGCCACCTGAGCCGGGCAATTGCTCGTCCGAGCGAACTGCCCGGGATTCGTACCCGCAAGGTTGATCGAGATGATCGGCAGCACCACGCCGCCGGTATTGCTGATCAACACGGTTTTTGCAGTGCTGATCGCATTGCGCGCGACATTGCCGAAGCGCAGCGCGGTCGGGGAAACGGAGAAAGTTGAACGCACGCCTGTACCAGAGAGCGATGCAGTCTTGGTACCTGCCCCGCCACCCGCAGTTACGCTGAGTGCAGCCACCTTCGACCCCGTACCGGTCGGCTTGAACGTTACCTTTATCGCGCAGCTCGCGCCGGCAGCCACCGACGTGCCGCAGTTGTTTGTCTGCGCGAACTGGCCAGGATTGGTGCCGCCGATGGCGATCGACGTGATCGGCAAGGCCGTGACGCCGGTGCTCCGCAGGGTGATCGTCTTTGCGCTCGAGGCGAGGTTCAGTGCCTGATTACCAAACACCAGCGAGCTCGTGGACAAAGTGTAGGCAGAGCCCTGGTTCGTTCCGCCGATCACGACAGGCTGCGTGATGCTGTTGGTGACTCCGCGAGTATCGGTCACGGTCAGGGTCAGATTGATGGTCTGAGGCGAGTTGAACTGAACGCCGATGAACTTGGACTGCAGCACACTGATTCTCTGGCCAGCTACCGTCCAGACCCACGCCAGGATGCCGCGATCGTCCGTGGAGCCTGAACCATCGAAGCTGCAGAAGAAGGAAGCGGTGCAGCTATAGGTGAATCTCGCGACCGGGGGCAGATTAGGTGGCGGCGGGCTCACAGGTGTCAGGAGCACTGCGCTGCGCAGACCTGTCTGGGTGTTGATCGCCCATCCGGTGATCTGCTGCGCGTCATTGATGTCGTACGCCTGCATGATTCGCCAGCTCCCCGGAACGAACAGCAAATCGTCAATCATCGCGAGCAGACCCAGGTTGTCGGTATAGATGACACCCTGCCGCAATGTACTGAGTAACCCCGTGCCCACGACGTCGCCCCACTGGTTGATGCCGTTGCCGACGTTCTGCTCACCGACTCCGCCGAGAATCTTCCAGCCGGGTCCGTCCGTGTAGCGCACGACGACTTCGGCATTACCCGAGGCGCCGGAAGCGCTGCCCGCCACCTGGCCGCTGGCGTTGATCGCAAAGGCGAATGAGTTGGCCCAGCCGGCAGGCTTCCCCAGGAGCTCAAGGCCGCCGCTTGTCGACCAGCGAAATGCTTCGAGGCCGAGATAACCCGCGATCAGACCCGAGGCATTCATGTCCAGGGCGCGCGCACTGGTGCCGGTCGCGCCGAGGCCGAGATCTCTCATGCCAGTCGCGGGGGAATGGATGAACGAACGGATACTCAGTGATGAGCTCGCGTCGGAAGTCCCTGCGATCTGATCAGCGTCGTTGATCGCGTAGGCGGCGCTTTCCGAGCCGCCCGGCAGCACTCCAAGATCGGTCACGCCCGTGACGATCCCCTGTGGTATTGCAACACGCCAGCGCACCGCGTGAATCGCCGAACCGGACGAGTTGAGCCTCGCTTCGCCGACGACAGTGATGACTCCCGCCGCGCGATCGGAGACATCCCTTGCGACTCCGTAAGGTTGGCTGCTTGACGTCGTTAGAACGATGACCCCGTTTTCGCGGGTGTGAAGCATCGGCACCGCCAAGCCGTTGAGCGTGGTCCACCCGACAACATCGCCCGTTTGATTGACACGAAGCCCGGTAATCCCGCCAATGGGAGTGACGTTGTAAACGGGCACTCCGATGGGCGCGGCCAGGCCTGACATCGGCAAGAGCAGGCCGCCGAGCGCCAGCAATGCGAAGCGGAGGGAAGCGTACTGTGTCATGTGGCCTATCCCATCGATGCAGCAGGTAACTTGAGAGTTTCACGCTGCACCATTGAGTCCGGGCCGTCTGTTCGGTCGGACACACCTGCAAGTCGCAACCAATTCAACGCCGCTAGCGGACAATCCCTTGAGACGACTTCCAGAGCACGAAGACGGCGACGAATACCACGACCACTGCGAAGGTCCTGGAAAGCGCACCGCGCTGCTGAGACAACCGGGCGGAAAGCTGCACACCGAGCAGGCCGCCTACGATTCCGCCCAGCACGAAAACGCCGGCAACGCGCCAATCCACGAGCCCCGCGAGCGCATAGGTAATCGCAGTCGTGAGCCCGAAAGCTCCAACGGACACCAATGAAGAGCCTATGGCGTTGAGGGTAGCCATGCCGCTGCCCAGCATGATGGCCGGGACGATCAGGAAACCGCCGCCGATCCCGAAGAATCCCGAGAGCAGACCCACGACGAGGCCCGCGCCGATGAGACGGACGGCGATCGTTGCATCGATGCGCACCAACGGATCGCCGTCAGCGGCGCGCCGGCCAAACATGGCTGCTGCCACCGCCAACATCACCAAGCCGAACAGAAACAGCAGGTGTTGGCCGTCGACTTGCCGTGCCAGCAGCGCGCCTGCTGCTGCGCCGGCAACACCTGCGACCGCGAACACGCCCGCGCACGGCCACTTCACGTTGCCCGCGCGCGCGTGCGGAATCAGGTTTGCAAAAGCATTGGCGGATACCGCCAGAGCGCTCGTGCCGATCGCGACGTGCGTGTTCTTCAGTCCAACGACATAGATCAGCAGGGGCACGGCAAGGATGGAGCCGCCGCCGCCCAGCAGACCCAGCGCGAAGCCGACCAGGCTGCCTGAGACGAACGCCAATGCATCGCCCGGCGCCATCAGGACGAAACTCTGTTCCAGGGCATCAGGCCGAGGATCTTTGCCATGCCGCACCAGCCCGAGATGCCGGCAAACACCAAGCCCGTGCCGACGAAAGCCGACAGCGCCAGAAACCACGGAGATACAAGGTAGGCGAGTGCGAGTCCTGTGAGCACGAGCGAACCGGCTCCGATCTGCACCTGGCGCTGCATCTCAATGGGCTTGGAGCGATCGACGCGCGTAGCAAGTCCGGCGGATTTCCAACCAGTGAGTCCGCCTTCGAGGATATACAACTCCGGCATGCCGCAGGTCAGCAGCCGCTCCGCGTTGTCCGAGGTGCGCTTGCCGCTCTGGCAATGAAAGATCACCGCGGGCGCATTCTCGGACTGCAAGGCTTGCAGCGAATGCGCGCCGTAGCTCGAGAGCGGCGAGGACCGGGCGCCAGGAATCGCTTCCCGCGCGTGCTCCATCGGTTCGCGGATATCGACCAGGACAGCCGTGCCGGCCGCCAGGCGGCGCTTGGCGTCCATGGGACTGATCGTTGGAATGCTCACTGGAATTACCTCTTGCAATAGATCTCGTGAAGCACGCCGAGCAGGCGCGCAGCCTTTGGGTCGGCAATGCGATAGAAAATCGATTGCGCTTCGCGCCTGGTTTCCACCAGGCCTTCGTCCCTCAGTTTGGCCAGGTGCTGGGATAGCGCCGATTGGCTCAGCCCGGAACGCTCCACCAGTTCCCCTGCCGTGCATTCGCCGGCGGTCAGCTCGCACAGCACCAGCAGGCGAGCCTCGTGGGAAAGCGCACGCAGCATCGCTGCGGCTGCTTCGGCATGCTTGCGCATCGCTTTGACGTCTGCGGCTGCCATGCGTGTCATGCGCTCACCTGCTCCGGCTCGATTTGTAGATAAGGTTTTACTAATTTAGCAATTGCTAATATAATGTCAAGCATGGAAAGAGGACGAAATATGAAACTCGACATCCAGGCGTTCTTCGACGAGCACACCTTCACGATCACCTACCTGGTGAGCGATCCGGCGGCGCGGCGCGCGGTCATCATCGATCCGGTGCTGGACTTCGATCCCAAGGCTGCGCGCACGTCGACGGACTCGGCGCAGAAAGTGCTCGCTGCGGTCGCGGCCAAAGGCCTCGCGGTGGATTGGATACTCGAGACACATGCGCATGCGGACCATCTGTCCGCTGCGGTGTTTCTCAAGGAGCACACCGGCGCAAAGGTCGCCATCGGCGCACGCATCACGGACGTGCAGAACGTGTTTCGACCGATTTTCGACGCCAGCGATGTGCGCGGCGACGGCGCGCCCTTCGACCGGCTGCTCGAGGACGGTGAAACGCTGCAGGTCGGCGGCATGGCCATCGAGGTGATGTACACGCCGGGTCACACGCCAGCCTGCGTGAGCTACAAGATCGGGGACAACGTTTTTGTAGGGGACACGCTCTTCATGCCGGACTACGGCACTGCCCGCGCCGACTTCCCAGGTGGCGATGCGCGGACGCTGTACCGCTCGATCCGGCGCATTCTCTCGCTTCCGGCGCAAACGACCGTGTGGATGTGTCACGACTACAAGGCGCCGGGGCGAGATGCTTACGCGTGGCGTTCAACTGTGGGCGAGGAGCGGGCGCGCAATGTCCATGTCCGCGACGGCGTCAGCGAAGATGACTTCGTGAGCATGCGGGTTGCTCGCGACCGTACACTCGCGATGCCGGTGCTGATTCTGCCCTCCGTGCAGGTGAACATCCGCGCCGGACACATGCCGCCGGCGCAAGCGGATGGACATGTTTATCTCAAACTTCCGTTGAACCGGCTCTGATAGCTTCGATCAGCCGCCTGTGATCTGCGTTCGCGTGCGCGAATTTTCAGGCGAATTCCCGCGGAAGGCGGAATAGACCCTGTGTGCTTTGGCGCGGCCGGAGGGATTCGAACCCCCGACCACCTGGTTCGAAGCCAGGTACTCTATCCAACTGAGCTACGGCCGCGCGGGGGCGCAGATTGTACTGTGTCCCTCGCGAAAAGTGTCCGCGAGTGTCCGGTCGCTGTCCGGCACGTGCAGCCGGACAAGTGGCCGCTGCCTACAGCAGCCCGCAAACGGGCCATTTCCCCGCGAAAAACGCGATTTCGCGCCCCATTCCAACCTTGGCACAGCCCGTGCAATCCAACTCCTCAAAGGCGATCGGACAGATCGCGAAGGGAGTAACGGCATGGGCACTCGTACGTCGTTTGTTTCGGCACTGGAGCTCGCAGCGCTGGGGCTCGTTTGCTCGCTGCTGCTGATCGACGCCCGGGCTGATGCGCCGCCGGCGAACGCTCCCGCGAGCCGACTGGAGTCGCTGTTGAACGCGCACGACGTGCGTCAGGCGATTTACTCGGCGCGCAAGAGCGCGAGCGATTGCCTGCACACCGAAGCGGAGCGAAGCCGATGATCACACCGTTGCATTCCGATTCCGGCCCGAAAGTGACACGCATCCGCGATACCTCGGCGCAGGACATCGTCGTCGATCCGGCACCGGCGCAGAAGCGTCGTCGCTATCAGCTGATCGGCGCGGGTGCTGGCGCACTGTTGCTGCTGATCGTGCTCGGGATCCTCATTCGCCACTGGCTCGCTGCTGAGATCTCCGTACCGATCGAGCGCGTCCGTATTGCCGAAGTGACTCGCGGTCCATTCGTTCGCGACATCTCCTCGCAAGGCACAGTCGTTGCGGCTGTGAGCCCGACGATGTTCGCCATCGCTCCCGGCACCGTGCACTATCTCGTGCAGGCCGGCGACGTCGTCAAGAAAGATCAGCCGCTCGCGACGCTCGAAAGCCCGGAGCTGCGCAACGAGCTACAGCGCGAGCAAGCATCTCTCGATGGACTCGAAGTCGCCGTGCAACGTCAGGGCATCGATACCCGTCGTCAGCTCGCCGCGAATCAGCAGGCGATCGATCTCGCCAACGTCGACATTCAGGCGGCCGAGCGCGAGATGCGTCGTGGCGAGGACTCGTGGGGCAAGCACCTGATCAGCGAGCGCGACTACGAGAAGTCGCGTGACGATGCCGCCGCCGCTCGCGTCAATCACAAGCATGCAATCGAGACCGCAGAGCTGCAGAAGGAAAGCCTGCAGTTCGAGCTGCGTGCTCGCCGGCTGGAGCGCGATCGGCAGCGCCTGGTCGTGGACGATCTGCAGCGTCGCGTCGGCGAGCTCAGCCTGAAGTCGCCGGTCAACGGCATCGTCGGCACGCTCGCCGTCGCCGAGCGCGCGTCGGTCGCGCAGAACGCGCCGCTCATCACGGTGGTCGATCTCACCGCGTTCGAGATCGAGTTCCAGGTGCCGGAGAGCTATGCGGACGATCTGGGTTTGGGGATGGAAGCGGAAG
>Ga0068864_100003964_pt1 | contig 12188 bp, 10 predicted proteins | sample KBSSwiS72_FD_66586 | JGI IMG/M metagenome (GOLD analysis project Ga0068864, IMG submission 66586) | Switchgrass rhizosphere microbial communities from Kellogg Biological Station, Michigan, USA - KBS Switchgrass S7-2 | ecosystem: Host-associated > Plants > Roots > Rhizosphere > Soil ...
CAAAGGCCTGATGCGAATGGTTCACGCCGAATTCGAGAAACGGCGCAAACTGCTCGCAGCCGACGGCGAGATCGCCAGGAACGCCGAATTCTGCGGGATGATCGGCCGCAGCGCGGCGATGCAGGAGCTGTTCAGTCTGATCCGGCGGCTCGGACCGCACGTGCGGACGGCGCTCATCACCGGCGAAACCGGCGCTGGCAAGGAGCTGGTGGCGCGCGCGCTGTACGAAAGCGGTCCGCGCAAGTCGAATCGCTTCGTGCCCATCAATTGCTCCGCGGTCGTCGAGTCGCTGTTCGAGAGCGAGCTCTTCGGCCATGTGCGCGGCGCCTTCACCGGCGCCAACGAGAACAAGACCGGTTTGTTCGAGCTGGCCGACGGCGGGACCATCTTCCTGGACGAAGTCGGGGAGCTGCCGCTGGCCGTGCAGGCGAAACTGCTGCGGGCGCTCGAAAACGGGGAAGTGCAGCGTGTCGGTTCACTTCAGACCAAGCGCGTCGACGTGCACGTGCTGGCGGCCACCAACCGTGATCTTCATGCCGAAGCGGCGGCCGGCCGCTTTCGCAGCGACTTGCTCTATCGATTGAACATTGTCGAATTGCGGGTTCCGGCGCTGCGCGAGCGCCGCGAAGACATTCCGTACCTGACCGCGGCGTTCATCCGGCAAACCACCGCGCGGCTCTCGCGCAAGGTCGTCGGCACGACCCCCGGCGCCGAGCGGGCGCTGGCCACTGCGTCCTGGCTCGGTAACGTCCGGGAACTGCGGAACGTCATCGAGCGCGCCTGCATCCTCGCCGACACGGAGTTCATCAGCGAACAGGAGCTCAATCTCATCGAGCGCGCGGCGCCCGCTGCCGGGCACGCCGGCAGCGGCGATGCCGACGACGGGTCGCTGTCAACGCTCGAACGCAATCACATTGTCGACGTGCTGAAGCAGACGAACGGCAACAAACTGATGGCGGCGAAGATTCTCGGCTTGGATCGACGCGCGCTGTACCGCCGTCTCGAGCGCTACGGCATCGGCACCGTGGCCCGGCGTTCGAAACTGTAGCGTCCGGTGGCGTGGCCCTAGGCGGGGTCGCGGTCCTCTCCGACGAGACGCGCCGCCTTCATCGCGCCCTCCAGACACTTCGGACAGATCCCGTGGCTGAATTGCACGTCGGCGTGCTCTGACACGTACTCCTCGACTCGATGCCAGTAGTCCGAGTCGTCGCGAATCGCCTTGCAGTAGGCGCAAATCGGCAGCAGTCCGGTCAGTTTGCGGACCTTGCTGAGCGCCGTTTCGAGCTGGGCGACTTTTTCGGCGAGGCCGGACTGCAGCTCGACGATCCGCGCGCCGGCGTGGAGGCGGGCCCGAAGCTCACCGGGGTCGAAGGGTTTGGTCAGGTAGTCGTTCGCGCCGGCGTCCAGGCCCGCGATCACGTCGGTGCGCGAATTCCGCGACGTCAGCATGATGAGATACGGCGAATCGTCTGAATGCCACTCACGGACCCGGCGGCAGACGTCTGGGCCATGTAAGCCAGGCATCTCCCAGTCGATGAGGGCCAGGCGCGGTGCGTCGGGAGCGGCCAGCGCGCTCAATGCGGCAGTGCCGTCGCGGGCCAGCACGGGGTCGTAGCCCCACGACCGCATCAGGCCGTACAGCCCTTTGAGGCTGATCGCGTCGTCGTCGGCAATCAGGACGCGCATGCTGCACCATCGGCAATGGCAAGGGCCAGGGCCGCCATCAGGCGCTCGGCTTCCGCCTCGATTTCCACGAACACCGACACGCACGTCGCGAGATCGCCGTCCCGGGCGCGCGCTTCGAGACGCTGCAGCAGCGCCATGATTTCGTGCGCTTCGAAATTGCCGGCCGATCCCTTCAACTTGTGCGCGGCGCGGTAAATGCGATCCGGCTGCTGATCGTGAATGGCCTGACGGATGGCGTCGAGCTGATTCGGACAATCGTCGACGAACAGCTCGATGACGTCGCGGAAAAGAATCGGATCGCCGCCGACTCGAGCCAGGAGCGCCGCGGCGCGCGACGCGTCGAACAGGCCGTTGGCCTTGGGCTGGGGAGCCTTCGCGGGCACCACGGCCGCGATACGTTCGTAGAGGGCGGCCGGTACCACCGGCTTCGCCAGGTAGTCGTCGGCCCCGGTTTCGAGGCAGCGCTCACGGTCGCCCTTCAGCGCATGCGCGGTCAGCGCGATGATCGGAACATGGCCGCCGCTCTTGCGCTCGCGTTCTCGAATCGCCGCGATGGCTTCGCCGCCGCTCATTTCCGGCATCTGCATATCCATCAGCACCAGGTCGAACGCCGCCTTGTCGAGCGCGTCGAGCGCCAGCCTGCCGTTTTCGGCGAGCGTGACGTCGTGGCCCGCCTTCGTGAGCAGCCCCATGGCAACACGCTGATTGACGACGTTGTCTTCGGCGAGGAGGATTCGGAACACGGGCCCGGTCGGCGTTTTCGGCGCAGGCGCTTCCGTGCGCGGCGGACGCTTCAGGCCGTTGAGGGCGGAGAGCACGGCTTCGCGCAATGCCGCCTGACGCACTGGCTTGACCAGGTAGGCGGCGACGCCGATGTTCTTGCAGCGGTGGGCGTCGCCGAACTGATCCGATGACGTCACCATCATCACGGTCGGCAAAGGACCTTCGGCTTGATCGCGGAGTTGCTCGGCGGTGGCGAATCCGTCCATGCCCGGCATGTTGACGTCGAGCAGGACGATGTCGAAGGGGTGGCCGCGGCGCTCGGCTTCGAACACCGCTTCGACCGCCGCCGGTCCACTCTCCACGAGCATCGGCACCATCTGCCACTTTTCGAGGATCTTCTGGAAGATCCGGCGGTTGGTGGCGTTGTCGTCGGCAACCAGGACCGACCGTCCCACCAGTTCGGGGGCGACCGAGGTCGAGGCGCTCTCAGGCCGGACGGCCACACGCAGCGTGAAGTGGAACACGCTGCCCCGTCCCGGATTGCTCTCGACCCAGATCCGGCCGCCCATCATCGCGACCAGGCGCGCCGAAATGGTCAGCCCGAGGCCGGTGCCGCCAAAGCGGCGGGTGGTCGAACCGTCGGCCTGGCTGAAGGCATCGAAAATCATCCCCTGCTTGTCGGCGGGAATACCCACGCCGGTGTCGGAGACGCTCACGTGGATGATGGCTTCGCCGCCTGCCTCCGGCTGGCTGCTGACGCGCACCACCACTTCGCCGTCATCGGTGAATTTCACGGCGTTGCCGACGAGATTGACCAGGATCTGGCGGAACCGCCCGACGTCGGCGACCAGCGTATCGGGCACGTCCGGCGAGACTTCGCAGAGCAGCTCGAGGTTCTTTTCGTGGGCCCGGACGGCCAGTCCTGCCACCGCATCATCGAGGGTGTCGCGAAGCGGAAATTCGACCGGATCCAGATCGAGCCGGCCCGCTTCGATTTTCGAGAAATCCAGAATGTCGTTGACGATCACCAGCAGCGACTCCGCGGAGGCGCGCACCAGACCGAGCTGCTCGCGCTGTTCCGGGGTCAGCGAGGTGTCGAGCGTCAGGTCGGTCATGCCGATGATGCCGTTCATTGGCGTGCGGATCTCGTGGCTCATGTTGGCGAGAAACTCGCTCTTGGCGCGGCTGGCTTCCTCGGCGCGGTTCTTCGCGCTGACCAGCTCACTGTTGACGGTGGTCAGCTGGCGGGTGCGCGCGTCCACTTCCTCTTCGAGTCGGTCGTGGTGCTGGCGCAGCATTTCGTCGCGCTGCTGAATCTGGTCCAGCATCTCGTTGAAGCCGCTGATCAGCGCGCCGATTTCGTCGCCGCTGTGCGCGGCGACGCGAATGGAGTAATTCTTCTCAGTCGAAACGAGACGGGCGGTTTCCGACAGCGTGAAGATCGGACCGGACACGACGTCCTGCAACGCCGACGAGACGGCGAGGCCAATCAGCAGTGAACCGATCAAGATGAAGCCGATCAGCACACCGGAGCGCTGCAGCCGCGGATACTGTTCGCCGCGATCAGATTCGAGATAAACGGTGCCGATGATGTGTCCGTCCAGCTTCAGCGCGGAGTAGACGCCGACGCGATCCCAGAGAACGATCCGCGTGCCCGGCGCGGCCACTGGCGGTTTGGCGGGCACCGGCGTATGCGGTCGCAGGTAGTTCGCGAAGACCTGACCGTCGGACGAGAAGATGTAGGCCCGGGTCACGCTGGGATTGCGATCGAGGGCGCCCACCGTCAGGCGGGCCGAGCGCTGGTTGCCGGCGGCGACGAAGGGTGCCGATCGTGAGCCGATCAGATCGGCGAGTGACAGCGCGGTTCGGATCTGGGTATTGCGGACACTGATGTAGTCGTAGGCGACGAACACGACGCTCGCCAGAATGAGCGCGAAGGTGGGGACAATGCTGATCAGTGTGAGCTTATGTTTGATCGACAGGTCCTTGAGCAGGTGCATGCGGCGCGCCATGGGTCCTACCGGCTGACGAGATTCCGGCCGCTCTGTTTGGCGCGGTAGAGCGCTGCGTCGGACTGCGACATCAACTCGCTCATGGAAACGCCAGCCCGTGCCGTCGCGACACCGATCGACACAGTGGCGACTGGTAGATGGCTGGACGCCTCCTCAGCGGCCGGATTGGCGATCGCCGTCCGCAGGCGGTTGGCGATCATGACTGCCGCGTCGGAATCGGTATTGGGCAGCATGAGCGCGAACTCTTCGCCGCCATAGCGGGCCACGAGATCCAGCGGCCGCACCTGCCGGCGGAGAATGCGGGCCAGCCGCTTCAGCACTTCGTCGCCGACGAGGTGTCCGTGCGTGTCGTTGAGTTTCTTGAAGTGATCGACGTCCACCATCAGCAGCGATAGCGGTTGCTGTTCACGGAGGCTGCGCGTCAGTTGCCGGGCGAACGTGTCGTCCAGGCTGCGGCGATTCGGCAGCTCGGTGAGGCCGTCCACCATCGCCACGCGCTCGAAATGGTGTTCCATCGCGAGCACGCGGATGCCCGCCTTGAGCCGCGACCGCAATTCCTCGGGGTCGGGCGGTTTCACGACGTAATCGTCGGCACCGGCGTCGAGGCCCGCGACGACATCGCGGCGGGCCTCCCGCGAGGTGACCAGAATGAGATACATCGGCACGCCGGGGCGGTACGCACGGGCGCGGCGGCAGACTTCAGGGCCGTCGAGGCCCGGCATCATCCAGTCCAGAATGGCCAGGCGCGGAGCGTCCGGCGTCTGGAGCACTGCGAGCGCCGAAATTCCATCCGTGACGGTCACGACCTCGAAGCCCCACGAATCCAGGAGCGCTCGGAGCAGCCGGGCCGTCACCAGATCGTCTTCAGCGATCAGGATGCGCATCGTCTTCGGCACTTCCGCGTGCGCGGAGGGTTCGGTTGTCTGGGTGCTCGTGTCGACCGCCTGGGGCGCCATGACCTCTGCGGTTTGAGCAAGTGCCATGCCCGAGGCGGCGGGTGTCACCGTGACGATTGCGCCCGCTTTTGCGCTCCTTCGCCCATCGGCCGCCAGATGTGTGCGCCAGCCTTGTGTCTCAGTGTGCGCGCTGGCACAGTTGGCGCGTCCAGCAGACGACCTTGCACCGAGTCGGGAAGCGCTCATACGCTTCCCCCATGCCACCGAAAGTCTTTGTTGTTCTGGCACTCGGCATCTGCACCATGGTGGCGAGTTCCGGCCGCGCTGCGGCGCAAACAAGGGTGTCGGCCAGCTACGACCCCCTCCTGCACGAGCTGACCGAAAACAGCTCGCTCGGCGGCCACGGTGACGTGGCGCGACGTATTGGATCGATCGCCGCGCTTGGCGAGATCGGCGTGAGTCACTTCGACCAGGCCACCGTCATTACCGTCGCGCCTGGCGTCAGGTATCGGTTGGCCGCGCCAGCGACGTCGAAGTTCCAGCCGGCAGTACAAGCCGTCGCCGGCTTGTGGCACTGCGCCGCGTGCGAAGTGAACGAACTGTTTCTGCAGCCGGGTGTGCTCGTCGATTACGCTCGAAGCAGTGCGTTGACGCTTCGCTTCCAGTTCGACGTGCGCCGCATCTTCTTTGATTTCGGTGGCGAAACTGCCGAGCGCATCGGCGTCGGCGTGGTGTGGACGATCAAATAGGCCCGCCTCCGCGCCGACTCTCCCAGGTCGTTCGGGTCGGCGCTACGGTGAGGTCTCGCCGAAGCTCGCGGACATCCGGCGCGAGCGAAGGCGGAGCGGGGGGGCTGGAAGGGCGGGCAACGACTACGTGTGCCACCACGCGCGAACTGCGCTGCTCAACCCTTTGCCGAGCTCGCCGGCGGCGCGCGCGTTGGCGAGGTATTCCCGAAGCAGCGCGATCGCCCGCTGACGACTGAGCCGGCGCAGCCGCGGATCGTTGATGACCAGCGATCCGCGGTAGTACGTCGCCGCAAATCCCAGCATGTGGTCGTAACGATGATGCGTGCCGCGATCCGGGTGCTCGCAGACATCGGCGACGATCTGGTCGACCACGCACGCGGGCGACGCCATGGCGAGTCGAAACAGGAAGTCGTAGTCGTCGCCCCACGCGATCGCTTCATTGAACCGGATGCTGAGCGCGAGGTCGCGCCGGACAACCACGGTCACCAGCGAGATGCCGGCTTCAGTCGTGATGACGTCCTTCAGCAGGTCCCCTTCCCGCGGCTGCCAGGGAAATCCGCTGCGGCGCGGCGTCTCCTGACCGTGGAGATCAATCAAACGAAAGGCGCCGTAACACCACCCGCAGTCGGGCCGGGCGGCGAGCCGCGTCGCCTGCGTCGCGAGTTTGTCGGGCCGCCAAAGATCGTCGGAATCCTGAAATCCGATCAGCGTTCCCCGCGCACGCTCGAGGCCGGCGTTGTGTACCGCGGCCACATTACCTGAGTGCGCAAGCCGGATGACCACGATCCGCGGATCGGCAGGCACGCTGTCCGCGGTTCCGTCGGTCGATCCATCGTCGACGACGATGAGTTCCCAGTTCGAGTGGGTCTGCGCCTGAATCGACCGAATCGCCGCGAGCAGCAGCGTCTTGCGATTGAAGGTCGGCAGGATGATGCTGATCAGTTCAGGCGCCACGATCGCCGTTCATTCTGGATCAGGAGCCACTCCTTCAGATCTCGGCGATCGTTGTGGTCTCGATGGTGCATGGGTGTAGACTGCTGGCCCCCAGGAGGTCCCATGCGAGTCCGAGTCGCCGTTTTGTTTGCGGTGGTGATCGCCGGTTGGTTGTGGCGCGACGCGCGCGCCCAGGTGGGTGAGCCGATCGTCAGCGGCGCGCATCGTTTCACGAAGGTTGCCGAGGGCGTCTACTACGCGACCTCGTCAGGCACCATGAACGTCGGCGCCAATTCGCCGATCATCCTCACCGACACGGAAGCCATCGTCATCGATTCGGAGATTACGCCGGCGGCGGCGCGGGCGCTGGTGAGCGATCTCAAAGCCATTACCGACAAACCGGTGAAGTACGTGATCGATTCTCACTATCACTACGATCACGCCTTCGGCAATCAAGTATTCACGCCCACCGCCCAGGTCATCGGCCACGATAACACCCACAAGCGACTGCTCACCAACGTCATGGAGCAGTACACGTACTTGAGCAGCGTGCAGAACATCCCGACCCGCGTCGAGGGTCTGCGCCAGCGGATTGCGCAGGAGAAAGACGCGCAGCAGAAATCGACGCTGGAGCGGCAGGTGGCGAGCTCGCTGGCCTATCTGGAGCAGGTGAAAGAAATCAAGGTGACGCCACCGAATCTCACCTTCAAGAACTCGATGACGCTGCATCTCGGCGGCCGTGAGCTTCAACTGCTGTATCTCGGTCGCGGTCACACCGATACCGACGTCGTCGTGTTGCTGCCGCGCGAGCGCATCATCGCCACTGGCGATTTGATGGAGTCGCAGGTGTCCTACATGGGCGATTCGTACCCCGACGAATGGCCGGCAACGCTCGCGAAACTCCGTGCGCTCGATTTCGACACCGTCATGCCCGGCCACGGTGTGGTGTTCAAGGGGAAGACGAAGATCGAAGCGTTCGAAGGATACGTGCGCGAGGTCACGCGACAGGCGACGGAGTTCCGCAAGCAAGGGCTCACGGCAGAGCAGGCCGCGGCCAAGATCGACGTCACGAAATTCAGCGGCGAATTCCCGAGTATCCGCGGCGTCGGCATCGATCCGGCGGGTGTGCGGCGGATTTACAAACTCCAGGACACTCCGGAGCCCGCGCAATAGGTGAGAGGAGGGGACGGTCTTAAGACCGTCCCCTACCTAAAGTCCAAAGTCTAAGGTCGACAGACGTTACGGCTGCAAGATCGTCCGATTGAGCCAGATGATGTTGTCCCAGCTCACCGGCTTTTCAGTGCCGTCAAACAGCTTGGCGTAGCTGCCGCCCGACGCCTTGAACGAGAACTCCTTCACCTTGTCCGGCGGATTCGTCGTCGGATTGCGCAGGATGTCGAGCACTTGTTCCTGGCGCCAGGTCTGAACGGTTGAGGGAGTCTTCGCCGAGTAGAACTTCCCCTCCGACGGGTTGCCGTGATTGGCGATCCCGTGCTCGTACTTGATGTGCAGTTCCAGATGTTCGCCGCCCGGCGCATGAAAGACCCAGTCCTGCGAGTCGAGTGGCGCGCCTGACGCGCCGGCGCTGGTCGATCGCGTCATCGTGTGCGTGGTCGTGGCGGCGAGATACACGCCGAAGGGCCCCGGCGCGTCGGCCGGATCGTCGACCAGTCCGCCGACGACGACCTGGGCGTTCGCACCGCCCGGATCCTTGACGGGAGCGGCGAGGTAGACGAGGCGCGACGATCCCTTGCCGACCGGCTTGCCATCCGGTCCGTTGATGGTCATGCGGTCAACGAAGATCGCGCGGAGGTTGCAGTCCTTGGCCGGACCTTGTGTGGCGACATTCAGAGTGAAGCCCGGCGGCAACATCGCCGTGATCGCGGCGTCCGGCACATGCAGATCGAGTTGAAATCGCGCTTCGGCGCTGAATTCGACGGGCGTTTGCGCGATCACGGTGGTGCCGACGACAAGCAGGCCCAGCGTCATCGCGGTGTGATGTAGTCGTCTCAACATAGACTTTCCGCCTTTGCAGGAGGGGACGGTCTTCAGGCCGTCCCGCGCCAGAACGGCCTGGAGGCCGTTCCCTACCGAATGGTGACGGTGAGTTTATATCGTTGCGGCGGATCGCAATACGGGGCAAGGTCGGCGATCTCGACGCGATACTCGCCGTCGGCGGCGGCTCGCGCGGTGGCGATACGACCGATGTCGGGCAGCGACGTCGAGACGGTGTGGACGTCCTGCTCTGGCGACACACGCAGCGTCGCATCGTGTCCCCGGAATCCGTCGATGCGCGCCTGCAGCGTTTCGCCTTTCTTGATCGTCACCACGAAGGCATCGACGTTTCGGCGGACCAGCCATCCGGCGAAGGTCGTCGACCGCTCGCCCTTGGGCTCCGCAAAGGTCACCGGTGTGAGGCCTTTACGGCCCTCGACCGACGGCGTCGCCGGCAGCACGCGAATCCTGGCGATCCGGTAACGTCCATCCTTGAGCGGCGCCCAAATCGCCCCCTCGGCCATCGACAGACCATCGGGTGTCAACGTCACGGCGCGGCGCGATGCGGGCGCGCTGGATGTCGGCGCGTCGGCGCCGAGAACGGCGCAGCGCAGTTCCGGCGTCACGACCGAGTCGTAGACGCGGATGAACGCGGCGGCGTCCTTGACCGGAATGTTGAAGCCGCTCGCCAGCACCGTCAGGGGATACGCCACCATCGTGGCCACGGTCCGGCGATCGGCGGCATCGACGGCTTGTTTCAGCCGGGCGAGGAAATCGCCAGCGGATTGACGGGCCGGCGCCGGCGGGGCGGCGGCCGCCGCCATCACCGCCAGCGTCACGATGGCGCCGGCTGCCGGTCCGGTCAATTTGGTCATGTTATTTTTATAGCACATATGTTATGGTCGTAGCACCTATGACGAGTGCCAGAGACCGCGCGCTGACCCGCCGCGAGCGCCAGATCATGGACATCCTCTATCGCCGCGGCCGAGTCACTGCCGCCGAGGTCATGAGCGAGCTCTCCGGCGAGCCGAATTATTCAACCGTGCGGACCCAGTTGCGGGTGCTCGAAGAAAAAGGGCAGGTTCGCCACGAGGAAGAGGGGCTCCGTTACGTGTACAGTCCGGCCGTGCCGAGACGGATGGCGCGCAAGTCGGCGCTCCGGCATCTCGTCGACACGTTTTTCGATGGATCCGCCGAGCAGGTCGTCGGCGCGCTCCTTGGCGGAGAGGGTTCGCGGGTGTCCGACGACGAACTGGCGCGCATTGCCGACCTGGTTGCGAAAGCCAAGAAGGAGAGCAAGCGATGAATCCGCTGGCCGACGTCGTGCTGAAGGTGTCGCTGATCCTCTCGTCCGCGCTGGTGATTGCCGTCGCGCTGCGATCGAAATCAGCGGCGCTGCGTCATTGGGTCCTGGCGGTCGGGATCGTCTGCGCCGCGGCCACGCCGTTTCTCATTCCGGTGGCGCCGGCGTGGTCCATCCCGGTCCGTCTCGGATCGCCTCCCATGCCAGCCCCGGCGCCGCAGATGATGGCCGTGCCGGTCGCGCCAGGCCTGGCGCCGGCCGCCGCCGACCCTCGAGTCGCGGCGCTGCGCCCGGCAGCATCGACCGTGCGGTTCACGGCGTTGGAAATCATGGCGTGGATCTGGATGGCGGGCACGGCGATCGCGGGGGTCATTTTCTTTGCCGGCCTCGCCCGCCTGGCGTGGATTCGATCGCGCGCCCGTGCGGTGACCGACCGGAAATGGTTGTCGCTGGCGCAGCGTGTGGCCGCGGCGCTGCACATTCGTCGTCCCATTACGCTCCTGCAAAGCGATCAGCCGTCGTTACTCTTCACCTGGGGACACTTCCGTCCGATCGTGATTCTGCCGCGCGACGCCAACCACTGGGCGGTCGACCGTGCCCACATCGTGCTCTGTCACGAACTGGCGCACGTCCGGCGCGGCGACTGGCTGACGTTGATCGCGGCCGAAGTGCTGCGCGCCGTCTACTGGTTCAACCCGCTGGCCTGGATTGCCGGCCAGCGTCTGCGCGACGAAAGCGAACGCGCCTGTGACGATGAGGTGATGGGGCAGGGGATTGAGGGCGCCGAATATGCGGAGGAGTTGCTGGCGCTGGCGCGCATTCTGAACGCTGAACGTCCGGGCTGGGTGGCGGCGCCGGCGATGGCCCGCCGCTCGAGCCTCGAGAGGAGAGTGACAGCGATGGTCAATCATCAAGTGAATCGGCAGCCCGTGGGGAGAGCGCCCCGCGTGCTGATCTTCGCCATGCTGCTTGTGCTGGCGGTGGCCGTGGGCGGGCTCACCACCGCGGCTCAAACATTCGCATCCTACAAGGGCTCGGTCGTCGATCAGACCGGCAACATCGTCGCCGGCGTCGAGCTCACCATGACGAACAAGCAGACCGGCCAGAAATATCAGGTCAAGAGCAGCGACGTCGGATCGTTCGAGTTTGTGGGATTGACGTCGGGCGAATACGAGCTCGCGACCATCAGTCCGGGATTCCGCAATGCCAAGACCCCGATGACGATCGGCAACAAGAACATCACGGGCGATATCCGTCTCGAAGTGGGGTCGCTCGAAGAGACAATCACCGTCGTCGACAGCGGTGAACCCCGTGTCGAAGGCGCCGGACCGATCGCGCGCGGATACAAATGGCCACCGGAAAAGGCCGCCTGCACCGCCAAGCCGACCGGCGGCTACCTCGCGCCACCGACCAAGCTCCAGGATGCTCGTCCCATTTACCCGCGAAATGGCGGCGTTCCGAAAGCCGCTGATGTCGTGATCCTCGATGCCCGCATCGGGACCGACGGCAGCGTCGTCGAGGCGCGCGGCGTCGACCCGGCGGCTGATCCGGATCTCGTGTCCGCGGCGGTCGAAGCCGTGAAGCTGTGGAAATTCACGCCGACGTTGTTGAACTGCGTCCCGATTGAAGTGCAGATGAAGGTCACGGTGAATTTCAGGACGGAATGAGTCGGGCGACGGCCAAGGGGCTGGGGTCAGAGCCTGGGGTTCGGATGAAACAGATTCCATTGGCGATCGCCGTCGCGGCCGGCCTTTCTGTGCACGCGCAGCAGCTGCCGGCGGTCGGCGATCTGAAATTCGAGGTCGCTTCCGTCAAGCCCAACAAATCCGGCAGCAATCGCGTGAACGTCACGCCGCAGCCGGGGGGCCGTTTTACCGCGACGAACGTGGCA
>Ga0068864_100003971_pt1 | contig 12173 bp, 11 predicted proteins | sample KBSSwiS72_FD_66586 | JGI IMG/M metagenome (GOLD analysis project Ga0068864, IMG submission 66586) | Switchgrass rhizosphere microbial communities from Kellogg Biological Station, Michigan, USA - KBS Switchgrass S7-2 | ecosystem: Host-associated > Plants > Roots > Rhizosphere > Soil ...
TCGCCCGAGGGCCGCAGCATCACGTTCTCGGGCTTGAGATCGAGGTGGACGACGTCCTGCGCATGGATGCTCTGGATCGCGTCCGCGAGCGCCGCTCCGATCCGCGCGACTTCCTCGGGTCGTTGCGGTCCGGAGGCGACAATCGCCGCGAGCGACAGTCCGTCGATCCGTTCCATCACGATGTACGGCGTCGTCGCGACGTCGCCTGTCGACACGACGCGCGGCACGTGCGGCCCCTTAAGTCCGGGCAGGATCATCTGCTCGACCTCGAAGCTTTCGATGCCGAGCGTCGACTCGCCGCGACCGATGCGCGGTACTTTCATCACAAGCGGAAAGCCGGGATCGGCGCCCGCAGGAGGGTCCACGCGGAAGATCGCGCCCGTCCCACCGTTGTGGATGCTCTCCCCCACGCGGTAACCGTCGACGACTGCGCCCGGCCGCACGTCGACCCGGAGGTGGGAATGCGCTCGTTGCTCCGACTCGGGGTCGGTCACGCTATATCCCCGCTTCGACGCGAGCCGCGAGCGAGCCCGGCAGGCCCGCGCCGCGGATTTTCGCCGCGGCCGCGCCCGAATCGTAGGTCACTCGGCAGAACGTGATCTGTCGTAGGCGCGAGTCGAACAATGTGTAGGCAGCTGCCGGATTGCGGTCGCGGGGCTGACCAACCGACCCCACGATCGCGACCCATCGGCGATGACCGCGAACCGGAATCGGGCGACCAGCCGCGGGGTGGAACTTCATCATGCGCCCGTCGGATGCTTCGAAGAACAGCGCCTGGTCGTGGACGTGTCCACAAAACGTGTAGCTCGCTCGCGCCGCGTCCGCGCATTTCCGGGCCGCGGTGGGGCTGTCGACATAGTCCCACCGCTCCGGAGAAGCCGCGGAAGCGTGCACGTAGCAATGTTCCCCGTCGCGATGGACGAGCGAAAGGCCGGCGAGAAAGCGCTTCTGCTCCGCGCTCAGCGTCTCGCGGGCCCACGAAAGCGACGCCCGTGCGGCGTCGTTGAACCAGCTCGTGGGCTTCTCGATTGCCTGGTCGTGGTTTCCCTTGAGCACGATCGCACCCTCGCGGGCCAGGCTTTCCACGACGGCGACAACTCCGGCTGCATCCGCGCCGTAGCCTACGAAGTCGCCGAGCAGCGCGAAGCGTTCGGCGCCGCGACTCTTGGCGTGGCCGAGGCACGCCTCCAGCGCTTCGAGGTTGGCATGGATGTCGGACAAGAGCGCGATCAGCACTGTGACGCTCCGCCTGACGGCCACGCGATGCGACGATGGTAGCAGAGCATGCGGAACCAGGAAAAAAGGCGATCTTGTTGCAAATGAGAGACGAAGCACGACCGTCATGGCTCCGTTGACAATCGAGCCTTGACCTAGATCAAGGTCGATGACTACCTTGCGCAGTATCTACTTGCTTTGAGAGCCATTGGCTCGAAGCAACGACCGGGGACAAACGTAGGCCGCGCGTACCGGGGCGCGGGGTGGCCAGGTAGCAGAAAACAAGGGGACCCCATGCGCTTGATGCGAACCCTCGCTGCCACCGCGGTGCTCGTTGCCGCGGCGGCGTTCCTACCCACACCCGTGGGCGCGCAGCCGAAACCGGCACCGGCCCCCAGCAAGCCGATCTGCGCGAACTGCCACGAATCGCAGTGGAATGCGATCGACCTCACCGCGCACGGCGCGAAGAACGATGCCGACGGCAGCATGTGCCAGACCTGTCACGGCGACGCGACGGAGCACCTCAAGGATCCAATGAAGGCCAAGCCGGCCAACCCGTTCGGCAAGGGCCACACTTCCAACGAGCGGACCGCCGTCTGCCTCACGTGCCATTCGGGCAACCGCAACCTCGCGTTCTGGACGTCGGGCAAGCACCAGCTCAACGAAGTGACGTGCGCGAATTGCCACAGCATTCACGGACAGGGGCTGCTCCCGAGCTACAACGGGCTCAATCCGCCCGACAAGTCGCCGACGATCAACAAGTTCACGACGACCTTCCTGCCCAACCAGGCGGAGATCTGCTGGCAGTGCCACCAGCCGATTCGCGCGGCCAACTTCAAGCCGTCGCATCACCCGATCATCGAAGGCAAGATCAAGTGCTCCGACTGCCACAACCCGCACGGCGCGATCACGCCTGCGATGCTGAAGCAGCCGACGATCAACGACCAGTGCTACTCGTGCCACGCCGACAAGCGCGGTCCGTTCGTGTTCAATCACCCGCCGGTCGAGGAGAACTGCGCGACGTGCCACAACCCGCACGGCTCGGTGCACGCGAGGCTTCTGAACGAGTCCGCACCCAACCTGTGCCAGGACTGCCACGACGGATCACGGCATCCCGGAACGATCTACGGCGCGGCCGGCGGCTTCAACTGCGCGCCAGGCGACACGACCGGCACCACCACGGGAGGCGTGTTCTATCCCAACTGCCCGGCGAACCGGGTCGGACAGCCCAATCCTGGCGTGAACAACCGCCTCGTGGCGCGGGCCTGCCTCAATTGCCACAGCGCGATTCACGGCTCGAACGCGCCGGGCAACCGCGGCCAGTTCTTCACGCGATAGGAGACCGAGATGAGCAAAAAGGCCCTATCCACCCTGATCGCCGCGCTGTTCGCGACGGCCCCGGCGTTCGGCCAGACCGACGACGACCCGATGCGCGTCCAGGGCACGTCCACCCTGGGTGGGATCCACAACAACACGAGTGCCACCGACAGGGCCCAGCTCGACCAGTATCAGGACCTCGGCAACGGGGTGATGTCGAACGTCGGCGTGCGGGGACGCAACAGCTCGACGTGGTTCCAGGGCTACGGCGAGAACTTCGGACGCGACGACCAGTACATGTTCCTGCGCGGTGGCGTGTACGACGTGTTCAAGGCGGGCGTTTACCTGAACGACATCCCGCACACGTTCTCCTCGCTCGCGTACACGCCCTTCGTCGGCAGCGGCGGAAACCTGCTGACGGCCACGTTCCCGCTGCCGACCCTCGCGACCACCCCGCCGACCGTCGGCTGGAACTCCTTCCGGCTGGGCTACGACCGCCGCGACGTGGGCGGCTACGCCGAGTGGCAGAGGAACAGCCCGTGGTACTTCCGGGCCGACGCGAGCCAGGTCAATTTCAGCGGCACGCGTCCCGGCTCCGGCGCCAACGGCACGAGCCCGGGCAACGGCTTCACCGACCTCGCGATTCCCCAGGACTTCAGGACGAGCAACTGGGGCGTCGAGGGCGGCTACCAGTCGAGCAAGATGACGTTCGCGGCTCGCTGGGACTACAGCAAGTTCGACAACGCGAACGAGACGCTCAAGTGGACCAATCCGTTCCTGGTCGGCGGCACGCCGGCGACCAGCAATCTCCTCGACACGACCTATCTCGCGCCGGGCAACACGTTCAACAAGTTCACGCTGTCGGGCAGCTATCGCGACCTGCCGTGGCAATCGGTGGTCTCGGCGCGCTACACGTGGGCGAAGACCACGAGCGATACCCCGATCGGCCTGATCGCGCTCAACAGCGGTGGCGTCTACAACAACACGCTGCCGGACACGAACACCTTCAACGGCGAGAACGTCAATCAGTCGTTCCAGCTCTCGTGGACCGCCATGCCGGCCACCAACTTCAACACGCGCGTCTTCTACTACTGGACGAAGCTCGACAACAAGTCGGACCTGGTCCAATTCGGCAACGCGCCGACGACGCCGCTCGCGTCCGGCCTGGGCTGCGGCAACCTGGTCGCCAACGGCATCCCGACGCAGATCGTCGGCAACTGCGAGAACGAGCTCTACAACTACACGAAGAACGACGTCGGCTTCGACGCGTGGTGGAAGTTCGCGCCGGGCAACCGCCTCGGCTTCGGCTACGACTACTTCCACATCGACCAGACGCGCGTCGACTACGACACCTCGCACACGAACAAGATCTGGGCCGAGTACAAGAACACGATGCTCGACACGGTGTCGGCGCGGCTCAAGTACCAGTACCTGAAGCGCGAGTCGACGCTCAACTACACGAACGACCCGCTGCCGAACGGCGGCGCGAACAACCCGAATTACCTGCTGCCGTTCACGTCCGCGTTCGACCTGCAGAGCAGCACGTCGAATCTCGTGAAGCTCACCATCGACTGGACGCCGACGACCACCACCGGCCTGTCGTTCGAAGCCAACTGGGCGAAGATCGATTACGACGACGTGACCTACGGCCGCACCAAGTCCGACCGGCAGGGTTACTTCCTGAGCGGCTACTGGAACGCGTCCGACCGGGTGAAGCTCAATGCGTTCGGCAGCTGGGAGGACACGAAGTATCCGTCCAACCACCGCTACATCAACACGGTCTCCGGCGGACCCAACCCCCCGTCCGGCTACTGCACGACCGCGAATCCCAACTGCTACGACCCGTTCGCCGCACCCAGCGCCAACAACTCGTACAACTGGAGCTCGCAGACCAGGGACAAGACGTGGATGGTCGGCGCGGGCGCCGACTGGCAGGCGATGGACGCCCTCAAGCTGTCGGGGTCGTACCTGTACGTGAACAACGACGGCACGGCGACGTTCGGCTATCAGGCTGGCGGCATCACGGCCCCGCCCGGGACGTTGCCCATTCCCATCGACAATTTCGACAACAGCAAGCAGCAGTACTTCAACCTGAAGGGCGTGTGGAGCTACAACCGGAACTGGTCGTTGACCGGCGGCTACTCGTACCTCATGTACAAGCACAACGACATTGCGACCGACGGTTACACGTACGTGCTCCCGCTCACCCGGAACGCGACCACTCAAGGCATCCTGCCGAGCCTCCCGACCAACACTTCGCTCAGCTACCTGAACGGCTACGACGCGTTCACGAACGGGCACTCGAACATCTTCTACCTGAACGTCACCTACCGGTTCGACGCGCCGCCGCTGCCGGCTGCAGCCATGAGAGTCGCGGAAGCGCCGCCGGCGCCAGTCGTGCGCCCGGCTCCGCCGCCGCCTCCGCCGCCACCACCTGCTCCGGCGCCGGCTCCGCAGGTGCAGAAGATCACGCTCGACTCCAAGGTGCTGTTCGACTTCGACAAGGCGGTGCTGAAGCCCGAAGGCAAGGCGGCGATCGACAGCCAGATCGTCGGCAAGCTCACGCAGATCCAGAAGCTCGAAGTCGTGCTCGTGACCGGTCACACGGACCGCCTTGGCACGGAAGCCCACAACCAGCCGCTGTCGCTCAAGCGGGCCGACGCGGTGCGCGACTATCTCGTGAGCAAGGGCGTGCCGAGGGACAAGATCGAGACGATCGGCATGGGCGCGAAGCAGCCGGTGCCCGGCGTCGTGTGCGATCAGAAGAACCGGAAGGCGCTGATCGAGTGCCTCGCGCCAAACCGCCGCGTGGACGTGGAGGTCAAGGGCGAGTCGACGAAGTAGTCACCTCGCACCGCACGACCACCAGAGCCCCGCCGCGTGCGGGGCTCTTTGCAATAGCTCCGCCCCCTTCCTCCGAACCTGTTGACAGGCGGCCGCGCCCGCGGAAACATTCGCGGGTCCGGCCAAGGAGCAGCCAGCATGCCCGATCAGGATCGCGTCGTTAAGTCGACCGCTTCAATGGAGCAGCGCGTCGACGCCATCCAGGCCGCGCTGGACGAGCGCGGACTCGAGGCGTCGAAAGGGGTCGAGGAGCTCGCCCATCTTGCGCAGGACGTCTGGACGCCGAAAAACGGCGCGCGCGTCGTCGCCAGGGCCTGGGTCGATCCGGAATTCCGCAAGCGCCTGCTGGCGAACGGGCGCGCCGCCGTCGAGGAGCTCGGCTTTACCATGCCGAAGCACCACCGGCACCTCGTCGTGCTGGAGAACACCGCCAAGGTCCAGAACGTGATCTGCTGCACGCTGTGCTCGTGCACGGCATTCACGATCATCGGACTGCCGCCCGACTGGTACAAGGACCTCGAATACCGATCGCGCGTCGTTCGCGAGTCACGCACGGTGCTGAAAGAGATGGGACTCGATCTCACGCCCGACGTCGAGATCCGTGTCTGGGACACGACCGCTGACACCCGCTACATGGTGCTGCCCGAGCAGCCGCCGGAAACCGTCGGCTGGTCCGAGGAGCGGCTCGCCGACATCGTGACGCGCGACTCGATGATCGGTGTTGCGCGTCTCTAGCGCGCGATCGCCACCTCGTCGGAGCTGCCGATGGATGGAATGCACGACATGGGGGGCCGGCAGGGCTTCGGCCCGATTCGCTTCACGCACGACGCCAAGGCGTTTCACGCGGAGTGGGAAGTCCGCGCCAATTCGCTGTACGCCTTCGCAGTGCGTCTCGGCATCTTCAACATGGACGAATACCGGCACGCGATCGAGCGCATGGACCCGCGCCACTACCTGGCGGCGAGCTATTACGAGCGCTCGCTGACGAGTCTCGCGACGCTGCTCGTCGAAAAGGGAGTCCTGAGCCGCGACGATATCGAGCGGCGGGCAGGAGGGTCCTTTCCTCTTGCTCGTCCATCTGCCGCAGGGCGGGCGAACGCGCCGCACCGCGAGCATTTCGCGCCCGGCGACCGCGTGCGCGTCAAGGAGGACCATTTCCCCGGCCACACCCGCATGCCCGGCTACATTCGCGGCAAGTGCGGCGTGGTCGTGAGCGAGTCGCCCGCGTACCCTTTCCCCGACGCGCATGCGCACGGCGTCGAGGCGCAGGACGAGCCTACGTACGACGTGCGCTTCCGCAGCGAGGACCTGTGGCCGAATTCGTCGGAGCCGGCGCTCGTCCACGTGGGCGTGTTCCAAAGCTACCTCGAACGCGCGCCCGAATGAGGTAATCTGCGGGCGGCTCGCCGCAAGGGAGCCAGGGCCGGAGGCCGACGGCAGCCCCTCGAGCCGGATTTCTGCGCTTCATCCCCTCGGGCGCGCATTGCATCCCGCCGCGGTAGAGTCGAAGGGCCCCCTGCCGTACTCTTGCGCCATCCCAAAATCGAGGCAGCAAGATGACAGACCCCAAAAGCGCGGTGCCCGCCGGCGTGCCCAATCAGGACCCTCCGCTCTCCATCCGGCAATCGTTCGGCGAGATCCGCAAAGGGATCGCCGTACTGTGGTGGGCGTTCTTCGACTGGGTCGCCGTCGTCCAGTGGAAGGCGCTCGTCGTCGTCGCCGTTCTCGCGATGATCCTGGGCGGCGTGCTGAAGCTGCCGACGCTCACGCTCTTCTTCGTTGTGTCGGCCTTCATCATCAAGATCGTCGCCGGCGGCAAGCGCCGGGCCGAGCGGACCGCGACCGAAGCCACCCGGCGCGCGCAGGAAGAGCAGCTGCAGCGCACGGTGCTGGAAGCGCGGATGGAAGCGCTGCAGGCGCAGATCGAGCCGCACTTCCTGTTCAACACGCTGGCCAGCATCGACCAGCTGATCCAGACCGATCCGCCGCGCGCATCGAGGATGCAGCAGAGCCTGATCCGCTACCTTCGCTCCTCGATGCCGCAGATTCGTGACGGGCGCCGGCCGACGCTCGGCCAGCAGGTCGATCTGTCCGCCGCGTATCTCGAGATCATGGCGGTGCGCATGGAAGGGCGGCTGCAGCCTGTCGTGAGCGTTCCCGAAGGATTGAAGTCGGCCGTCTTCCCCTCGATGATGCTCCAGACGCTCGTCGAGAACGCGATCAAGCACGGGCTCGAGCCGAAGCCGGACGGCGGCAGGATCGAGATCACCGCCGACGTCGCGGACGGGCAGCTCGCCGTGCACGTACGCGACACGGGAATGGGCTTCGTGCCGAAGTCCGAATCGGGCGTCGGGCTCGCCAACATCCGCGAGCGGCTGGCGGCGTTGTACGGCGGAAGGGCCGAGCTCATCATCTCGGTGCCGCCGACCGGCGGAACGTGGGCTACCATCAAGGTTCCGTACGAGATCGCCACGGCCCGGCCGGAACCGGCGCCGGCCTCCGAAATCCGACCCGACAAGTCCTGACATGCCGCCTGCTCCGGGCCAGACTCGGTCCCCGACCGCCGTCGTCGCCGACGACGAGCGCCTGATGCGCGACCAGCTCATCGGCCGTCTGAAGGACGCGTGGCCGGAGCTCGAGATCGTGGGCGAAGCGACGAACGGCAGCGAAGCGGTCGCGCTCGTGCGGAGCGAGGAGCCGGACATCGTCTTTCTCGACATCAGCATGCCGGGCATGGACGGCATCCAGGCGGCGAGAGCGGTTGCCGGACAGGCGCACGTCGTGTTCGTCACCGCTTACGATCAATACGCGATCAGCGCGTTCGAGACCGGTGCCATCGACTATCTGCTGAAGCCTGCCGAGCCCGAGCGCGTGGCCATGACGTGCGAGCGGCTCAAGGGCCGGCTCGAGAAGAAGCCCGACGCGATGAGCGATCTTCTAGCCCAGCTCTCGGAGCGGCTGTCCGGCGGCGGCGCAGGGCGAATCGCAAAGCCGCACGAGTACCTGCGCTGGGTTCAGGCAAGCGTCGGCGCCAACATCCGGATGATTCCGACGACCGACATCCTGTTCTTCCGCGCCGAGGACAAGTACACGCGCGTGCAGACGAAGACCTTCGAGGCGCTGATCCGCAAACCCATCAAGGCGCTGATCGACGAGCTCGATCCCGAAGAGTTCTGGCAGATCCATCGCGCCACGGTGGTGCGCGTGGACGCAATCACCGAGGTGAGTCGCAATTTCCGCGGCAACCAGATCGTGCACGTCAGGGGCAGCGACGAGAAGCTCGAAGTCAGCCGCACGTTCAATCACCTCTTCAAGCAGATGTAGGCGCGGATGCCGTTCAACCTGTTCAAGCGCCTGATGCCGCACGAGGAGGCGTTCACCCCGCTCTTCTGCGAGCAGGCGCAGTGCATCGCGCGAGCGGCCGACGAGCTGAAGCAGCTGATTGGCGACGGCGCCACCGCTTCGCAGCACGTGACGGCCATTCGGAAGATCGAAGTTGCGGCGGACGCCGTGGCGCGCCGGGTATTCATCGCCGCCAATCGGACGTTCAACGCGCCGATCGATCGCGAGGACATCCTGGCGCTTGGTCACGTGCTGGACGACTGCGTCGACCTGATCGAGGACGCGGCGAAGGAGATCCAGCGCTACGGCATCGTCCAGTTCGACGCGGAGATGCGGACGATGGCCGAGGCCGTGGTCGACGCGGCCGCCGTGCTGCAGAAGGTGATGCCGTACCTCGATTCCGTCGGCAAGGACCACCGGACGATCATCGCGCTGTGCGAAGAGGTGGGAAAGATCGAGGATCGCGCGGACGCGTCGTTCGACCAGGGATTGACGCGGCTGCGCACGCAGCTCAAGTCCGGCGAGATCGACACGCTGGGCTACGTCGACCGCAAGGAGATCTACGAGATCGTCGAGGACGTCGTCGACAAGTGCGACGACGTCGCCAACGCGATCCAAACGATCACGGCCAAGCACGTATGAGGCGGAAGGGCCGCTCCCGAGGACGAATGAGCCCCGAAGCGCGTAGCGCGGAGGGTAGTCCAATCAGGCCGAAGGGCCGCTCCCGAGGACGAATGAGCCCCGAAGCGCGTAGCGCGGAGGATACGCTAGTGCGCGTGTGGGGCGGGCCATGAGCGCCGAGTCGCTCGCGTTTCCGATTCTCGTCAGCCTGGTTGCGGTCGCGCTCCTGTTCGACTTCCTGAACGGCCTGCACGACGCGGCGAACTCGATCGCCACGGTCGTCGCAACGCGTGTGCTGCGCCCGCAGATCGCCGTCGTCTGGGCCGCGTTCTTCAACTTCATCGCGTTCGCGGTGTTCGGCCTCCACGTGGCGCAGACGGTCGGCACCGGCATCGTGGACGCCGCCGTCGTCGATGGCCGCGTCATCTTCGGCGCGCTCTGCGGCGCCATCGTCTGGAACGTCCTGACATGGAATCTCGGGATTCCGTCGAGCAGCAGCCACGCGCTGATCGGCGGGCTGACGGGAGCCGCCGTCGCGAAGGCGGGCGCGGGCGCGGTCGTCTACGGCGGACTCGGCATCACGGCGCTCGGCATCGTCGTGTCCCCGCTCCTGGGATTCGTGCTTGCGCAGCTCATCATGGTGATCGTCTACTGGGCAAGCCGGAAGGCGAGGCCGTTTGCCGTCGACCGCCACTTTCGCCACCTGCAACTCGTCTCGGCCTCGCTTTACTCCCTGGGCCACGGCGGCAACGATGCGCAGAAGACGATGGGCATCATCGCCGTCCTCCTGTTTTCGCAGGGCATGCTGGGCGGCCAGTTTCACGTCCCGTTCTGGGTGGTGCTGAGCTGCCAGGCGGCGATGGGGCTGGGAACGCTGCTCGGCGGATGGCGCATCGTCCACACGATGGGGTCGCGCATCACGCAGCTCAAGCCGGTGCAGGGCTTCTGCGCGGAGACCGGCGGTGCGGTGACGCTGTTCCTCGCCACCGGGCTCGGCGTGCCCGTCTCGACGACGCACACGATCACCGGGGCGATCGTGGGCGTCGGCGCGGCGCGAAGGACAGCGGCCGTCCGCTGGCAAGTCGCGCAGCGAATCGTGATTGCCTGGGTGCTGACGCTGCCCGCAGCGGCCCTGCTCGCGGCGCTCGCCTACAGAGCCGTCGGCTGGGCGCTCAGTACGGCGGGTTGACGACGACGAACTGCGTTCCCTGCGGCTGGTACCACGTGCCGCCGCATTGCTGGTACACCATGCCGCCGTAGTTCATCGGTACGCACCCGGCGGGCACGGTGGCGACCATCGAGCCGATGGCTGCGGACGTCACGGCGACCGCCGCACCCACCACCGCGGCTGCCGCGACTGGATGGTCGACGCGGTCCCAGCCGTTGTCCACGTTGACGTTGACGTTGCGGTTGACGTTCACATCGTTCCGGTTGACGTTGACGTCGTTCCGGTTGACGTTGTTCACATTGTTGACGCTGCCACTGCGGACGTCGTTGGTGCGTGCATCCGCGCGGCTGTTGTTCACCTGCGCCGGCTGTCGCTGACCGCCGCCTGCGCCGCCTGCGCGCGCCCCACCCCCGCCACCACCACCGCGCCCGCCTCCGCCTCCGCCCCCACCTCTTCCTGCGGCGTCCACGTCCGCCGCGATGACGAAGGCCGCCGCCACGAATCCGGCCGTCACGACGGTCAGCCACTTGCGGATCGAAGTCTTCATCGCGCGCTCCTCTAGTTGGCCTTGACGGGCACGATGTCGATCTTCTTGGTGCCTTTGGGCGGCGTGAACTTGAAGACCGTGTCCTTGAACGCAGGCTTCAGGTTCCAGTCGATCATCGATACCGACTGCGGCCTCGCCTCGTCGGCGCGATTGGTGATCACGAGCTTGCGCGGCAGCGGCTTGCCGCCCGTCATGATCCAGATCTGCCAGTCGATGTTGCCCTGGCGGAATGCGTAGTGGTCGCACAGATCGTCGTCCACGAAATCCTGCCCGGCATTCATCGCGGACTCGATCTTGTCGAGCGGCGCCGCTGGAGTACCCCACAGGAACAGATCCTGCAGCGGAAGCTCGATCCGATATCGCTCCTCGAGCCGGTCGATCAGCTTGCCGATCGTGTCGGTGAAGTCGACCGTCGAGTAATACTTCTGCGCCGGCATGTACATCGTGACGGTCTTGCCGTCGTAGAAGAGCTCGCGCTGCGAACGCGCGCTCTTCATCACGACGTGGATCCTGTTCGGCCGATCGACGTCCATGTCGGCGGTCGCGGTGTGCGATAGCTTCTGGCCGTCGGCCAGCACCAGCTCGCCGGTCAGCTCGGTCGACACCTCGAAGCGCTTGAGGGACACGAGATAAGCGCCCATGTCCTTCAGCGCCTGGATCGACGCAGGGTCGACGGGGTTCGCGGCGGGCGCAGGCTTCGCTGCCTGTGCCGAAGCGGGAGGCGGAGGCAGTGTTTGCGCCGACGCGATGGAAGACGCGAGCGCCATCGCCAGCGCGAGAACGCGGGTGCCCGACGTCACGGTACTTCCAAACATGATGATCTCCCGGTTGACGGACGGCGAGGACGTGAAGATGCAACACGGTCCGGCGCCTTCCTCCCGATCACTTTCCGTGTTCGGCGCTCGCCTTGCATTGTCCCCCGCGCCGCGGCGATTTCGCAATGACGCCGATCAGGGGTTGAGCTTGACCGGGGCGCCGACCGCCTTCCACCCCGAGTGCCCGACCGTCATGTACCGAGCGTCGAAGCCCGCGTCGCGCAGCGCGACGGCCGTGCGGCAGCCGACGTGAAAGCCGTACGCGCAATAGACGACGACCGGCTTCTCCTTCGAGAGCTCGTCC
>Ga0068864_100003980_pt1 | contig 12167 bp, 11 predicted proteins | sample KBSSwiS72_FD_66586 | JGI IMG/M metagenome (GOLD analysis project Ga0068864, IMG submission 66586) | Switchgrass rhizosphere microbial communities from Kellogg Biological Station, Michigan, USA - KBS Switchgrass S7-2 | ecosystem: Host-associated > Plants > Roots > Rhizosphere > Soil ...
CAGCTGCTTGTCCGCAGGCGCCATCACGTCGACGCCGAGTTCGGCCAACACGTCGGCCGTCCCGGACTTGGAAGACTGGGCGTTGTTGCCGTGCTTGGCGACTTTCAGTCCGCCGCCGGCCGCCACGAATCCGACGGCGGTAGAGATGTTGAGCGTGTGCAGGCCGTCGCCGCCGGTGCCGCAGACGTCGATGGTCGCAAAGCCCGGGTCCAGGTGGACGGCCGCCCGGCGCATGGCTCGCACGCAGGCCACGATCTCGCCAAGTGTCTCGCCGCGCATGCGCATGGCCGTGAGCGCCGCGCCGACCTGCGATGGGCTAGGCTCGCCACGCAGGCACGCGGCGAAGAACTCGCCCGCGTCATCCTCGGACAGTGTCGCGCCATCGGCCAGACGGCTCAGCAGCGGCTTGAAGGCGTCGGACATGCGGCGGCGGTCAGGCTTCCGCCAGCCGCTTAACGCCGGCCAGGCTAAGGAAGTTGGCCAAGAGCTCGTGGCCGCATTCGGTGGCGATGGACTCGGGGTGGAACTGCACGCCATGGACCGGCCGGGTCTTGTGCTGCACGCCCATGATCTCGCCGTCCTCGGTCCAGGCCGTGATCTCGAGGTCGGGCGGCAGGACTTCCTTTTCGACCGACAGGCTGTGGTAGCGGGTGGCTGCGAACGGGTTCTTCAGACCGGCGAAGACGCCCTTGCCGGCGTGATGGATCTGGCTGGTCTTGCCATGCATCAGCGCTTTTGCGCGGACCACCTCGCCGCCATAGGCCTGGCCGATAGCCTGGTGGCCCAGGCAGACGCCGAAGATCGGCAAGTCGGCGGGGGCGGCTTCCAGCAACGCCAGGCAGATGCCGGCATCGTTCGGCGTCTTGGGGCCAGGCGACAGCAGGACGCCCTGCGGCCGCAGCCCCAGCGCCTCGCCGACGCTGATCGCGTCGTTGCGATGGACGAGCGTCTCCGCTCCCAGCTCATTGAGGTAATGAACCAGGTTGTAGGTGAAGCTGTCGTAGTTATCGATCACCAGGATCATGCTGCGGTGAGCCTTATTCCGCCGTCCAGCCGCCGTCCACCGAGAGATTGGCGCCGGTCATCTGCTTGGCCGCATCGGTGCAGAGGAAGACGGCGATGGCGGCCACCTCATCGACGGTGACGAACTGCTTGGTCGGCTGGCTGTCTAGGAGGACGTCGTTGATCACCTGCTCGCGGGTCAGGCCGCGGGCCTTCATGGTGTCGGGGATCTGGTTCTCGACCAGCGGCGTCCAGACATAGCCCGGGCTGATGCAGTTGACGGTGACGCCGTGGGTGGCGAGCTCGAGGGCCACGGTCTTGGTCAGGCCCGCGATGCCGTGTTTGGCGGCGACATAGGCTGACTTGAATGGCGAAGCGACCAGCGAGTGGGCCGACGCCGTCGAGATGATCCTGCCCCAGCCCCGCTTCTTCATGCCGGGCACTGCTGCGCGGATCGCGTGGAAGGCCGAGGTCAGGTTGATGGCGATGATCTGGTCCCACTTCTCGATGGGGAAATCCTCGATCGGCGAGACGAACTGGATGCCGGCGTTGTTCACCAGCACGTCGACCGAGCCGAAGGTGCTTTCCGCGAGCGCGACCATGGCGGCGATCTCGGCAGGCTTGGTCATGTCGGCCGGGGAATAAATCGCCTTGACCCCGAAGTCGGCCTCGATGCCGGCGCGCTCCTTTTCGATGTCCTCAGCCTTGCCGAAGCCGTTGATCAGGACGTTGGCGCCTTCTTTGGCCATCGCGCGCGCGGTCGCCAGCCCGATGCCGCTGGTGGAGCCCGTGACGACGGCGGTCTTGGATTGCAGGATCATCGTGAGGGGTCCTTCGGTCGGGGAGAGGTCTGGTTGGGAGAGCTGTCGCGGCCGGGGTCGACGGCGACGGCGCCGCCCCGCTTGGGACGAGGCCTCGTCTTACGCGCCGCCACGGCGCGCTCGCCGTCGCTGACGCCTGAGGCCCAGTGGTCGAGCATGGTCTGGCGCGAGAACTCGACGTCCTTGAAGGCGCCCTCGTAGGCGCGGTCGCGATAGATCAACTGCACGACGGTGATGGTGTTCTCCCTGGAGAATTCCTCCAGGAACTGGATGTCCGGGTCGTCGATCGCGGTCTCGGGCAGCGTCTTCAGGAGGTTGGCGAGCGCCGATTTCAGCCGGTGAATACGCAGCTGGGCGTCGGTGTTCAGCCGGGTGCGGCTGGAGTAGCGGATGTCCTTCTCCCGCTCGGCCGCCTCCTGGATGGTCCGGGGCATGGGCCCGCGGGCGTTGAAGAGGTCGACCTGGTAGATGGTCAGATCGCCGGTGTCGCACTGCTCGAGCACATATTCGAGGGGCGTATTGGAGACGATGCCGCCGTCCCAGTACCACTCGCCGTCGATCTCGATCGGTGGGAAACCCGGCGGCAGGGCGCCCGAGGCCATGATGTGTTCGGGCCCGATCTTCTGATGGGTGTTGTCGAAATAGGTGAAGTTGCCGGTGCGGATATTGACTGCGCCGACGCTGAGGCGGGTCTCGCGCGAGTTGATCCGGTCGAAGTCGACGAGCCGTTCGAGCGTGGCCCGAAGCGGGGCGGTGTCATAGAAGCTCAGCGCTTCCGGCCCGCCGCCCGGCGAGAACAGTGGTGAAAAGGCGCGCGGCGCGAAGAAGCCTGGAACACCCGCGGCCACCGCCCAGCCGATGCTCGCGTCGCCGATCATCGCGCGGAGCTGGTCGGTGTGCGCCTGGTGGCCCAGCGGCCACTGCGAGGTGACGAGGTCCCAGAACTCATGCAGGCGGTCGAGCCGCTGAATCCCCGCGTTGCCCGCGATGATCGCGCAGTTAATCGCCCCGATGGAAATGCCGGCCAGCCAGTCCGGCTCCAGGCCCGATCGCCCGAGCGCCTCGCACACCCCCGCCTGGTAAGACCCCAGCGCCCCGCCGCCTTGCAGGACGAGTACGCGGCAAAAGGATGGATCGGTCACGGGCGTGGACCTTGATTGGAACGACGCGATGCCGATTTGCGCCGACGGCAAGGCTATATTGCGGCGCACAATGGCCGGGCTGAAATCCGAAGCCAAGCCCGAGCGCGGGCATTGTGCGACTCTGCAGCCGGACTGATGCTGACGCCATGACCGCCGCCGACTCCGCCCTCGACGCTAACGAGATCGCCCGGGCGCGGGCTCTCCTCAAACCCCTGAAACCCGTGCAGCGGGTTTGGCCGGTCCTCGCCGCCGCGACCCTGCTGGCCGTCTCGGCGCTAGCCTTCGCCACCGCCATGGTGCTCGCCCCGCCGCTGGTCAGCGAGCACGTGGCGCGGGGCGTGGGAAACTAGCGGGCCGCAGCGGTTGCCCTGCCGGCGTGGCTCAGGAGGTCGTTGGAGCGCGCGCCGTACAGGCTGTCGGGCGGCCAGCGAGCGGCCATGACTGGCGCAGTGGCCTTCAGAACCTCGCGCGCTGAACGGCTGTCTCCCGCGGCGAGCAGGCATTCGCCGCGGATCGTATCCAACCAGGCCACGCGCCAGGGATCCTTTGGGTAAGCCTTCGTCATGATCGGGCGGGCCTCTTCCAAGAGGGCGAGGCCCTCGGCGGGAGCGCCGCGCGCGCAGCGGACGTCGGCGAGGTCCACCATGATCGGCGCAAGGTTCCGATGCTTGTGGATTTGGGCCGCCAGAAGACCCCTTTTCAGCAGGGATTCGGCGCTCTCGAGATCGCCCTGAGCCCGGCGGATGAGCGCCAGGTTGTCGAAGTAGAACGCCAGATCATTGAAGGTCTCGCCCCGCTCCTTGGAAACGACTGCCACCGCGTGTTCTAGGAGTGGACGGGCGCCGGCAAAGTCACGACGCTCGATAAGCAGGCGACCGAGGTTGTTCTGAGTCAGGGCGATGTCCGGGTGGTCGGGTCCCAGGACGGTGCTCGCGGCGTTGAGCGCCGCGCGATAGTAGGTCTCGGCGGCCTTCGGATCGCGTTGCAGGTATGCGATCGCGCCAAGGTTCATCAGGTCCGCCGACACCCGCGGATGCAGGTCGCCCTGTGCTTGGCGACGGATCGTGAGGGCGCGCTCGAGTCGTGCACGACCCTTGTCGAGGCGACCCGCGAAAACGTCGTTTGCGCCCAGCATCTCCAAGTCGCGCGCGACGTCGGGGTGGGATGGTCCGAGGTTCGCAATGTCCGCCGTCAGCGCTTTGCGCATCCACCGATCGGCTTCGACGTCGTCGTCCAGGCCTGACTTTGCGTCCCCAAGGCCGGCGTAGATGCGCGCGAGCAGATCGGGGCGAGGCTGGCGGGAATCCTGCGCGAGACGAAGCGCCGTGCCGTAGGCCGCGATCGCGGCGTTATAGCTTCCCTCTCGCGACAGGGCCTCGCCAAGCGCGAGGTACTGCCTGGTGCGACTCCCCGCGTCGACGCTCCGGAGAGCGAGGTTTCGGCGAATGATGTCCTCGCCCTGCTTGAACAACCCCAGCCCGGCATAGACCTCGCCCAGGGTCGTGGTCAGTTCCGCCTTCACCGAGGGTTCTTCGGTCAGGCTCTGCTCGATGCGCTTGGCGCCGCGGTCGAGGATTTCGCGGGCGGTGATCGCCGCGCCCTTGGCTTCCGACGGATCGGATACTTCGAAGAGCGATTTGACGAAATCGACCGTGCGCTCGGCGGTGACCGTCTTGCGGCGCGCGATGTCGCGTTGCTGAACGGCGTCGTTCCGCGCGATCAGCGCCGCGGCGGCCAGCCCGGACATGACGATAAAGCCGAGCCCGAGAAGCGTAGACGCGACCATGAGGCGACGGGTCCTGCGCACGTGCTCCCGCTGGCGAAGGTCGTCGAACGGCACGCCGATGATGCCGGCCAGCAGCTTGAGCCGCGCCGCGGTCCGACCGTCGCGCCCGGGACGGATGTCGGACGCCAGGGGCTCGCGCCCGCCGCCTTCGAACAGCGCCGGCGGCAAGCACTCGAGCTCGGCGTCGCCCCCTGGAACACGGGAGCGGTTCGGAATTCCGGCGACGATCAGGCACTGGATACGGTCGCGCCGCCCGAGCGCCGTGAAGGCGCGAATTTCCTCGTTCACCCACTTCGAACGCGCGCCCTCTGGCGAGCAGATCACGATGAGAGACGCCGATTCCTGAAGGGCCTCACGGACCGACTGGGCTAGGTCGGAAGACGCCGCCAGCTCCTCCCGGTCTCGGAAGACCGGCGGCAGCCGCGCCCCGAGCACGCCGAGTTTGCTATCCTGGCCACGCAACTGCCTGGGTATGCGGTAGGTTTCGAGTGCGCGGTGGAGCCAGCCGGCGACAGCGCGGTCCCTGTGGTTATAGCTGATGAAGGCCGAGTAGCGCAGCGGCGGGCGTCCTCAGCCGGCGAGGGCGAGCCTCCGCACGCGGGCCCTGCGAAGGGCCAGGCCCAGCCCTCCAAATCCCACAAGCATGAGCAGCCAGGTTCCCGGCTCAGGTACGGTCGGGTTGAACGCCGCTGCGTCTGTAAGATCGACCCCGATATTGGCCGTCTTCAGGGAGCTGACATCGCTGCCGAAGATAGTCGCCGAATTCAGCGCCCCGACGCCCCAGCCCACTAACGCGCCGCTGGGAAGTCCCGGCTCCGTGTCGATCTCGATTCCATTCCACGGGGAAAATGCCGCGCCGTGAGCGAATGCGACGCTAATGTCCCCGATCCGGCTCGGGTCCTGAACCACGACAAATCCCGAGGGGTCGTTCGGGTCGGCCACGCGAGATAAGGACAGATCGGTCAGCTCGAGCTGAAAGATCGGAGCCCCTACGAGATTCGGGAATGCCCAGGTGACCCGGTACTGCCCGACAAACCCGCCGAAATCCTGCAGCACATTCGTGGTGTAGACGCTCGGCAGGTTGGCCCCGAAGTCCGCGAAGCCGGGCGCGAGGAAGGCATGCCCTAGCGTGCTGGCGTCGCCATAGGTAGCGTTCAGCGGAAGCTGAGAGCCCAACGAAACGATGCCCGAGCTGTAGATGAAGATCTGATTGGTCGTGATGGCGGGCGTCGCGATGCCAAACGGCATTGTCGTCCCCAGGCACGCTAGGCCGATCGTGCAGGCGCTGACCTGCGTCGATACGTCGGCATCGACGGCGATGTCGCGGGCAAGGGCGGGCTGAGCGGCTGCGGTGAAGCTGATGGTGGCGGCCGCAACGACGGCCAGAAGTTTCGCTTTCATCGCCCGAGCCCCAGATGAAATTACATTGGTATCGGACTTTCGACCGCTAAATCGGAAATGTCTACTCCGAGATTTTCCCTAACTCATTGTCAAGCTTGATGTTTTAGGCCTCGCACGCGATCGCATCCGCGCGGGAGATCTGAGCGTTGGGGCTAGGTCGGCGGGCGCGGCGGGCCGGTTTCCAGGCCGCCGCGCCCGTCGTTGGAAGGCTTGGCTACGACGTCAGGCCGGAGCGGCGCTTTCAAGGAGGCGCCGCCGGCGAGCGATGACCCCGACCCCGCCGAATCCGAGGATCATCAGGGCCCAGCTCATCGGCTCGGGCACGAGAGCGCTGATGCTTTGGACGCCGCCAAGGCGAACCTGTCTCACGTCCTCGAAGCTGCCGTTGGTGGTGAAGCTGAACTTGTCGATCGTCTCGCCGTTGGTCGCCAGCGCGCTGAAGAAGCCGTTCGGCAGGATGTCGAAGGTGTTGCTGAATGTCTGGCCGGCGGTGTCCAGGAAGGTCAGGGTTGCGGTCGTGGCAGTGCCGCTGCCGACGAAGATCCGGAACTCAGTAGACGTAAAGCCAAGGGCGGGATTGGTGAGGTCGAACGCGAGCTGGGATGCGGGGAGCCCGCCGAAGGCGCTGCCAGTCGTGTTGACCAGGCCGTCGAGCGCTTCGACACGGGCCTGACCGCCATTGCCGACAAGCGTTTCGCCGCCCCTGATGGAGACGCTGGCGCCGGTCTGGTTGGTGACGCCGGTGATGGTCGTGCCATTCGGCGGGTTATTGTTAAAGAGGACGTTCTCCGGAGGCTGGAGATTGCCCGGCCCGGTCGCAATGATGATGGTTGCGCCGGCCGGCGCAGCGGCAAGCAGCAACGCGCACGCTGCCAGAGCGATCTTCAGTTTCATCGGTAAGCCCTACGTCTGTGTCGTCCCGAAAGCGCAAACACGAAGGGCTAGCCTTTAGTTCCGCGAACTTTTCGTCACGGCCGCTGGGGTGTCTTTTGAGGGTGAGAGTGCTGCGGATCAGACACGCCGCCGCCTTTGGTTGTCCTAGACGAAGCGCCAGCTCTCCTCCGCGGCGCGGCGAAGCGCCCGGGCCTTGTGCAGGGTCTCGTCGTATTCGGCGTCGGGGTCGCTGTCGGCCACCACGCCGCCGCCCGCCTGGACATACATGGTCCCGTCCTTGAAGAGCGCAGTTCGCAGCACGATGCAGGTGTCGACCGAGCCGTCGCAACCGAAGTAACCCACGGCGCCGGCGTAGGCGATGCCGCGCTTCTCCGTCTCCAGTTCGTCGATGATCTCCATGGCCCGGACCTTGGGCGCACCCGAGAGCGTGCCGGCGGGGAGGGCGGCCATGACCACGTCCACAGGATCGAGCCCGTCGGGCGCATCGCCCTCGACGTTGGAGACCAGGTGCATGACGTGGCTATAGCGCTCGACAAAGAAGCTGTCGGTGACCCGCACCCGCGGGCGCGACGAGGGCTCGGCGGGTTCGTTGGCGCCGGCGGCCTTCAGCATGGCCACGCGGCCGACGTCGTTGCGGCCAAGGTCCAGAAGCATCAGGTGCTCGGCGCGTTCCTTGGGGTCGGCGATGAGCTCCTGTTCGAGCGCGGCGTCCTCGGCGGGCGTCGCGCCCCGGGGCCGGGTGCCGGCAATCGGGCGAATGGTGATTTTGCCGTCGCGCAGCCGCACCAGGATCTCCGGCGAGGAGCCCGCCAGCTGGAAGTCGCCGAAGTTCAGGTAGAACAGGAAAGGCGAAGGGTTGGTGCGCCGGAGCGACCGGTAAAGCGCAAACGGATCGCGGGCGAAAGGCGCGCGGAAGCGGTGGCTGGGCACCACCTGGAAGATGTCGCCGGCGCGGATGTATTCCTTCGCGGCCTCGACGATCTCACCGTAGCGCTCGCGGCCGACCGGTGTCTCGAAGCGGTCGGGTTCCGGCGCACCGTTGCCCACCAGCGCCGGCGTCGGTCGCTTCAGGTCGGCGATGACGCCGTGCAGGCGGCCTTGCGCCTGCGCATAGGCCTCCCGGGCCGAGCCGCCGTTGGGGCGAACCGGCGTCACCAGCACAATCTCCTGGGCGATGGCGTCGAAGATGGCCACGATCGAGGGCCGCGTCATCACCCCGTCGGGCAGGTCGAGCGGGTCCGGATTGACGTCCGGCAGTCGCTCGACCAGTCGGATCATGTCGTAGCCCATCGCCCCGAAGAGGCCGGCGGACGGCGGCGGCAAACCCTCCGGGCGCTCGATCCGCGAGGCGGCCACTAGGTCCCGCAGGCTGTCCAGCGCGCCGCCCGGCTGGGGCGTGAAGCGGCCGGCGGCAATGTCTCGGCCCTCGGCGATCTCGGCCTGGTCGCCCCGACAGCGCCAGACGAGGTCCGGCGCCAGCGTGATGATCGAATAGCGCGCGCGGAAGGCGCCGCCCTCGACGGACTCGAACAGAAATGCGTAGGGCCTGCCGTGGCCGATCTTCAGATAGGCCGAGACCGGGGTCTCGAGGTCGTCGATCAGGCGCGTCCAGACAAGCTGCGGCGCGCCGGCGTCGTAGGTGCTTTCGAAGCCCGGATAGGAGGGCTCGATCGTCACTTCGCCAGCGCGGGTTTGCCGCCCTTCGCACCCTTGGCGGCGGTCTTGGTATCCACCGGCTCCAGGCCGATGGCGGCGCGGGCGCGAGCGGCGTCGGCGGTCACCTTGACCTTCTGGCGCGATGCGAAGCGGGCGGTGTCGGCCAGTTCGCGGAATAGGGCCACGCTCATCTGCGGGCGCATGTCCTCGGCCATTCGCGCCAGGGTCGGACCTTCACCGGCGTGAACCGCCTCAAGCTTTCCGACGACGAAGCCGAAGTGGTTGTTCTCGGCGGTGAACACGTCGCCCTGCTTGGAGGTGAATGTCTTGCCGAGGATGTCCTGCGACATGCCCTGCATCTGGGCGGCGTTCTGGCGGCTGAGGCCCGGAATGCGGGTCACACTCGCGCCCGCCGAGGCGGCGACGGCGTCGAGGCTCTCGCCCTTCTTCACCCGAGCGGCCAGCTCGTCGGCGCGGGCCTGCATCCGCTTGGCGACCTCGCGCATCATGAAGACGCGGGTGAGTTGCGGCTTGATCTCGGCCAGGGGCGGCATGGCGGGGGGCAGGATCTTCTCCACACGCACGGCGAAATATTCGCCGTTGCCGGCGTCCTCGACCTCGCTCTCGCCGCCGGCGGGCAGGTTGAAGGCGGTCTCCACCAGCTTCTGGTTCAGGCCCTCGACAGGCTGGCCCTGCTGGTCGCGGCCGGTCTTGGTGAGCGGGCCGATGGTCACGGCCGGCACGCCGGCCTTCTGCGCCGATTCCGCCAGGTTCGAGCCGCCCTGGTGGGCGTCGTCATAGGCTTGCGTCAGGGCATAGACCTTCTCGGCTGCGGCATCCTTGCGGATCTCGGCTTCCAGGGCGGGGCGGACCTCTTCGAGGGTCACCGCGCGGCCGGGGGTGACCGAGACCACCTTGACGACCGCCAGGCCCAAGTCGCCAGGCACCGGGGCCATCTGGCCCGGCAGCATGCGGAAAGCGGCCTCGGCGACCTTGCGGTCGGCGATCGCGGTCTTGGGCTTGTTCTCATAGGTCAGGAGTTCGACGCCCACGGCCTTGGCGACTGCGGCGGGCGCTTCGCCCTTCGCCAGGCGCTGGCCGATCTGCTGCGCAGCAGCCGGATCCTTGGCTGGGATTTGAATGACCGTGCGGGTCTCGGGCGTCGAGAGCGTGTCCTTGCGGAAATCGAAGCGCTTCTTGAGCTCGGCCTCGTCGACGGTGAGGCCTGCGCTGACCAGCTGCGGCGAAAACCGCACCACGGTGAGGACCCGAAACTCGGGCCGGGTCAGCTGCGTGGAATTTTCCTTCATGAAGGCGGCGAGCTGGGCGTCGGTGGGCGCGGCGGGCTGCGGGACGCTGGTGGGCTCGATCGGGAAGTAGCCGATGTCGCGGCTTTCCATGGCGTAGATGGCCGCGAGTGCGGTGTATGCGCGGGGCACGCGCATGCCGGCCACGAGGCCCGTGCCGACGTGCTGCTGGGCGATCTCGTCGCGCATGATCCCCTCAAACTTGGCCGGGGTCAGGCCGTTTTCAGCGAGCTTCTGCTGATAGGCCTTCTTGTCGAAGCGACCGGAGACCTGGTCGAAGAAGGCCGGGATCTTGTTGATCTCCTGGACGATCAGCCTGTCGGAGGGGACGATGCCGATCTTGCGGACCAGTTCGGCGAAGGCCTCGCGACCGGCGAGACCCTCCAGCACCCGGCGGTCCAGGCCGTTGGCGGCGGCCGCCTCGACGGTGATGGGCTGACCCACCTGCTGCTCGACGCGGGACTTGTAGCCGTCGAACTCGCGCTTGAAGTCGGCGGGCGAAAGGCTGCGGGAGCCCGCCGTGACGACGGCGTTACCGGCGACCCTGCCCTTGAAGACGTCGCGGATGCCGAAGACAGCAAAGCTGACCACCAAGAGGCCGATCAAAACGGCGGCGGCGGGAGACTTCGCGAAGGCGCGGATATTGGCGAGCATCAAATCCCTTTCAGGGGCGCAGGCGTACGTGTGCGCGCCGGTATAGTGGAGGCCGCGCCGCACCCGCAAGCGCGTGACAGACGGGCCAGCTTGGCTTAACCGCGCCAAACACGATTCCCGCGCGACAAAAGTGAGGCCAGATGACCGCTCCGACCCCGTTGATCGCCGGCAATTGGAAGATGAACGGCCTAGCCGCCTCGCTCGACGAGGCGAGGGCGGTGGCGGCTAGCGCCGGCGCAAGCGGAGTCCGCCTGGCGCTTTGCCCGCCCGCGACTCTGGTCTTTCGGATGAGCGAGGCGCTCAAAGGCTCGGCCGTGCTGGTGGGCGGGCAGGACTGCAGTCCGGAGGAGAGCGGCGCCTTCACTGGCGACATTTCTGCGGCCATGCTGGCGGACGCGGGCGCCCGGCTGGTGATCGTCGGCCACTCCGAGCGGCGAGCGGGGCACGGCGAGACCGACGCCGTCGTCGCGACCAAGGCGAGCGCGGCCGTGCGCGGCGGGCTCGAGCCGATCGTCTGCGTAGGCGAGACCCTGGAGCAACGCGAGGCGGGCGACGCGCTGGCCGTGGTGATCGGGCAGGTGAGGGGCTCCCTGCCTCGCGAACTGGAGCGGACTGCCTTTGCGGTGGCCTACGAGCCGGTCTGGGCGATCGGCACGGGCCTTACGCCCACCACGCCGCAGATCGAAGAGATGCACCGGGCCATCCGCGCGACGATCGTCGAGCTTTTCGGGGACGAGGGGGCCAAAATCCCAATCCTCTATGGCGGCTCGGTGAAGCCCTCCAATGCCGCAGAGATCCTGCATGCGGCCGAGGTCGGCGGGGCGCTGGTCGGCGGGGCGTCGCTGAAGGCGGCGGATTTCCTGGGGATCGTCGGCGCGATCTAGCCCGGCGGACCCTTCAGTTCGACGACGTTGCCCTCGGGATCGCGGACGTAGAGCGAGAAGCCGTCGCCGTCGGCGCCGTAGCGGCGACCTTCCTCGACAACCTCGACGCCGTGCGCCGCAAGGTGGCCGCGGATGGCGGCCTCGTCGAAGGGGCGGACCTGCAGGCAGAAATGGTCGAGGTTGCGGCCTTCCTTACCGGGAGCGGCGCCACCCATCGCCCCCAGCGGTCCGTCGAGGGTGACTAGGTCGATCATCTGGGCGCCCGCCCGGATATGGGTCAGGCCGAGCTCGGGCCGGTCCCGGTCGACGCTCAGGCCCAGGACGTCCAGGTAGAAGCCGAGCACGCGGTCCTTGTCGCGCACCCGCAGGACGATGTGGTCGAATCCGCTGACGGCGATCGGGTTCATGGCCCTGACATAGGGAGGGCCGCGCTAGAGCAACAGGCCGAACAGGCGGCAGTCGCGCCGTTCGCCGTCACGCTCGACGTAACCGCGGAGCATGCCTTCCTCTTCGAACCCCAGCTTCTCCAGCACGGTGTCCGACCGTCGGTTGCCGAGGTGAGTTCTGGCGAGCAGGCGGCGAAAGCCGCTGGCGGCGGCGAAGGCGGTGACGGCGGACAT
>Ga0068864_100003987_pt1 | contig 12154 bp, 7 predicted proteins | sample KBSSwiS72_FD_66586 | JGI IMG/M metagenome (GOLD analysis project Ga0068864, IMG submission 66586) | Switchgrass rhizosphere microbial communities from Kellogg Biological Station, Michigan, USA - KBS Switchgrass S7-2 | ecosystem: Host-associated > Plants > Roots > Rhizosphere > Soil ...
AAATCGCCGGGACGCACCGGCCGGGGCGGACGGCCGCATTGCGCAGGCGATCGGCGTGACGCTGGTATCGTGTGGAAATTTCAGGGCAGCATGCCGGGCGAGTGGTCGAATGTCAAGGTCTCGTGCCTGTTTCGTGTGACGTGCGGCGTCTCCGACTGTATTCTGATCATTCCATTGACGGCGGTCTCCCCATTCAACGAGGGCTCCATGCAACTGCGTCCGATCGCGCGCGGCCTCAAGACCTGGCTCGTTCGGGAGCCGGATCAGAAGGGCACCGGGGGAACGAACTCCGCGCGCTATTGCTACTCGGTATGGCTGCGACACCTCGTCCACGTGCATGCGGCGGGACTGAACACGCGGCCGCGAACCGTGGCTGAGTTCGGGCCCGGGGATTCCCTCGGCATTGGACTGGCCGCGCTCCTGACGGGCGCGAACCACTACAACGGGCTCGATGTCGTGGAGCATTCGAATCCCGAAATCAACCTGCGCATGCTCGAAGAACTGATCCCCCTGTTCCAGGCGCGCGCGGACATCCCCGGACCCGACGAAATTCCACTCGTCTTCCCGCTCCTCGATTCGTACCGCTTTCCCCATGAGATCCTGACCGAGGAACGACTCGCCTCCACGCTCTCCCCGCGCCGCATCCAGTCGATCCGGGACGCCGTGGCGGAACTCGGGAGGACCGTGCCGGACGAGGGGGGCGGCATTTCCCTTGCGTATCGCGTCCCGTGGTCGAGCCCCGAGCTGCTCGCCGAATCCTCGGTCGACATGATCTATTCGCAGGCCGCGCTCGAGCATGTCGACGATCTCGATCTGCTCCACCGGGCCATGCGACGCTGGCTCGTTCCCGGCGGAATCATGACGCACCAGATCGATTTCAAATCCCACGGGATGACGCAGGCGTGGAACGGACACTGGGAGTATCCCGAGGCGGTCTGGAGAATCGTGCGCGGGCGTCGCTCGTTCCTGCTCAATCGACTTCCCCTGTCGGCGCAGCTGGCCGGACTTCGTGCCCACGGCTTCGAGATCGTGCGCGTCGTCGCGGTGCAAGGCGGTGGCGGGATCCCCCGTGCGCGACTGGCCGCCGAATTTCGGAACCTGTCCGAAGAGGATTTCACCACCTCCGGCGCGTTCGTCGTGGCGGTCATGCCGGTGCGCTGAGGCGGTCGTCTACGGCGCAATCCGGTAGCGCACGTAACCCGCGGACGAATCTTCGATCGCCCAGCCTTCCGCGCCGCCACCGGTTCGTGCTGCGAGATAAGCCCCGAGCATCGCGCGGCTGTCGCTCCGGAACAACGCCTCGCGCACGCCCTGAGCCCGCCAACGCTTCTCGTCCTCGGCCGTGAACTCGCGAACGCGATAATGTGGCGGTGGCACCTGCACTGCCGCGCATCCGGTCGTGAGCCGCAGCAGATGGCCGCTGTCGGTCAGAATGGGGGCGTCCTTCACGCGCACCTGCTGGAGGAACGCCACCTGCGCGTGCCGCCGCGCCACGGTCTGACCCGGCGGCATGCTGTGCGTCCCCAGGAAACGACCGAGCCCCGCGCCCACGATGATCAATGCCAGGCCCGACACGGCAAAACGCGCCAGGGTCGCCGAACGCGTGCGGCCGAAGGCGTGCGCGAGAGCGGCGTCGACCGCCGCGCACAGCGCGAGTCCGACGAACGGCCACGCCACGAGCGTGAAGCGTCCCTGCACGTCGTTGATCCCCGCCTGCCAGACCGCGAACAGGATGAGCCCCAGTTGGGCCAGCGCCGTCGCCGCCGCCAGCCGGGGCACCCCGCCGCGAACGATCGCCCACACGAGCGCGATGAGCGTCCCTGCCAGTGCGGGGATCGCAATCCACGGCAGGTGCGCGAACGAACTCGGCAGAAACTCCCAGCGTGCCGAACTCGCGAGGCCGCGCAAACCCTCGAGGAGACCCGCATGGCCCTGCGGAAGACCCGGGCCGAATGGGCGGCCGAACGCGGCAAGGTTGTGCCCGAGCCACGCCGCGATCGGCAGCGTCACGCCCGCAAGCCAGGCCCAGAGCCGCGGTCCGCGAACCCGGGCCCCGAGGAGGAGCACGAGCGCGACCGGAACGCTCGCGAGCCCGACGTAGCGCGTGTCGGCCGCGAACCCGAGCGCAAGACCGTAGAGGAACGCCCGGCCCGGCCCCAGGTCCGGAACGGGGCGCGACGGATCCGGCGACGCGGGCCGCCACCCCGCCAGGTCCGCGACACCCACCAGGCCGAGCGTGAGCAGGAACAGATAAAGGCTCTCGCTCCACGCGGTCGCCCCGGCCTGCGCGAGCCCCGGGCCGAGCAGAACGACGAACGTCGTGACGAACGCGAACCCTCGTCCCCCCGCGCGCAACGCGAGCGCATGGAACGCGAGCGCGAAGGCGACGAATCCGAGCGCCGCAACGAGGCGGCCCGCGATCAGGAGCGGCACCCCGGCACTCGTCGCGAGCGCGACCGCGAGCGGGTACACGGGCGGCCACATGCCGAGCGGGTCGGGAATGGCGGGCCGCCAAAAATCGACGACGGTCTGCACGAGCCCGCGCCCTGCGGCGACGTTCGCAGCGACGTCGAGATACGCGTCGCTGTCCGTCGTAAAGCCCACGATGTGCGGCGCGACGACGAAGAGCACCATCGCGGCCCACACCACGACGCGCAGGCGGTCGGCCCACAGCCCCGGATTGCGGAACGCGTTCATCGGTCCGCCGCTTCGGCAAGGATCCGATCGAGCGCGACGGCCGCGCCCGTTGCATCGAAGTCGCGCTGCTGGCGCGCGCGTCCGGCGTCGCCTAGGGCGGCACGGCGCGCGGGCGAAGCGGCGAGATCGGCGATCGCATCGGCCAGCGCCGCCGCGTCGCCCGGCGGAACGAGCACGCCGCACTCCCCCTCGCCCAGCATCCAAGGGATCGCCCCGACGCGTGACGCCACGACCGGAAGGCCCGCGGCCATGGCCTCGAGGATCGCCATCGGAAACGAGTCGGCCCGCGTGGGCTGGAGGAACACGTCAGCTGACCGGTACTCCCCGGCACGCTCCTCGCCGAGCACGCCGGCCAGGCGTGCGACGCCGCGCACGACCATGGGGTGTGCGCGGGCCGCAGCGAACGCCGCATCGCTCTCCCCTTCGCCCACGAGCGAGGCCGTCGTCGCGACTCCACGCGCGGACAGGAGCGCGAGCGCATCGAGCAGGACATCCGTTCCCTTCGCCGGACCGATGCGTCCGACCGCGAGCAGGCGCAGCGGCCCGGCGGCCGCGGCTGCAGGTGCCGGACCTTGGGCCCAGCGCCGCCCGTCCACGAAATTCGGAACGACCGCGAGTTTCGCGGCGGGAACGACGGCGGCGAAGTACGCCCGGTAGGATTCGGCCAGCACGATGAATCGCGCGGCGCGCGCGACGCCGAAGTCGAACAACGTCCGGGCGATGCCGTGTCCGGGGAACGCTGTGGAATCCGGCGTGCCGTGCCAGTGGATCACGACCGGAACGCGGAACAGTCGGCAGATCACGATCAACGCGAGATCGCGCACGTATCCCGTGTCGGCCGTCGACTGGACGAGTGCGACGCGCGGCCGGCGCGCGAGGATGCGCCACGGCAGCTGGACGAGGTGCACGAGCGTCCATGCCACGTCCCACGGCGTGACCGTCGAGGGACGTCCTTCCTGCTGCGGTTTGGAGAGGTTGAAGACTTCGATGCGCCAGCGCTCGGCGAGCGGGGATTCGACAATCGCCTGGACCAGCACGCCGACCCCGCCCATGGGCGGCGGCAGCGGGCCGATCAGGAGTGCCCGCCGGGAAGCGCTCACCGCAGCCTGCGCGGACTCAGGCGCCGCCCACGATCGGGATGCCCGACGCGAGCGCCGCCGCGCCGGCGACCGCCTGGCCGACCGAAGCCACGTCCCAGCCCGCGGATTTGCCCGTGAAACCGCTCGTCACGCCCCCGGGCACGAGCGACGGGATCTCCTCGCGCAGGATGAACGTGCGGTACCACATCTCGAGCATGAGCACCGACCACAGGCGCTTCGTCGCGCGATCGGAGCGCGTGCTCGCGAACGCGATCCGCGCCAGCTGCGAGCCGTGGAGGAGCCCGTCGCGCACGAGCCGGCTGCCGGGCAACAGGCGCGTCACCATGGGCGGCAGCCACGACCGATACGGCGACTGGAACGCGTGCTTGGGGCGGTTGCGCAACGCGGGCGGAAGGAAGTCGGTGAACGCCTCACGCAGGATGCGCTTCTCGCCGTGGCGGTCGACCTTCCACTCCGCGGGAACGCGGCGCGAGAACTCGATCAGGCGATAGTCGAGGAACGGCGTGCGCAGTTCGAGCGAGTTCGCCATCGACATCTTGTCGGCGCGGGTCAGGATGAAGTCGACCAGGCGATTCTGCAGCTCGATCCCCATGAGCTGGTTCGCCAGCTCGCCGGGCGGAAGGTCGGTGCGGAAGCCGTCGTCCGTGTGGTACGCGTCGGCCGTCGCGCGCGCGGCAAGCGCGGGATCCTTGAGCAGGTCCTTCATCTCGACGTCGGACCACAGGCTGTTCCACTCCCACAGCGACTGCGCGGGAACCGGCTCGGCGGCGGCCTGCCCGACCTTCCCGATCGTGTGCCAGATGCCGCGGCCGGCGCGCAGGTGTTTCCACACATGCCAGGATGCCGGCGGAAGGAACGGGCGCATGCGGCGCAGCTCGGACAGCAGCCGGTACCGCATGTAGCCGCCGAACAGTTCGTCCGCGCCTTCGCCGGAGAGCACGACCGTCACGTGCCGGCGCGCCTCGCGGAACAGGGTGAACGACGGAACGAGAAGCGCTTCGGCGATCGGCACGTCGTTGTGGTACACGAGTTCGGGCAGGAGGCGCAGCGCCTCGTCCCGGCCGAAGCGGATCTCGTGATGGTCGGTATTGAAGTGGCGCGCGGACTCGGCGGCGAGACTCGTCTCGTCGAGCGTGTCCGAATCCTGGAAACCGACAGAGATCGTGGTCACTCGGCCGGTCGCCATCCCCGCCATGAGCCCGACCACGATGCCCGAATCCAGCCCGCCCGACAGCAGCGCGCCGAGCGGAACGTCCGAAACCAGCCGCATGCGCACGGCTTCGGTGACGAGTTCGCGCAGCTCGCGGGCGCACGCGGCGCGGTCGGTGAACTCATCCCCCGCCGCGAGCGAAGGCAGCTGCCAGTACGGCTCGAGCACCGGATCGCCGTCCTTCTCGAGCACGAGCCGGATGCCGGGCTCGAGCGAGAAGATGTCCTTGAAGATCGTGCGCGGCCCCGGAACGTACTGGATCCCCAGATAGGCGACGAGCGCAACGGTGTCGATCTCGCGCGGACAATCGGGGTGCTCGAGCAGGGCCTTGATCTCCGAGGCGAACACGAAATCGCCGCCGCAGCGGGCCCAGTACAGCGGCTTGACGCCGGCGCGGTCGCGCGCGAGAACGAGTCGATTGTTGCGGCGGTCGACGATCGCGATCCCGAACATGCCGTTCAGGTCCGCGAAGCAGTCGACGCCCTTCTCCTCGTACAGATGCGCGATGACTTCGGTGTCCGTCTTGGTGCGGAACGTGTGGCGCGTCTCGAGATCCTTGCGCAATTCGCGATAGTTGTAGATCTCGCCGTTCAGGATGACCTGCACCGAGCCGTCCTCGTTGCCGATCGGCTGGTGCCCGGTGTCGAGGTCGATGATCGAAAGGCGCCGAAAGCCCAGGCGGAGCGGGCCCTCTTCGTAGAAGCCGTCGTCGTCGGGCCCGCGGTGGCGCATCGTTCCGGCCATGCGCCGCACGAGGCCGGACGCGGCCGCGCGGGCCCCGTCCTCCTGCGAAAAGCGGCCGCCGCAGATTCCGCACATGGTCCGGCTCCTAGCGCGCGCGCACGTCGACGACGGTGCCCGTCGCGAGCGATTCGATCGTGGCCAGCGTCGCCCACGAAGAGTTCCAGAGTTCAGCGAGCGCGATCGGCGACGGCGTGCCGTCGCGCAACGCCGCGGTCCACAGTGCGATCTCCGCGGCATGGCCCTTGTCGACGGACATCGCGCGCTGCTCGGTCTTGCGGTTGCCGGCCCACAGCGTGACCGCCTGGTAGTTGTCGAGCACGGCGCTCCTCCCGCGGCCCATCACTTCGACGCGCTCCTTCGGCATCGTCGCGTCCCCGGACGCGGCATAGACGACCGTTCCGACCGAACCGTCCGCGCACTCGACGCCGATCACGAGGTTGTCGTCGGCGCGCCACGCGCCTTTCGGATCGCGCACTCCGCTCGCGTACACGCGTGTGATCGGGCTCTTGGCGAGGAACGCGATGTAGTCGAGGAAGTGGCACACCTCGCCCAGGATCCGTCCCCCGCCTTCGGCCGGGTCCTGGTACCACGACTCGCGGCCGAGGAAGCCGGCGTTCACGCGGTACGTCGCGATCAGCGGTCCATCCCCCTGCGGGAAGTGCGCGGCCAGTTTCCGCGACAGGGGAGCGAACCGGCGGTTGAACCCGACGAGCAGGCGCGCGGCGTCGCCTCCCGCTTCGGCGGCCGCGATGACGCGCTCGAGCTCCTCGGCGGTCGTCGCGAGCGGCTTCTCGACGAAGACGGCCTTGCCGGCCTCGAGCGCACGCGCGGCATAGTCCGCGTGCAGGTGATGCCGGGTGACGACGAAAACGGCGTCGGTCGCCGCATCGGAGAAGATCTCCTCGGCGTCCGAAGCGCAGAATCCAAAGCCGAACTTCTCCGCCGCCCCGCGTGCGGTCAAGCCGCTCGCGGTCACGACCCCGGTCAGGCGCACGTCGCGGCGCGCCTTGAGATGGGGCAGCAGCATCGACGTCGCGAAGTTCCCCGCGCCCAAAAAGCCCATCCCGACGGGCTCCCCTGCGGCGCGCGCCCGCGCGGGCCGGACGGCGACTGCGCCGGTGATCACACGGCCCGCGCGCGGCGGCGCCTCGCTGTAGGTGAGGAGGATGCCGAGGTAGGGCTCGGTCTTCTCCCCGGTGATGAGCGCGTACGCCCGCTCGGCCTCCTCGAACGGCACGCGGTGCGAGATCAAAGGCTCGACCTGGACGCGGCCGGATTCCACGCGCTTGAGGAACTCGGCCATGTTGCGGCGCTCGGTCCAGCGCACGTAGCCGAGCGGATAATCGACGCCGCGCTCTTCGTAGGACGGATCGTAGCGGCCCGGACCGTACGAACGCGACAGCACGAGCGAAAGCTCCTTGTCGTAATACACGCGGTGCGGCAGGTCCATCTTCGTGATGCCCACGACGACGACGCGCCCGCGATCGCGGCACAGTTCCCCCGCCAGCTCGACCGGTGCGCTCGAGGACGACGCCGCGGTGACGAGCACCGCGTCGGCGCCGCGCCCGCCGGTGGCCTGCCGCACGGCGTCCTTCGCCTCGGCGGCGCCGCCCACGACGACGCGATCGCAGCCGAGCGCGAGCGCCAATGCGGCGCGCGCGGGGTCGAGCTCGATGCCGACGACGTGCGCTCCGCTCTCCTTGAGCAATTGCACGGTGAGAAGGCCGACGAGGCCGAGCCCGATCACGACGACGTCCTCGCCCAGACGGATGTCGCCCTGGCGGACGCCCTGCAGCGCGATCGCGCCCAATGTCGTGAACGCGGCGTGGTCGAACGACGTGCCGGACGCGATCGGCACGACGAGATTTTTCGGAACGTACGCGACGTCGGCGTGCACCGCGTAGCCCGCGCCCGCGCACGCGACGCGGTCGCCGGCCTTGAACTCTCCCGCCTCGCGCCCGGCGTCGAGCACGACGCCGGCGCTCGAATAACCGAGCGGCGTGGGCGTGTCGAGCTTGTTCATCACCTTTTCCCACGTCGGCAACAGACCCTGCTGGCGCACGCTGTCGAGCACCTTGCGCACCTGGTCGGGGCGCTCCATGGCCTTGCCCAGGAGGCTCTTCTTCGCGACGTCGACCTTCATCTTCTCGGTGCCCGCGGAGATCAGCGAGGCGCGCGTGGCCACGAGGACGCCCTGCGCCCGCAGCGCCGGCTGCGGCACTTCGGCCAGCCTCAGTTCGCCGGTCTTGTAGTTCTGGAGCACCTGCTTCATGGCACCTCGGAATGCCCTCGCGCGAGGGCCGCCTGGACGTCTTCAGGAATGAGCTGCTCGATGAACTTAAACTTTCCCCGCCCGGTCAACGGCAGGTCCGGAACGACGTGAACGGTGAACCGGATCGCGCCGCCCGCACGGCGGTCGTACTCGCCGGCGATCGCCGCGACGTCCGCCTCGCCGAACGACGGTCCGGGCACGACGAGCACGTCGGCACGGCCGGCTTCGCTCTGCCGGATGCGGAACCGCGCCACGCGATCGAAGACATTGCTATGGGTGTTGAGCGCAGTCATGCTGAACATGCGGCCGCCGTCGCCGAACAGCCGCTCGCCGAGCCACCGCCCCTCGATGCTGTGGACGCGCGGGTAGGCGCGGCCGCACGGGCACGGGCCGGTCGACCGGGTCGCCCGATCGTCCGTGGCGTAGCGCAGGAACGGCATGACGCGGTTCATGAAGCCGGTGCCGACCAGCGTGCCACGGCCGCCCTCCCCGACCGGCTCGCCCGCGTCATCCACGACCTCGAGCGCGCCATATTCGGGAAACAGGTGATAGTCGGTCGAATCCTCGCAGCCGCCGCCGAGCAGGCACTTTTCGCTGTGGCCGTACCAGACGAACACCCTGCTGCCGAACGCCTGTTCGAGCAGGGCTCTCTGCGCAGGATAAACCGTCTCCGAGCCCAGGAGAAGCGCCTCGAAACGCGGCCGCCGGGCCTCGGGCACGTCGCGCAGCAGGCGCGCCAGGTGCTCGGCCGACGACGGATAGGCGTGCAGGAACGCCGGCCGGTAGCGCGCGAGCAGGTCGAGATAGCGCGGAAGCGTGCGCGGCGTCAACTTGAACGTCGAGAGCACGAGTTCGTCGAGCAACGGGTGCCACTCGTGCACGCGCTCGGGATCGCTTCCGCCCACGAGCGCTCCGCGCAGGACGGCGCGCCGCCGTCCCGGCCGGTAGCCGACACGCTCCCACTGCCACGTCATGAACGCCCATTCGACGGCGGACCGGGAGCGCTCGATCTGGAACCGCAACGGCTCGCCCGACGTTCCCCCCGTCGCGACCCATTCGCGCGCCTCGGCGGGGATCCCCTCGGCCAACAGTTCGGCCTCGTGATCGCGCAGGAGCGCGCGCGTCAGGAGCGGCAGCAGGCGCAGGTCCTTCACGCCCCGCACGTGCTCGGGCCGCACGCCCCGCTCGTCCATGACCCGCCGATAGTACGGCACGCGCGCGTACGACCACGCCACGAGGTCCTTCACGCGCGCATCCTGCCAGGCGCCGAGTTCGACGGCGTTCATGCGCTCGGTGCGGGCGAGCAGCGCACGCGTCTCGCGGAACGTGCGGCCGTAGAGCCAGGGCCGCGGCACGAACGACGCCGACGCCTCGAGCGCTTCGCGCGCCCCGGGCGGCATGCGCTCGAGCAGCCGCCGCGCTTCGGTCGCGAGGCTCATTCCGCGAACTTTCCGGCGGCGATCCTGTCGACGGCGACCGGCTGCACGGCCCCGTGCGACTCGAGGATGCGCCGGTAGATCGCATCGAGCCGGCCCGCGAACGCGGCCAGGTCGTACTTGCCGACACTCGCCAGTCCGGCCTCACCGAGGGAGCGCGCGAGTGCCGGCGTCTGAAAGACGCGGATGATCGCGGCCGCGAGCTGCGCGCGATCGCCCGCCGGAACGACGATCGCCTCGCGACCGTCCGTCACCGCATCGAGCACGCCGCCGACCGGAGTGACGATCGACGGCAGGCCCGCGGCCATAGCCTCGAGCAGGCTGATCGGAACGCCTTCGATGTAGGACGGCAGCACGAACATCGTCGCTTCGCGCAGGAGCCGGCGCTTCTCGTCGAGGCCGAGCCAGCCGGGCAGTTCCACGACGTCCCCGACACCGGCCTCCCAGCAGGCGGCGATCAGCTTCTCGTGTTCGCCGACGCCGGCCAGCACGAGCCGGGCGCCGGGGCACGCGCGCGACACGTCGGCCCACGCCGCGACGAGATCGTAGACCCCCTTGCGCCCCACGAGATCCCCGAGGAACAGCGCCATCGGTCGCGCGGGCGGCGCCATGGGAAGCGCAAGGCGCTCGTGCGCGATCCCCGCGTACTGCGCCGCCTCGACCGGATTGTAGAGCACGTCGATGCGCGCGCGCGGGAACAGCGCCCGCAAGCGCCCCGCCCAGCGATCCGACAACGCGAGCACTTGCGGCGTGCTCTCGATCAACCAGCGCGCGAGCGCCCGCACGGGCACAGGCGCGCGCGTGACGAACCGATCGAAGCCGCCGCCGTGCACGTGAACGAGCGTCGGAACGCCGCGCATCCGGCACAGCACGCCGACAATGACCTTGCGCACGAACGATCCGCCCGAGGCGATCTTGATGTGCACGAGATCGGGCCGGCGGACGACGAGCGAACCCGCGAGCGCGCCGATGCCGATCGTGGCCTGCCAGATGCGCGCGGCGAGGGAACCTGGGACATGCGTGGCGATGAGCGAAATCCGGTACGTGCGCGTCAGCGGCGAGACCGCGATCTGGCGCGCGACCGCCGCCACGCCGCCGCGCGACGTGGGATTCGGCGACACGAGCCACACCCGGGGCGCCCGGTGTGCGATCTCCGTCAGCACGCCCTCGAGGCGATCGGTGATCGCGCTCCACGAAAACTGCTGCGCCCGCTCGCGCGCGGTTCGCGCGGCGCGTGCGCGCACACTGTCGTCGTTGAACGCGATCAGGGCGCGGGCGATCGCCGCCGGATCGCCGATGGGGACGACGTGGCCGCCGGCGCCCGTGAGTTCCGCAAGGCCTGGAAGGTTCGTGGCGACGACCGGTACCCCCTGCGCCATCGCCTCGAGAATCGCGTTCGGCAGCCCTTCCCCTTCGGTCGAAGGCAGGATGAAGACGCGCGCACGCGCGAAGTACGCGGCGAGCTCGTCGCGTGCACGCATGCCCTCGAAACGCGCATCGACGCCCAGCGCGCGCGCCTGCTGTTCGAGTGCCGCGCGTTCGGGCCCGTCCCCCACGATCCACAGCGGCCGGCGCGCCGCGCCCGGCATGCCGGCGATCGCGGTCAGCAGGTCGCCCACGCCCTTGTGCGTGATGAGACGGCCCACGAACAGCCAATCGCTCCCGCCCGGCGTGACGGAGGCGGGCAGGTCGACTCCGTTTCCGACGATGTCGATGCGTTGCGCCAGCCGCTGGGAGCGCATGGAATCGCGCAAGGCGACCTGGGCGAGCAGCCGTTCGCGGTGCGCGGCGCTCTGCACCAGCACGCGCCGCGCCTGCCGCCACGCGAACAGCGAAGGGCGGAACAGATGCGGATAGCGGTCGAAGCGGTACTCGTTCTCGCCGCGGACCCATGTAGCAGCCGGAATGTCGAACAGAACGTCGATCCAGGCCGCCTTCCATCCGCTGATGAAGGTCTGGAACGCGAGCACGACGTCGGGACGCGGGCGCTGGCGCCGGATCGCGAGCACGGTTGCGCACAGGTCGAACACCGAACGCGCAGGTCCGGCGAACGCGATCGGCGTGCGCACGATCGTGAATCCGTCGCGCTCCTCGCGTGCGGCACGGCCCGGCCAGCGTCGTGTGAAGACCGTGACCCGATGGCCGCGCGCGGCCAGCGCAGCGGCCAGGCGGTCGGCCTGCCGCTCCGCCCCGCCCACGTCCTCGGGCGGGAACCGTCCGGCCAGAATGGAGATGTTCACGCGGAGATGTGCGCCGGGGCGACCAGTTCGATCGCGCCCGCCCAGCCCTTCGGGGGCGCGAATGCGAAGGACGGACCAGCCACGTCGGGTCTGAGTCCCGCGAACGCGCTGTCCGTCGAGACGAATTCGAGCGCGTCCACAGGGCCGGGTGCGAGCGGCAGCTCGAACGGATCGAATGCGCGGGCGACGCTCGGCGTCTTCCGATAGTCGAACCCCATGAGCCGGCACAGGAACGCGTCCACCGCGGCGCTCGACGTGCCTCCGATCAATGCGCCGATCGGCTTGGGCTCGTTCGAGAGCGGGCCTTCCCCTTCCCCCGCCACGATGCCGTCCACGATCGAGAGCACATGCCGCTGGCGCGTCTCGCGGAGCACGCCCCCGGTGTCCGCATAGAGCAGAGCGCGATTGAGATCCAGGATCGTGCGCCACAACGTGTCGTTGCCGTGCCAGCTCCC
>Ga0068864_100003992_pt1 | contig 12147 bp, 8 predicted proteins | sample KBSSwiS72_FD_66586 | JGI IMG/M metagenome (GOLD analysis project Ga0068864, IMG submission 66586) | Switchgrass rhizosphere microbial communities from Kellogg Biological Station, Michigan, USA - KBS Switchgrass S7-2 | ecosystem: Host-associated > Plants > Roots > Rhizosphere > Soil ...
CCGGAACGCACGTGGGCGCGGTGGTGCCGGAGCATGTGCTGCGGCTGCTCGCCCTGGCCTGGGGCCCGCTGGCGGCGGCGTTTGCCATGGTCGGCACGATCGCGCTGCTGCCCTACGCGATCACCCGCATGAAGCACCACGATATCGCCGGCCGCCTGCGGGTGAAGCGCGCCCTGGACGTCAGCGAGGGACGCAGCAGCTAGCGAGCTAGTGCGGGACGTAAGTCCTGAGCACGTCCTCGATGATGCGTTCGAGCTGCCCAAGCGTGTTGCACTGCTTGGCCACGTGGGTGAATCGCTCGTAGCGGTACATCACGCTGTCGCCCTGGCCCCAGTAGCTCTCGGGCTCCGGGTTCAGCCAGATGACCGCGCGGGCACGCTGCTGGATCAGGTGCATCAGGTCGAGCCGGGGGTCGGCGAAGTTCGAGCGACCGTCGCCTAGGAAGATCACCGTCGTATGGCGGTCGACGCGGTCGATGTGGTTCTCGACGAAGTCCTCCAGCGCCTTGCCGTAGTCTGTCTGCTGGAAGCCGATGGTCTGCAGGACCTTGAGGATCGCGCCCTCGACACCGTTCTCGTCCAGTATCTCGTTGACCGGGATCAGCCGGCCGGAAAAGGCGTAGGCGTCCAGGTGATCGACCACGTCGTTCAGGCTGTAGAGGAAGGTCAGCAGGAACTGCGCGGCGGCGGCGACCGATTTGGAGACGTCGCAGATGGCCACGATCGAAGGCTTGTCGACCTTCTTGATCTTCCAGGCGATTTCGAAGGGCACGCCGCCGTAGGCGGTGCTGCGGCGCAGCGTCTTGCGGACGTCGAGGTGACCGCGATGGGCCTTGTGGCGGCGGCGCGAGTAACGGTCGGCGAGCCGCTTGGCCATCTTGCGAACCAGCGCCTGCATCATAGCGAGGTCGACGGGGTCGATGCCGCCGTCGGCGTTGAGCGCCTTCTTTGCCAGCATCTCCTCGCGCAGCGCCTTGCCTGAGCCCGAGGCGTAGAGCTCGTGCTGGCGCTCGACATAGCGTTGAGCCTCGGCGGCGAGCGCCCGTCGCGCGGCGTCCAGGCGGTCCGCCAGGCCCTCGCCGTCGGGCATGCGCCGGGCATTGGCGATGATCTGCTCGATCTCGGCCAGGCCCATCTCGTCGAGCAGCTTGCGGGTCAGGCGGCTGCGCTGGGTCGATAGCCGGATCTCGCCGACGCCAGCGCGGTCCGCCGCGGCTTCCATGGCCTGGGCCACCGCGGTAGCGTCGCCCTGCAGCAGCATCTGGGCGAGCGGTGAGTTCGCCGCGGCTTCCTCGGCCTGCGAAGGCTCGCCGCCCTCGCCACCCTGGCGTTCGCCCTCAGGCGGCGGCGGAGGCAGGTGGAACTGGTCGCGGCTGAAGAAGGTCTCGAACGTCTGATCGAAGCGGTCGACCTCGTCGCGGGTTTTAGCCAGCGTGGCGCAGAGCGCGTCCTTGAGGAGTTCGCGGTCGGCGTAACCCACCGCGCTGATGGTGCGCGCCGCATCGATCGCCTCGGCCGGCGAGACCTTGACGTCGGCGGCGCGGAGCGCGCGGAAAAACTGTTCCAGCTGGTGCTGCATGGCCCTAGCGCCTGTGCAGCAGCTCGACGATCTGCGGCTCGACGGCGAGGATGTCCTGCTCGAACTTCAGGATCACGTTGAGCGTGTCGCGGACCATGGAGGGGTCGAGGCTGTCGGCGTGCAGCAGGATCAGCGCGCGGGCCCAGTCGACCGTCTCGGAGATCGAGGGCGCCTTGCGAAGGTCGAGCGTGCGCAGGGATTGGACGAAGGCCACGAGTTCCTTGGTCAGCGTCGCCTCGATGCCCGGCACCCGGCTCGCCACGATCCGCTCCTCCAGCGCCGCTTCGGGCAGCGGGATGTGCAGGTGCAGGCAGCGGCGCTTCAGCGCGTCGCCCAGGTCGCGGACGTTGTTGGAGGTCAGGAACACCAGCGGCGGGGTCTTGGCGCGGATCACGCCCAGCTCCGGCACCGAGACCTGATAAGCCGAAAGCACCTCCAGCAGGAAGGCTTCGAAGGCCTCGTCCGACTTGTCAATTTCGTCGATCAGCAGGACGCAGCCCTCGTCCTGGCGTAGGGCCTGCATCAGCGGCCGGGGCTCCAGGAACGGCTCTGAGAAGAAGAGGTCGCCCATCCCGTGCAGCCGATCCATGGCCGCGTCCATCGAAGGTGCGTCGGAGAGCGCCTCGCCCATGCGGTCCTTCAAGATTTGGGTGTAGAGGAGCTGCTTGCCGTACTTCCACTCATAGAGCGCCTTGGACTCGTCGAGACCCTCGTAGCACTGCATGCGGATCAGCGGCTGGGCGAGCAGGCGGGCGGTGGAGAGCGCCAGCTCGGTCTTACCGACGCCGGCCGAGCCTTCCACCAGGATCGGCTTTTGCAGGTTCACAGCCATGTAGAGAGCCGTCGCGATGCGGCGCGAGGCGATATAGCCGACGCCGGACAGACCCTCGATCAGGGCGTCCACCGACGACATCGGGCCTGCCGGCTGGCCGCCCTTCGGGGCCGTGGGGGAAATCGTCAAAGTCTCGAACTTTCAAAATGCTTCGCGCGGGCACCGCGCGGCGGTCTGGAAAGTCTGATTGTGCCAAGCGCGCGGCAGCGAGGCAAACGCGCGTTTGAACCATTTTGCTGGCGCCCGACATTAACCCCCCACGCCACCAGGGACCGTACCGGTCTTTCTGAGAGCAGGCGTTCTAAGGAGCCAGTTGATGTACAACGGAATTGTTCATGGCCAGCTGAACGGTGGGCCGGGCGACGACGAGCTGTTCGGCGGCCATGGCCGCGACGTGATCCAGGGCGGTGCGGGCGCAGACACCCTGAACGGCCGCAACGGCGGTGATCGGCTCGCCGGCGGCGACGGCAATGACAGCCTCGTCGGCGGCAATGGCCATGACGCCCTATTCGGCGACGCCGGCGCCGACACCCTGTCCGGTGGCAACGGCCGCGACCTGCTCGTGGGCGGCGACGGGAATGACAGCCTCGACGGCGGCAATGGGGCTGACGCCCTATACGGCGCCGCCGGGACCGACACCTTGTCCGGCGGCGCCGGCGGCGATCGGCTCGCAGGCGGCGCCGGGGTGGACTCGCTGACCGGGGGTCTTGGTCACGACACGTTCGTCTTCGACGAAACCGCCTTCACACCCCGCGTGGACGGCGGCGCAGGGCGCATCGCCGGGGACGGCGTGCGACAGGTGGTCAATGCGGCCAACACTGCCACCAACAACGTCATGGACTTCAACGATAACGATCGGTTCCAGTTCGACGCCCACGCCCTGGGGCTTGACCACTTCGCCTTCGCCAACGCCGCGCGGCCGGATGGAACGACGGATCTCTCCCTCATTCATAACGACGACAATGTCATCGTGGTCGGCGGGTTCGCCAATGCCGGCCTCGCCGCCGATGCGATCGCGACGGCCTCCGACTCCCACAGCGCCGGTGTCTTCGTCTACTTCAACACCACCCTTCAGGTGAGCCGGGTGGTCTTCTCGGAGGATCTCGGCGGCAACACGGCCGCCGTCGACGCAAACGGCAACCACGTCGGGACCGGCGATATCGATGTGCTGTTCGCCCTGCGCAACCTCACCGGCGCAGAGGGGCTCGCCCATCAGTCGCTGTTCCAGGCTGACAACTTCAGCTTCAGCTAGTGTTCTGGATCTGAAGTTCGCCTCATTGTTGGATCGAGCGGAGAGCGAACTTCAGATCCAAGAAGCACACTAGAAAGTATCAACTTGCGTGTGGCCTATGATTCAGAATTCGCTCGGCGCCCGTCATGAGCTCAGGCGAATTTCTGAATCGCCACGCTAGACATCGAACTCCACGCCCTGGGCCAAGGGCAGGGTGCGGCCGTAGTTCACCGTGTTAGTGGCCCTGCGCATATAGGCCTTCCAACTGTCGGAGCCGGCTTCGCGGCCGCCGCCGGTCTCCTTCTCTCCGCCGAATGCCCCGCCGATCTCGGCGCCCGAGGGGCCGATGTTGACGTTGGCGATGCCGCAGTCCGACCCGCGGGCCGAGGTGAAGAGCTCGGCCTCGCGCACGTCGTTGGTGAAGATCGAGGACGACAGGCCTTGCGGCACGTCGTTCTGGTGCGCGATGGCCTGCGAAAGCTCCGTGTACCGCATAACGTAGAGGATCGGCGCGAACGTCTCGCGGCGGACCACCTCGGCCTGGGCCGGCATCTCGACCAGCGCCGGGCGCACGTAGCACGCGCCGGCGGCGCCGGGAACCTCGACGGTCTCGCCGCCGGAGACCTGGCCGCCGGCCGCACGGGCGTCTTCGAGCGAGCGCTGCATGCCCTCACGGGCGGCGGCGTCGATCAGCGGACCGACCAGGGTCCCCGACTGACGCGGATCGCCGACCGGCACGGATGCGTAGGCCGCCTTCAGGCGGGGCAAGAAGGCGTCGTAGAGGCTGTCGTGGACGAATAGGCGCCGCAGCGTCGTGCAGCGCTGGCCGGCCGTGCCCATGGCGGCGAAGGCGATGCCCCGCAGGGTGAGGTCGAGGTCGGCGGTGGGCGCGACAATGGCGGCGTTGTTGCCACCGAGTTCCAGCAGCGCGCGGGCGAAGCGCGCGGCGAGCTTCGGGGCCACAGTGCGGCCCATGGCGGTCGAGCCGGTGGCGGAGAGCAGCGGGACCTTGGGGTGATCGACGAGCGCCTCGCCGACCTCGCGGCCGCCTATGATCACCGCCGAGAGGCCCTTGGGCGCGTCACCGAACTTCGCAAGCGCGCGTTCGAAGAGTGCCTGGACGGCGAGCGCCGTGAGCGGGGTTTTCTCGGAGGGTTTCCAGACCACGGCGTCGCCGCAGATGAAGGCCAGCGCCGCGTTCCATGACCAGACGGCCACGGGGAAGTTGAAAGCCGAAATGACCCCCACCACGCCTAGCGGGTGCCAGGTTTCCATCATCCGGTGGTCGGGCCGCTCGGTAGCCAAAGTCAGGCCGAAGAGCTGCCGCGAAAGGCCGACGGCGTAGTCGCAGATGTCGATCATCTCCTGCACTTCGCCATTGGCTTCGGAGACGATCTTGCCGGCCTCTAGGGTTACCAGGCGGGCGAGGTCGGCCTTGGCGGTGCGCAGCTCCTCGCCGAACAGGCGTACCAGTTCGCCACGGCGGGGCGCCGGGACGTTGCGCCAGCTGAGGTAGGCCTCGTGCGCGGCGTCGACCGCCTTGGAAACGGCGGCCGGGTCGGTGTCGTGCACCTGGCCGATGACCTCGCCGGTGACGGGCGAGGAGACGGCCCTCGGGCCGCCGGTCCAGAGTTTCGCCTCGACGCCCAGGCGTTCGAGCGTTTCGGCGGCTTCCGCCGCGGCGGAGCCGATCTTGGATTGCAGGGTCATGGCTTGCCTCTACTCGGCGGCGGCGCGAAAGGCTATCGGGTCTTCCGGCGCATAGAAGCGGCCGAAGCGGTTGGAGATCACTGCGTCAAATGGGATGTCTTCCTGTCGGATAAAGCCCTTTGCCGGCAACTGGCCGTCGGCCAGAAGGTCCAGCACCGCGCAGATCGCGCCGGCCGTGGTGATCTGGATGGCGCTCTTCATCTCGCCGCCGACCGGCTGGGCGAACACCTTCTGGACGTAGGTCTCCTGCATCAGCTTGCCGTCCTTCAGTCCGCTGACGGTCACGAAGACGATAACCACGTCCTGCAGGGTGGCAGGGACAGCGTTCTCCAGGATGTCCTTGAGGATCGGGCGGCGGTTGCGCAGGTTCAGATCGTTTAGCAGGGCCTTCATGATCGCCGCGTGGCCGGGATAGCGGATGGTGCGGTAGTTGAGGTTGCGGACCTTGCCCTCGAGCGTCTGGCAAAGGGTGCCGAGGCCGCCGGAGGTGTTGAACGCCTCGTAGGTGACGCCGTCGAGGGCGAATTCCTCGCATTCCTCGAGCGGCGGGACTTCCCGCAGGGTGCCGTTGACGATGGCCTCGCAGGGTTCGCAGTACTCGTTGATCACCCCGTCGGTCGACCAGGTCAGGTTGTAGTTGAGCGCGTTGGACGGATAGCGGGGCAGGGCGCCGACCCGCAGGCGCACGTCGTGCAGTTCGTCGAAGTGCTTGGCGAGTTCCCAGGCCGCGATGGTGATGAAGCCCGGGGCCAGGCCGCACTGCGGGATGAAGGCCGTGGTCGCGTCGGCGGCGAGTTCGCGCACGATCCGGCTGGAGGCGACGTCCTCGGTGAGGTCGAGGTAGTGCGCGTGGGCTTTCTTCGCTGCGCGCGCGATTGTGGTCGTCAGGTGGTAGGGCGATGCGTTCAGGACAGCGAAACAGCCCTTGAGCGCTATGGCCAGGCGATCGGGATCGTCGATCGCCATCGCGACCGTCTGCGCGTTCGAGCGTGGATTGAGGTCGGCCAAGGCCTCGGGGCTCTGGTCGATGACCGCGACTTCATAGGCGCCGGATCCGGATAGGAGGTCGACGATGGTGGAGCCGATCTTGCCGGCCCCGACGACTGCGATCCTGCGCATGCTCTAGTCTCCCGAAATATCAATCCCTCAAATTGATTCTCGGTGGCGCCGGATTCAACTGGCATGTCGGCGATATGAGGCCTAATTCTGGTCATATCGACCGCAGCATTCGGCGAATTGATTATGGACGACCTCGACGAGCACTTGTTGGCGCGATTGCGCGAGAACGCGCGGGCGCCGGTGGCGGAGCTGGCGCGGGCGCTCGGCCTTTCCCGCACCACCATCCAGAGCCGGCTGGCCAAGTTGGAGAGGACCGGCGTCATCGCCGGCTATTCGGTGAAGCTTTCCGAGGCGCGAGAGGCGGCCCAGGTGCACGCCTTCATCATGCTGACGGTCGAGCCGAAGCAGGCGGCGGCCGTGACCCAGGCGCTCAAGCACCTGCCGGGCGTGCGCACCCTGCAATCGGTGAGCGGCCCCTTCGATATGATCGCCGCCGTCGAGGCGCCCACGGTCAGCGACATGGACGCCCTGATCGACGAGATCGGCGCCGTGCGCGGCGTCGAGCGGACCAACTCTTCGATCGTGCTCTCGACGAAGTTCGATCGGTAGCGCGCCTAGTCCTCCCGCTCAGGGCGAGGTGGCCCAGAGGACCGGAAGAATTGGAGGCCCAAGAGCCCCTCAGTCGCGCCGCGACAGCTCCCCTGAGGGGGAGCACCGCGCCAGCTGCCCGATCTTGAGGCGCATCGCGTCACCTGACTGTCGCCCCCTCGCTTTAGCTTGCGCCGCCCGCACCGCCGGGGCTCAGTTCTTCCTGGGCGGGGCGCCCTCGCAACTCGAAGGACGGAGACGGCAGATGCCCGCGATCAGGACAAAGGACGGTACGGAAATCTTCTACAAGGACTGGGGCTCGGGTCAGCCGATCGTCTTTTCCCATGGCTGGCCGCTGACGGCGGACGACTGGGACGCCCAGATGATGTTCTTCGCCGACCACGGCTACCGGGTGATCGCCCACGACCGCCGCGGCCACGGCCGCTCGACCCAGACCTGGGGCGGCAACGAGATGGACACTTACGCGGACGACCTGCTGGCGCTGGTGCAGGCGCTGGACCTCAAGGACGCGGTGCATGTCGGCCACTCCACCGGCGGCGGCGAAGTCGCGCACTTCCTTGGTCGCCACGGGACGAGCCGGGCCGCCAAGGCCGCCCTGATTGGCGCCGTGCCGCCGGTGATGGTGAAGAAGGACAGCAACCCCGAGGGGACGCCCATCGAGGTGTTCGACGGCCTGCGCGCCGGTGTGCTGAACGACCGTGCGCAGCTCTACATCGACCTGCCCACCGGCCCCTTCTACGGCTTCAACCGCCCGGGCGCGAAAGTCAGCGAGGGCATCATCCGCAAGTGGTGGCTGCAAGGGATGATGGGCAGCGTGAAAGCCGGCTACGATTGCATCAAGGCCTTCTCGGAGACCGACTTCACCGAGGACCTCAAGAAGATCGATATCCCGGTCTTTGTGATGCACGGTGATGACGACCAGATCGTCCCCTACAAGGACGCGGCCCTGAAGAGCGTCGAACTGCTGCCGAAGGGCACGCTGAAGGTCTATCCGGGCCTGCCGCACGGCATGTGCACGACCCATCCGGACATCATCAACCCGGACCTGCTGGCCTTCATCAAGAGCTAGCAGGCGCGCGAGGGCCTGCGACGGGGCGCCGCGGGCCCTCAGACGCGGCGGCGGCGGTGAGACATCACCGTCGTAAACCCTACTTCAATACCCAAGCTTCAAGATGCGGACGCACTGGGGGATTCCGTCCGCGCCATGAAGTCTCTGTCCCGAAGGTTCTTGATCAGCGTCGGCTTGATGTCGCTGGTCATGACGGTGCTCGGCACCTTGGGGGCCTTCGTGGTCTTCGAGCGCGAACTCTCGAATCGACAGATTGGATACCTGACGGACTACGTCCGTGAGCGCAGCAGCAACGTCGACCGCCGCTTCTCCAACCTCACCACTCTGCACAAGGCCGCCGAGGAAGAACTGGGCCGGCGGATCCATCACCTGGACCCGGAGCGGGTCATCCCCCTGGCGGACTCCTACTTCCCGCTGCAGGCGGACGGAACCCGCCGCAGCCTGCCGAAATTCTTCGACGGGATGTCGACCGGCGGCGGCTACGTCTACGGCCTGGGCGCTTTCATTGGCCGCGCAAAGGATACGCCTCCCGAAGAGATGAGGGCCCTGGTCGCGGCGTTCGGCCTGGTGTCCGACTTCGGCCAGGCGGCGCGGCGCGAATACGACAACTTCTACTTCTTCACCCCCGCCACGCGGCTCGTCATGTACGGGCCGGACAGGCCCGATCGCCTGATGTTCTACCGCCACGACGCACCGGCGGACCTCAGCATCGCCAAGGAGGACATGGCCCAGATCACGCTGCCGACCCTCGACCCGGAACGGGCGACGCGATGCACTAACCTGCAGCGGTTGATCCAGGACACCAGGGGCGACCGCCTCTCCACCGCCTGCCTGACGCCGGTCTACGTCGACAACCGCTATGTCGGCTCGTTCGGTTCGACGATGGAGCTCACCGGCTTCTTCACGAAGGCCGTGGAGGGCACACCCTCGGGCGCGACGCCGCTGATCGTGACGTCCAAGGGCGAGCTGATCGCCTATCCGGGCTTCACCGGGATCGGGATCGAGTCCGAAAAGAAGCTCGCAGACTACGAGCGCCGGCTGGGCCTCAAGAACCTGACCCTGAAGGTCGGCAAGGATGGGCGTGAGCAAGGCGTGCTGGAAAGCCCCGACGGCAAGCAGATCGTCGCCTTCGGCCGGCTGAACGGGCCGAACTGGTACCTGTTGCTGAGCTATCCCAAGACCCAGGTGGCGGCCTCTGCCGCCCGCTCGGCGTCCTGGGTGCTGCTGATCGGCGGCGTGGCTTCGGCCATCCAGGCCCTGCTGGTGGTGATGCTGGCTCGTGGCTCGATCGTGCGTCCTATCGAGCGGTTGGCGGCCTCCTGCGAACCCGAGGCCTTCGGGCTGACCCAACGGCCCGACGTCGGCGACGTGGAAAGCCGCGGCGACGAGATCGGGGTGCTCGCCACGTCATTGCGGTCGGAGCGCGAGAAGGTCGAGGCGGTGCTGGCCTCGCTGGAGGATCGCGTCCTGGACCGCACGGCCCAGCTCGAGCGCGCCAACACCGAGAAGTCACGCTTCCTCGCCAACATGAGCCATGAACTGCGCACGCCGCTAAACGGGGTGATCGCGATTTCCGAGACCCTGGCCGGGCAGCAGGCGACGCCCAAGGGCCGCGAACTCGCAGAACTTATTGTCTCGTCGGGGCGTCTGCTGGAGCGAGTGCTCACCGACATCCTCGACTTCTCGAAGATCGAAGCCGGCGAGATCAAGCTGGCGAGTGACGACTTCACCATGGACCGGCTGGTTGGCGGCATCGCTGAGTTGCACCGCGCGTCCGCTGAGTCCAAGGGTCTGTCCTTCAAGTGGAGCGTCGACCCCAGTGCGGACGGGCGGTTCGCCGGCGACACGGTGCGCCTGACGCAGGTGCTGTCGAACCTGCTCAGCAACGCCGTCAAGTTCACTGAAGACGGCCACGTCAGCCTCGACGTCACGATGCAGGGCGAGACCGTCCGCTTCGCCGTCACTGACAGCGGCATCGGCTTCGACGAGGAAGTGCGCTCCAGGCTCTTCAAGCGCTTCGAACAGGCCGATGCCTCGATCAGGCGCCGCTTCGGCGGCACGGGCCTCGGCCTGGCGATCAGCCGCTCGCTGGTCGAGCTGATGGACGGGACTATCGATGTGGAGTCCGAGCCCGGCCGCGGGGCGGTGTTCACGGTCCTGGTGCCGCTGGAACGCCTGCACGGCGAGGCGGCCGAGGAACGGGCGGCTCAGCCGCAGCAGGTCGACATCGCTGGCCGCCGCGTGCTGCTGGCCGAGGACCATCCCACCAACCAGAAGGTGGTGCAGCTGATCCTGGAATCCGTGGGCGTCGAACCGGTGATCGTAGAGAATGGCGCCCTGGCGCTCGACCTCCTGAAGACCGAGCGCTTCGACGTCGTGCTGATGGACATGCAGATGCCGGAACTCGACGGGCTTTCGGCGACGGCGCTGCTGCGCGCCTTCGAAACCGAGGCGGGGCTGCCGCGCACGCCGGTGATCATGTTGACCGCCAACGCGCTCGACGAGCACGTCCGCGCCAGCCACGAGGCGGGCGCCGACCTGCACCTTTCCAAGCCGATCCACGCGATGGCGCTGATCGAGAGCATCGTGCAGGCGATCGCCGCGCGCGATGGCGAGGCCGGTCCGATCTCTGAGGTCGCCTAACGCCCGTTCAGATAGATCGGGTTACCGAGCAGCCAGAGCTTGCCGTCTGGTCCGCGCACGTCGACGCGGAGCCAGTGCGCCTGGCCATCGCTGGCCACTTCAAAGGTGCGGGTTTCGTCGTCGGTGAAGGCGGCCCCGGCGAGCTTGGGCTTCGGTCCATTGCCCGCGATCGACAAGGACGCGCCGGCGGCGTGGACGATATGCACCGTGAAGCGGATCGGCGCGCCCGCAGGCGCGGCCAGGACGTCGCCCATCTCGGCGGTCCTGCCGCCTGAGGCCGCTGCAACCTCCAGCGTGCGGTCACGGCTGCCGGTGACGTCTACGAACACATGGCCGGCGCGGATCGCTGCCAGGATCGCGGGCTGCGACGGTTCGGCGGCGTAGACCACGGTCGTCGGGTACCCCACCGACTGCGGTTTCCCGGGGTCGAGCGTCGCATCGTGATTGTCGGACCCGCCGATCGCGGTGATCCGCAGGCCTGAATTCAGCCGCGCTTCCCAGAAGCCGACACCTGAGAGCGGGCCCTCAGCCTGGCCGCCGTTCACCGCCTCGATCGCCTGGATGCGCGTAAAGTCCGTGGGCGTCGCGGTCCAGCCGCAGCCCATGCAGGCCTCTCCGGAGGGCAGGGCCGGATGGTTGATCGACAGGACGCCGCCGGCCTTCTCGACCTCCGTCTGGATACTGGCTAGCGCAGCCGCGCGCGGCGAGCCCAGCTGGAAGTTCAGTGGGCCAGCAACGCCGAACACGTTGGCGTGGCCCTGGAAGGTGGTGATCTCCCGCCCGGGGATCAGCAGGAGGTCGTCGAAATAGGGGGCGAGCTCGCGCAGGGCGTCGTTCTGCGAGGTGGCGTTGTGGTCGGTGATGGCGATGAAGTCGAGCCCACGCGCTTCGGCCGCCTCCAGCGTCCTGAACACCGGGCAGGGAACGCGGACGCCCTTCCTCGACGCGCAGGAACCATCCGAATGAGCGGTGTGCATGTGCAGGTCGCCACGATACCAACCGGGACCCGTCTTCAGCGGCGCGTCGGCGAAGGTGGTCGGCCCCGGGCCGCGTTGGAAGAAGATCCGGGCCGTGTAGCGCGCCACGCCCGCCTTGCGCAGGTTGGGGACGCCCAGCACCAGCTTCCAGGTGCCTGCCGGCAGGGGCCCAGGCAGGTAGGACGGCGTGGCGTCGGCCTCGGCGATAGTGAACCGGGCCTTGTTGCCGCCGCTCCAGCCGCGGAAACGCTGCGGATCGCGGACGCCCAGGTCGATTACCGACTTCTGGTCCTTGCCGGTGTAGCTGAACTCGACAGTGAGCCGCGTCGTCCCCGCCGGCACGCCGAAGGCAACCTCGCGATAGGTCTGGTGGTCGGCCCCGGTCATGACCCCGGTGAGCGTGAGGTCCGGCGAGGGCGCAGCCTGCGCGGGCAGGGCC
>Ga0068864_100003994_pt1 | contig 12145 bp, 9 predicted proteins | sample KBSSwiS72_FD_66586 | JGI IMG/M metagenome (GOLD analysis project Ga0068864, IMG submission 66586) | Switchgrass rhizosphere microbial communities from Kellogg Biological Station, Michigan, USA - KBS Switchgrass S7-2 | ecosystem: Host-associated > Plants > Roots > Rhizosphere > Soil ...
GTAGGAGAGCTTGGCGCGCATGGCCGGTTGCACGACATCAGCGGCGGCCATCATTAGCAGCGTATACCCATCCGCCGGCGATTTGGAAACCGCTTCCGTTGCTATCATGCCGCCCGACCCGGCCCGATTTTCGACGATCACCGGCTGGCCTAAGTATGCCGACAGTTTTTGCGCGAGCATGCGCGCCGTCACATCGGTGCCGCCGCCGGCCGAAAAACCAACCAGGATACGAACGGGTTTCACTGGATAGCTCTGCGCGCAGGCAGCGGCCGCGAGCATGGCTATGCCGGTGACCGAGCACATCTGCAACCATGATTTCACCGACACCTCATGCAAGCATTCGCCGATGCTAATTGCTAACTGCCCGCTATCGAACGGCGCTGTAAAAAAGCGCAACGTTGACAGGAAGCCTGCCAGCCATTAACTTAAATAGAATCGCGTTCTAAATATTAGAACACGGTTTCATTAGCCTACATGAGTTGTTAGCAGTTAGGCAATATTGCGACAACGATCATGGCCGGCCCACCCGAGAGGAGTTTAAGTGGATGCAATCACTCACGCGCCGCGTCGCACGCGCGGCGCGCCGGCAGTCACCGCACAAAAATTAAAACGTCTGTTGCACGACGGCGGCGAAATCGCTGTCCTCGACGTGCGTGAAGAAGGCATGTTCGCCAAGCGCCATATGCTGCTTGCGTGCAGTGCGCCGTTGTCTCAACTTGAACTGCGGGCGCCGCTGCTAGTGCCCCGTCGATCCGCACGCGTCGTGCTCGTCGATGATAGCGGCGGGCTGGCGCAGCGTGCAGCAGACGTCCTGGGCCGCAATGGCTATACCGATGTGTCCGTGTTGACTGGCGGCGTTGCAGCGTGGGCGGCTGCCGGCTACGAGATTTATAGCGGCGTCAATGTGCCGAGCAAAGCATTCGGCGAATTCGTCGAACACCACTACCAAACGCCGCGCATGGACGCCGCAGATATCAAGGCGAAAGTGGAACGCGGCGAAAAAGTCGTGATCCTCGACAGCCGGCCGCTCGCCGAATACAAGAGGGTCAGCATTCCGGGCGGCATCGATTGCCCCGGCGCTGAACTCGCGTATCGCGCGCACGATCTCATCGGCACGCCGGAAACGCTGGTCGTCGTCAATTGCGCGGGCCGCACGCGGAGCATCATCGGTGCGCAATCGCTGATCAACGCGGGTCTCCAGCATCGCGTCGTCGCGCTCAAGAACGGCACGATGGGCTGGCATCTGGCCGGCTTTCAGGTCGCCAAAGATCAGGGTCTGATTGCGCCCGATCCAACGCCTGTGGGACTCCGCAAAGCCCGTGAAGCGGCCGCGCGCGTGGCCAAGCGCTTCGGTGTCCAATATATAAACGTCGCTAGAGTGACCGAGTTTGGGCGCGAGCTCGACAAGCGCACGCTATATCTCTTCGATGTGCGCAGCCCGGAAGAATATCTGGAAGGTCACCTGCACTCGACGGTTTCAGCGCCGGGCGGCCAGCTCGTGCAGACGACCGATAGCTATGCCGCCGTGCGCAATTCACGAATCGTACTGATCGACGATCACGGCGTGCGCGCGACGATGACCGCTTCGTGGCTGATTCAGATGGGTTGGAAAGACGTCTATGTGGTCAAGGATGCGTTGAGTTCCGGGCCGCTGCTCAAAGGACCAGCCCCCGTCGAGGTGCTTGGTCTCGCGAAAGTGCGTGCTGACATGGTCGAGCCTCGCGAGCTCGCACCTGACGTTAAGAGCGGAAACGTCACCGTGATCGATCTCGACAGCAAACCGCGTTATGGCGAGGCGCATATTCCGGGCGCATGGCACGCGATTCGGTCTAACCTCGCTGCGAATCTGCAAAAAATTCCGCAGACTGGGACTATCGTGCTGACCTCGGCTGACGGCATCATCGCCCGGCTTGCGGCATCCGAGGTCGCGCAAATCACGAACGCACCGGTTAAAGTTCTGAGCGGCGGCACTGCTGCCTGGAAACGCGACAATCTGCCGCTGGAGGAAGGTCTGACTCGATTGACCGATGCGAGTGACGACGTCTGGGTTAAAGCGCATGACCGCACCGAGAACCGCGAGCAGGCGATGAAAGATTACCTCACGTGGGAGGTCGATCTGATCACCCAGATCGGGCGCGACGACGACGTTGAGTTCCGCCACTTTCCGGCCTGATAGAAACAATCATGGCTGACATAACGTGCGATGTGCTGGTGGTCGGCGCCGGCAATGCCGCGTTGTGCGCCGCGCTATCGGCACGCGCGAGCGGCGCGTCCGTGGTCGTGCTCGAGCGCGCGCCCGAGCATGAGCGCGGCGGCAACAGCCGGTTCACCGAAGGCTCGATGCGGTTCGCGTTCAACACCGGCGACGACATCATGAAAGTCGTGCCCGATCTAACCGACGATGAGAAATCGACCACCGATTTCGGCAGCTACACCGAAGACCAGTTTTTCGACGACATGGCGCGGGTCACCGATTTCCGCACCGACCCTGATCTGGCGGAGCTCCTGGTTAAGCGCAGCTTCGATACGGTGATGTGGCTGCGATCGATGGGCATCCGTTACATGCCGAAGTACGGCAAACAGGCATACAAGGTGAACGGCCGGTTTACGTTTTCAGGCGGTGTCGTGCTTGAAGTGTGGGGCGGCGGTCCGGGCCTGATCGAAGCGCTCTACAAGCTTGCACGCGACCGCGCCGTCACGATCCGTTTCAATGCACGCGCGATGCAGCTCCTCGACGACGACAGCGGCGTACATGGCGCGCGCGTGCGCATCGACGGCAAGACAGTCGACATCCGCAGCAAAAGCGTCGTGCTCGCCTGCGGCGGCTTTGAAGCGAACTCGGAAATGCGCGCGCGTTACCTCGGTCCGGGCTGGGATCTCGCGAAAGTGCGCGGCTCGCGCTTTAACACCGGTGACGGCATTCGCATGGCCCTCGAAGCGAGCGCGATGCCGTATGGCAACTGGTCGGGTTGCCACATACTGCCGACAGACATCAACACGCCGAATTACGGTGACATCACGTTGGGCGACGCCTTCCAGAAAAACAGCTACCTGTTCGGCATCATGGTGAATTCCAGCGGTCAACGCTTTTTCGACGAAGGCGCCGACTTCCGCATGTACACGTATGTGAAGTGCGGGCTCGCCGTCATGAAGCAGCCGCAACAGCTCGCGTGGCAGGTGTTCGATGGCAAAACGCTGCATCTGCTTCGCGACGAATACCGCATGAAGCAGGCGACGCGTTTGCGCGCAGAAACGCTCGAAGCGCTCGCCGACAAAATGGAAGGTATCGACCGCGGCCAGTTCCTCGAGACGGTGCGCCAATACAACGCCGCCGTGCAAACGTCCGTGCCATTCGATCCCAATAGCCGTGACGGCCGCTCGACGCGCGGGCTGGCGGTCAATAAATCGAATTGGGCAACGACGCTCGATCAGCCGCCGTTTGAAGCGTTCGCAATCACCGCCGGGATTACCTTCACGTTCGGCGGCGTCAAGGTGAATACCGACGCTCAGGTGATCGACATTGACGACCGCCCGATTCCCGGTCTCTACGCAGCGGGCGAAATGGTTGGCGGCTTGTTTTATACGAATTACCCCGGGGGCACCGGGCTCATGTCGGGGGCCGTGTTCGGCAAAATCGCCGGCGCGTCCGCAGCGCGCGGTTCCTAATATGAAGATGTATTAATCAGGAGTTCTTATGACCACCAGCGCAAAACGCGCGCAGCCTGCTGAAGCCGCCGACGCCCGCTCCATCTCACAATCCATCGCCGGGCATGTCGTCGCTTGCGATTACGATGGGCTGCCGGCGAGTTCGATCAACGCCGCCAAAACGCTCATGATCGATACGCTCGCCGTCGGCTGGGCCGGCACAACAGCACCCGGCGCACCGGAAGTCCATGCGCTGCTCACGGATGAAGGCGGCCGCGCCGACAGCTCGTTGTGGGGCTTTGGCGGCAGGCTGCCCGCTCCTGCGGCAACCTTTTTAAACAGCATTTCCGGCGGCGCGCTTGATTACGACGGCGTCAACACTGTACATGCCGATATCGTCGCGCTGCCTGCTGCACTTGCGATGGCTGAACGGGAGCGCGCAAGCGGCAAAGAGTTTCTCGCCGCATACATCATCGCCAGTGACCTGTGCTCGCGTTTCGGCAGTTCAATCACCGGCGCGCACAAAGGCTGGTTCACGACATCGATCTATGGCGGCTTTGGTGCAGCCGCGGCCGCGGCCAAATTGATGAAACTCGATGCGACTGCAACTCGTCACGCGATCGGTATTGCACTCAGTCAGGCGGCAGGCACACAGCAGTCAAATATCGAACAGGCGCTGACCAAGCGTCTGCAGGGCGCCTTATCTGCGCGTGCCGGCGTTTTTTCCGCGCAGCTTGCGCAACGCGGCATCACTGCGCCGCGCGAGGCGATCGAAGGCAAGTTCGGTCTCTACGCGCTGTATCAGGAAGGCAATCCGCTCAAGGTGCTCGACGGACTCGGCCAGCGCTTCGAACATGAAAACACTGCGATCAAGAAATATCCGTGCTGCGCATGCAGCCACGCATCGCTCGAAGCGGCGCTGGGCCTGATCCGCGAACACGATCTGAAGCCGGCTGATGTCACTGCGATGGAAGTGACGCACTCGACGTTCATGCACCGGCTCGTCGGCGCACCGTTCAATCCCGGTGACAACCCGCAGGTGTCGGCGCAGTTCAGCGTGCAGTACGCGCTTGCGTGCGCGCTGTTGCGCCGGCGCATGAGCGTCGCGGATCTCGAAGACAGCGCGATCCTTGACCCCGCCATCAAGCCGGTTACCGAACGCATCCGGATTGTCGTGGACGACGCTCTAAAAAGCTCGCGCGCACCGGCGTCGGTAAAAATCATGACGCGCAATCACGGCACGCTCGCGCGCACAACCGAGAAATTCCCGTGGAGTCCGGACGATCCGCCGAGCGCTGTTGCGTTACAGGAAAAGAATGATGCGTGCTTTGCCGCCGGTGTCGCACCGCTCGATGCGCAGCGCAAAGCAAAGCTTGTCGAGCGCGTGCAGAAGATAGAACACGTGACTGACATGAGCATGTTCTTCGACGGCATTCTTTGATGCGGGGAATGGCGACCCTTGAGTTAGCGAGAGGCGCGCAGTGTGCGGCAGGTGTCCTGTTCGCCCTTTCGACTTGCGCGCAGGACTATCCGGCGAAGCCGCTACGAGTGCTCGTGCCGAACGCTCCCGGCGGCAGTACCGACATACTCGCGCGCGTCGTCGGCGAGCGCCTAACCGAAAAATGGGGACAGCACGTGCTGATCGATAATCGGCCCGGCGCGGGCGGCAACATCGCCGCCGAACTGGCCGCGCGCGCGGCGCCGGACGGTTACACCCTCTTCCTCGGTTCGATGAGCACGCAATCGGTGAATCCCACGCTGTACGGGAAACTGCCATTCGACGCGGTGCGCGATTTTGCGCCGGTCAGTCTGATTGCAAACAGCGCGAATCTGCTGCTGGTTCATCCGTCGCTTCCTGCCAACACGGTAAAGCAGTTGATCGAACTGGCGCGCACGCGCCCCGGTCAGCTCAATTATTCGTCGTCCGGCAGCGGCAGCTTCAATCACATGTCCGCCGAATTGTTCAAGAGGATGGCGCGCGTAGATATGGCGCACATCCCCTACAACGGCGGCGCGCCCGCCCTGATAGCTGTTGTGCGCGGCGAAGCACAGATCGTTTTTATCACGACCGCCCCGGCGCTGCCGTATGTTCGCTCCGGCCGGTTAAAAACATTGGCGGTATGCGCAGCGAAGCGTCATCCGCTGTTTCCGGCCCTGCAGACCGCCGCTGAATCGGGTCTGCCCGGCTTCGAAGTCGGCACTTGGTACGGAATACTCGCGCCCGCCGCAACCCGGTCTGATATCGTGGCCAAACTCAATACGGCCATCGCGGACGTCGTCAAAGCGCCCGCGACCTACCAGCGGCTGCTTGATTCGGGTGTGGAACCCGCGGCCAATACGCCCGAGCAGTTCGCGCTGCTGATTCGCCGCGATACGGAAAAATGGGCGGGACTCATCAAGGCGATCGGTGCAAAACCCGATTGAGGCTTTAATCTGAATGGACAGCAACGTACAACGCATCGCCGACTGTGCGCACGCACTGCGCTTTGCCGCCCTGCCGTCGTCAGTCGTGCACGACTGCAAACGGCGGCTCGTCGACAGCCTGGGTTGTGCGCTGGCTGCGTTCGATGCGGAGCCAGCGGTGATTGCCCGCCGCAACGCGATGCGTGTGAGCGATCCGCGCGGCGCGTGCGTCATCGGTACGGCGCATCGCACGCTGCCTGAGCTCGCGACGTTCGCCAATGGCGTAATGATTCGGTATCTCGATGGCAATGATACTTATCCCGGCGGCGGTGGCCATCCGAGTGACATGTTCGCGGCAGTGCTTGCAATTGCCGATGCGACGCGCACCGATGGCAAGACGGTGATCATGGCAACGGTGCTCGGGTACGAGGTTTACGCGAGCCTCTTTGCCGCCGCATGCATGCGTGATCGCGGCATGGACCACGTCTTCTATACCGCTGTCGGAAGCGCAGTGGCCGCGGCAAAAATTCTCGAGCTCAAGCGCGACGTAATCGCTGAAGCGGTGGCGCTTGCCGTGACACCAAACCTTGCGCTGGAAGTTACTCGCCGCGGGAAGCTTTCGATGTGGAAAGGCTGCGCGGCCGCGAACGGCGCGCGCAACGGCGTATTCGCGGCGCTGCTTGCAGCCGACGGCATGACCGGACCCGACCAAGTGATCGATGGCGGGCACGGCTTACGGGAGCTCGTCGGCAAGTTCGAACTGCCGCCGTTAGCGCCGCGCGCAGGGCCATACCGGCTGTCGCAGTCGAACATCAAAGGGTTCCTCTCGGAATATCACTCGCAGGCGCCGATCGCGCTCGCTCTTGAGTTGCGTTCGCAACTTCAAGCCGACGACATTGCAACAGTCGAGATTTTTACGTACTGGTTTACGTGGAGCGAAATCGGCAGCGAGCCGGAGAAATGGCGACCGACGACCCGCGAAACCGCCGATCACAGTCTGCCTTTTATGATCGCTGCCGTGCTACTCGAGGGGCGCTTCAGCGATGAATTTTTTTCGCCGGCGTATCTGAACAATCCGGCGGTACATCGAATGGCGGATCGCATCAAGGTCACCGAAGATCCTGAGCTGACCCGTCGCTTTCCGGCGTTCGTGCCCTGCCGGATGGAAATCACGACACGCGCTGGTGAACTTAGAGTCGCAACCACCGACTATCCACGCGGTCACCATAAGAACCCGCTTACTGACGATGAAGTGTTCGTTAAGTTTCGCAATCTTGCCGGCCGCGCGCTGCCAGCGGCGCAGGTCGAAAGCGTGATCGAGCAGGTAATGGGTTTCGAGCACAGCGAAAGTCCGGCCAGACTTTTCAGGACCTTGCAAATCAAGGAGCACGCCGCATGAGCTTCACGCGGCAAGTGATGCGCACATTGTTCGTGGCCGTTACGTCAGGTGGTGCGGTTGCGCAGGATTATCCCGTCAAGCCGATCCGCCTCATCGTGCCGTTCGGGCCCGGCGGCACGACCGACATTCTGTCGCGCGTGATCGGCGAACGTCTGGGTGAACGTTTCGGCCAGCAGGTGCTAATCGACAATCGGCCCGGCGCGGGCGGCAACATCGCGGCCGAACTGACCGCGCGCGCGGCGCCCGACGGCTACACGATCTTTCTCGGTTCGATGGGCACGCAGTCGATCAACATCAGCATTTATCCGAAGCTCGCGTTTGATCCGCTGAAAGATTTCGCGCCGGTCAGCCTCGTGGTCAACAGTGCAAACCTGCTGCTCGTGCATCCGTCGATTCCCGCGAACACCGTGAAGCAACTGATCGAACTCGCCAAAGCGAAGCCTGAGCGCTTCAGCTATTCCACCTCGGGCAGCGGCAGCTTCAATCACATGTCCGCGGAACTGTTTAGCCTGATGGCGAATATCAAGATGGTTCACATCCCGTACAAGAGCGGCGGCCAGGCGCTGACCGCAGTGGTGAGCGGCGAAGCGGATGTCTTGTTCCAGACCATCCCGCCGACGCTGCCATTCGTTGAAAGCCGCCGCCTGAAGCCGATTGCGGTATGCACGCTCGAGCGCCATCCGCTGTTTCCCAAATTGCCGACCGCAAACGAATCGGGGCTGCCCGGTTTCGATATCAGCACCTGGTACGGCATTCTTGCGCCGGCTGCGACGCCGAAAGCCATAGTCGATAAACTCAACGATGCGCTCGTGCAGGTCATCAAGAACCCGGCGACGCACAAGCGGCTTCTCGAACTCGGCGTCGATCCGGTTACCAACACGCCCGGGCAGTTCAATGCGCTCGTACGCAGCGATCTGGCGAAGTGGGCCAAGGTCGCCAAAGCGGCGAACATCAAGGTTAATTGACATGGCCGCCAGGAAGAAACCGGCAGCGCGCGAGCTCGAGAACAAGATCGCGTGGGTGATCGGCGCGCGCGGTTCGCTCGGCAGCGCGATTGCTCGCGAGCTTGCGCTCGCCGGCGCACACGTCGTGCTGTCATCGCGCGCCGCAGGTGAATTGAAGCGCACCGGACAGGACATCGAGCGCGAAGCTCAAACCAGGGTCAGTGTCGCGAGCGTCGATCTCGCTTCGCGCGCATCGGTCGACCGTGTCGCCAAGGCAATTGTGCGCGAGCACGGTTCGATCGATGTGCTCGTCAACTGCACAGCGGCGCCCATCTTCGGTGACTTTCTGGAGCTCACGGACGACGATTGGGACACCGTATTGCAGACCAAGCTCTACGGTTACATGCGCTCGATGCGCGCAGTCATTCCCTTCATGCTGAAGCAGGGGCGCGGCAGCATTGTCAATGTGAGCGGCCGCGGCGGCCGCCAGCCGACACCCGCCCATCTGCCGGGCTGCGCCGCTAACATTGCCGTAAACACACTAACCAAGGGCCTTGCCGACATTTACGCGCCGCGCAATATTCGCATCAACGCAGTCGCTCCGGGGCCTATCGATACCGCGCGTCATCGCGCGATTGCGCAAAAGAATACCGACCTGAAGAAAGCCGACGCCAAGCGCAATCCGCCGTTGGGACGCCTCGGCCGGCCACAAGAAGTTGCGCAAGCTGTTTTGTTTCTCGCATCCGAGCGCGCCAGTTTTACGACTGGTGTCACGCTGCAGGTCGACGGCGGCGGCACCGCTACCATCTGAGGAAGCCATTCGCACATGCAGGTAAGAAAACAACGCTTCATCGCGCGCTCCGCAACGAGTACATTACTTGCGGCGATCACGGCATGCGGTCTCGGTATGCCGGTCGCTGCGCAGCAGTTTCCGGCCAAGTCGATCCGCATCGTCGTCGGTTATACCGCCGGGGGCACTGCCGATCTGGTGTCACGCCTCGTCGCGCGCAGCATGAGCGAGAAAGTCGGTCAACAGGTGTATGTCGACAACCGCCCCAGCGCGGGAGGGCTGCTTGCGAACGAGCTGGTCGCCAATGCAGCGCCCGACGGTTACACGCTGCTGCTTGCCAATTCGTCCTTTGCTTATCTGCCCTCGATGTACACGAAGTTGAATTTCGATACGCGCAAGGATTTTGTACCGGTCGCACTTGTGGCAACTACGCAAAATCTGCTCGTCGTTCATCCGGCTGTTCCGGCCAGGAACGTGCATGAGCTGGTGGCACTCGCCAAGCGCAAGCGCGGTGCGCTCAATTACGCGTCCGCGGGTATCGGCGGCTCGACGCATCTTGCAACCGAATTATTCAAGAGCATGACCGGTACCGAAATCGCCAATATTCCGTACAAGGGCAATTCGCAGTCGATCACCGATCTGATCTCCGGCGAAGTCGACATGACGATCGCGCCGATTCCGGTACTCTTGCCGCCGGTCACTTCGAAAAAACTCCGCGCGCTCGCGACCACCGGCGAAAAACGCTCGCCGATCATGCCCGACGTGCCAACGATCGCCGAATCCGGCGTGCCCGGTTATGCAGCAGGCTCCTGGTACGGCTATGTGGCGCCGGCGAAGACGCCGCCTGCGATTCTTCGCAAGCTCTCCGACGACATTGTGCAGATCTCGAACACGCCGGCGTTCGCCGACCAGCTGAAGAACAATGTTGGCGCCGAGCCTGACACCATGCCGGCTGAAAAATTCGGCCAGTTCCTCAATGCTGAAATCGACAAGTGGGCCAGGGTCATTAAGGTGACCGGCATCACGGTCAAATAATTTTCCGGAGTGCATATGATCATCGATATGGACACCCACATACTGCCGCGCGATATCTACGATTACGTCGAAGGCCCGTTTGCCGACCGGAAGCCGCAATACGAATTCGACAAGGAGGGCATTCTCGTGAAGTGGAGTTTCCCCGGCAATTACCACGTCAAGGGAACGACGCCGCTGCCGCCGCCGGGTGCGGGCGGCAAGCACCCGGGACTCTCGAACATCGAATATCGCCTCGAGGAATACCAGAAGCTGGGCATCGAGAAGCAGCTTCTGTTGAGCCAGTTCAGTGCGATTTACTTCAACTACACGCTCGAGCCGGAGCTCGCGATCCAGATGGCGCATTCGCACAACATTGCCATCATGAACCTGCTGAAGAAGTATCCCAACGAATTGATCGGCGCTGCGCTCGTCGCTTTGCAGGATGTGCGGAGCGCAATCGCTGAAATGGAATGGGCGAAGCAGAACGGTTTCCACTCAATTGCGATCGACAAGGTGTTTCCGGTGCGCGAGCATCAGTTTTCCGAGACGCTCGGCAGCCATCGCGAATTGTGGCCGTTCTTCAAGCACGCGCAGGAGCTCGGCATGCCGCTCATCATGCACAACGTTCAGCATGGTCACCGCATCAGCAACATGATGATATTCCAGAGCGACGGGCTGGACACGCTGTGCCCGGCCGAAGGTCAGATGAGTCTCGCGTCCCTTTGCACAAGCGGCTTATTCGACGACTTTCCTGATTTGAAAATGGTCTTCACCGAAGCCGGCAGCGCCTTCATCAAGCCGCTGCTCGAGCGGCTTGACTCCGCGTTCGTCAAGCCGCCGCTGAACTACGAAGATGAAGACGCCACCGCGCGCTTTCATCGCCGTGTGCCGGTCAGCGAGCGCCTGTCCGCGGGCAAGCGACTGACGTCCCTGCAGGAATATGAAGTGAAGAACAAGCATCCGGTCAGCTATTACTTCAAGAAGAATCTCTATTTCACGATCGAAACGGAGGAGCCGGAGCTGCCGGATTCGATCGAGCTGCTTGGCGCGAGCCAATTTCTCTTTGCGACCGACTATCCGCACGACGATCCCGGCGGCCGCATGAAGTACAAGGATGTGCAATTGCTGCACGACAATCCGCGCATCACCGAAGGCGACAAGGAAATCATTCGCAGCACAAGCGCCGCAGCCATGCTGCCCGCTCTTTAGAGGATGCCATCGTGAATAAACCACGCAACATGTTCGACAAGATCTGGGACCGCCACGTCGTTGCGCAGCGCGACGACGGCGAGGCGCTGATTTACGTCGACCGCAACTTCGTGCATGAGGGACCGTTCTACGCATTCGACAAGCTGCGGCTCGATAAGCGTCCGATGCGCCGGCCGCTGAAACAGATCGCGATATCGGATCATTACCTGCCGACGCTGAATCGCGCGGGCGGACTTGCGGGCATCAAGGATCCCGAAATCCGCAATATGGTCGAACAGCTCGAACGCAACGCCCGCGATTTCAAAGTGCCGTTTATCGGCATGAGTGATCCAGCTCGCCAGGGCATCATGCACGTCGTCGGTCCCGACCTCGGCCTCGTGCAGCCCGGCATGGTAATCACCGCCGCCGATTCGCATACAACAACGAATGGTGCGTTCGGCGCATTTTCATTCGGCATCGGCGCATCCGAAATCAAGCACGTCATGGCTACACAAGCGTTGTGGTATCGCAAGCCACGCACGTTCCGCGTCACAGTCGACGGCAAGCTTCCACCCGGCGTTACGGCGAAAGATGTGATCCTCGTCATCATCGCGAAGGTTGGCATCAGCGGGGCCGTCGGGCACGTGTTTGAATTCGCAGGACCGGTGATGCGCGCAATGTCGATGGAGCAGCGCATGACGGTTTGCAATATGTCCATTGAAGCGGGCGCGCGTGCCGGCCTGGTGGCGCCCGACGAGACGA
>Ga0068864_100003995_pt1 | contig 12144 bp, 13 predicted proteins | sample KBSSwiS72_FD_66586 | JGI IMG/M metagenome (GOLD analysis project Ga0068864, IMG submission 66586) | Switchgrass rhizosphere microbial communities from Kellogg Biological Station, Michigan, USA - KBS Switchgrass S7-2 | ecosystem: Host-associated > Plants > Roots > Rhizosphere > Soil ...
GACACCGATCTCAAGGTCGCGAAGACGTACGGGATGCTCCCGGCCGAGGCCGGCGAGACGTGCGAGGGCCGGACCGCGGCCGACAACGCGACGGTGCGCAACGTCTACGTCATCGGTCCCGACAAGAAGATCAAGCTGGTGATCTCGTACCCGATGAGCACGGGGCGGAATTTCGACGAGGTGCTCCGCGTCATCGACTCGATGCAGCTCACGGCGAAGCACAAAGTGGCGACGCCGGTGAACTGGAAGAACGGCGAAGATGTGATCATCCTGCCGGCGGTGACCGACGCCGAGGCGAAGGACAAATATCCCGAGGGATGGAAGGCGCCTAAGCCGTATCTCCGCATCGTGCACCAGCCCAAGGGTTAGGCGCAGCGGGTGATGTGCCCGAAGCAACCGTAATCGTCGTTGGCGGCGGCGCGTCGGGGCTCTCCGCCGCGGCCGCGCTGACGCGGCGCGGCATCAGCGCCGTCGTGCTCGAACAGGACCCGGCGGTGGGCGGAACGTGGAGCCGGCGATACGACCGGCTCCATCTCCACACCGTTCGCCGCTTCTCCGGCCTCGCACACTTCCCTATCCCGAGCCGCTATCCGACCTATCTCTCGCGCGATGACGTCGTGGCCTACCTGAACGAGTATGCCCGCCATTTTGGTTTGCAGGTGATGACGGGCGCGGCTGTGACGGCGATCCGGCCACGTGGGTCCTCCAATCATGGATGGACCGTCGAGACAGTGGACGGGGAGTCGTGGCATGGTTCCGTGACGGTGATTGCGACGGGACAGTATCGACAGCCGATCGTCCCGCCATGGGCGGGGCGCGAGACGTACGCCGGGCGCCTCGCACACTCGGTCACGTATGCGAACGCGGCGCCTTACGTTGGCGACCGCGTGCTCGTCGTCGGAGCAGGGAACAGCGGCGCGGAGATTGCCACCGACCTGATCGACAACGGAGCGGCGTATGTGGCGATCAGCGTTCGCACCCCGCCGCCGATCGTGCCGCGCGATCCGTTCGGCCTTCCCGTGCAGCGCACGAGCATGCTGTTGAGCGCGCTGCCGGCAGCGATCGCGAATCGACTGGGACAGGTCACCGCCCGGCTCACGCTCGGCGATCTCACGCGCCACGGGATGCCGAAAGGCGATTTCGCCCCGTACACGACGAAGCGCGTGCCGCTCATCGATGTCGGATTCGTCGATGCCTTGAAGCACGGACGCGTGACGGTCAGGCCGGCTCTCGAGCGGCTCGCGCCCACCGGTGCGGTGTTCGTGGACGGGACGAACGAACCATTCGATGCGATCATCGCCGCGACCGGTTTCAGCGCCGGCCTCGAGTCGATCCTCGACGTGCCGGCCGTCCTCGACGACCTCGGTGAACCGCGCGGCGTGTCCGGTGAACCGACGGCGCAGCCAGGCCTGTACTTCGTCGGCTTCACCCACAGCCTGCGCGGGCACCTGTTCGAGGCAAACCGCGCATCGCGCCGCCTGGCGCGGAACGTCGAGCGGTATCTGACGTCAATGGCTGATTGACATGATCCGGCCGCAATGAGACGAGTGTTCCTGGCCGTTGCCTGCAGCCTGACCGTGTGCTGCGGATCCGCCGGCCCGATCGTCACGCGGGTCAAGGCGCGGCCGGCGGCGCCGACCATCGCCATCGAGCCCGGCGAACATCCGCTGGGCCTCGGCCCCCCGAAGACGAGGCGTGACGGCACCCTCTACATTCCCAGGACGGCCGCGTCACACGCGGTGCCGCTGCTGGTGCTCCTGCACGGCGGTGGCGGCCGCGCGAACTACTTCCGGTTCACGTTTCCGCTGGCGGAAGAGCTCGGCGTCGTCGTTCTGACGCTCGATTCACGCGATAACACCTGGGATGGAATCGACAGCCCCTATGGACCGGACGTTGTCTTCCTGGACACCGCGCTCCGGCACACGTTCCAGCGCGTGGCGATCGATCCGCGGAGAGTCGCGCTCGGCGGCATTTCCGACGGCGCCTCGTACGCGCTATCGCTGGGGATGGCGAACGGCGATCTGTTCACCCACCTGGTCGCCGTCTCGCCGGGATTCATCGCGCCGCCATCGCCGCCGGTCGGCCGTCCGGTGATCTTCGTGGCGCACGGGACGCGCGACAACGTCTACAGCGTCGACGGGACCCGACGTCACATCGTCCCGCGCTTGAAAGACTCCGGCTACGACGTCACTTACCGCGAGTTCGACGGCCCGCACTCCATGCTGCCGCCAACGGCGCGCGAAGTCATGGAGTGGCTGGTGCGCTGACGCGCGTCAGCACTTGAAGAGGCGGATGATCAACGGCGGCTGGTTGCCGCTGCCGGACGTCACCGTCGCCTGATTCGAGAACGAGTCGGTGACGGTCAACGTCACCGACAGCGGTTTTGGCGCGCCATCGACCGTGCTGTCAGGCCCGCCGCAGGTGTACGTGAAGCTGAAGGTCGTGCTCGCGCTGTCCTGCGTGCGCGTGATCACGCTGCCGTCGGTCCATTGCACCGTCCACGCGAACGCGACCAGCGCGTTGGTGCCGAGCGGAAACGACGTCGATTGCAGCGTGCACGTGGTCGCGAAGGGGCTCGTGATGCGGCACTCCGTCGTCGGGTTCACGGAGATGGCGTTGTCGATCAGCTGGAATCTGGCCGCGATCCCTGACCCGGCGCTCTGGGAGATCGTCACGGTCTGACCCGCAACCGCGATCGTGCCCGATCGATCCGGGCCGTTGCTGGCGGCGACTGTCGCGGTCACCGTGCCGTTGCCGGTTCCAGACGCCGGGCTCACCGTGATGAACGACGCGTTGCTCGCTGCGGTCCAGGTGCACGCGCCGCCCGTCGTCACCGTGATCGCAACCGCGCCGCCGCTGTTGCTGACCGAGGCGGCCGCCGGCGACACCGTGAAAGCACACGCGTTCGCGGGAGTCTTGAACGTTTCGGTTGCGGAGTAGGCGCTCGTCACCGTTCCGTCGGTCGCGCGGGCATGCCAGTAGTGGACCGTATCTGTTCCGAGGTCTCGCGTCACCGTGGCGCTCGTCGTGCTCGCGCCCGGCACCACGCCGTCGATGACCACCGTTCTCGCCGTGTCGTTCGGGAACCCGGGTTGGTCCGACACCTCGAACCGGTAGGTCACGGTTCCAACCGCGCCGGTTGCCACCGCGTTGTTGACGACCAGCGTCGGACGCGTCGTCGCCACCAGCTGACCACCGATCGGCGAGGCGGCTGTCGGCGCCGACAGGCCGGCTGCCGGCGGCGCGATCACCGCCGCGCTCTGGGAAATCGTGAACGACGTGGAGCCGGCGACTGCCAGCGTCGCAGTACGCGCCGCGCCGGGGTTGGCCGCCACCGTGAAACTGATCGTCCCGTTGCCCGTGCCCGACGCGCCTGCGGAAATGGTCACGAATGCCGCGCTGCTCGTCGCGGTCCACGTGCAGCCGCTGCCGGCGGTGATCGGCACCGACCCGGTACCGCCGGCGGCGCCGAACGTAGACGCGCTGATCGCGCCGGCGACGACGGTGCACGATGGCGTGGTCGGGGATGCGGGCGTCTCGTCTTTCGAGCAGCCGATGGCGGCCACGAGCAGAATCACCGCGGGTATCAGCCGGCGGAAAGTCATCATGCGGGGAGCATATACCGAGTGGGGGTAAGATGCGATGAGATGAGATCGCGGCCGAGCTTCAGCCTCGGCAGTCAGGCGATCCCGATGCTGAAAAGACCCGCCCGCGGCGGCGCGAAGCTCAGCGTTCGATCGTCGCGGTGCAGATCCGGCGGTGTGCGATCGCGCCTGGCGCCGTCGACGAACAGAACACCGGCGGTGAGAACGACGAGCCCGATGCGCGACGTGCCGTTCATTCGCTGCGCGGAAACGGCAGCGCCGTTCGCGGCCTGCGGCGCCGCTGGCTGCCGTGCCGCCATGCGTGATCCATGACGGCTGCCGCGAACACCAGCTTCAGAGGGGGCGATCCGTTCCTGACCGGCACGTCTTTCCCAGGCGCCACGAGCCAGGCGATGCCGATGCTGAGGAGATACAGACCGATCATCGGCCCGGCGAAGACGATCTGGTTCCACGGATCGGTCGACGGCGTCAGCACCGCGGCGATGATGAAGATCAGCAGGATGGCGTATCTGAGCTGGCGCCACAGGAACCGGCCGGTGACCAGCCGCATCTTGGCGAGGAAGAAGACCAGCGTCGGAATCTGAAAGACGACGACCATGCCGAGCATCATCTTCAGATAGAGATCGACGGTGTCCTCGACGCCCGGCATGAAGCGCATGCGCGACGAGCTGAACTCGCCGTAGAAGGTCATCAGCGCCGGGAACATCACGTAGTGGCTGAACAGCGCGCCGCCGACGGCCCCCGCTGACGTCAGCGCCACGAACGGAATCGCCAGCTTCTTCTCGTTCGCGTACAGGCCCGGTGCGATGAAGCGCCAGACCTGATACATCACGAACGGCGCCGCGAGGAGAAGCCCGCCGATGAGCGAGACGTTCAGGTAGAACGAAAATCCCTCGCCGGGCTTGATGAACACGAGCGAGCTGCCCGCGGGGAGCGACGCCAGGATCGGCTGAAGCACGACGCCGGCCAGCCGGTCGTAAAAGGCGAACGCGATCAGCATCCCGATGGCGACCGCGATGCCTGCGCGGATGATGCGCATGCGCAGCTCGTCGAGATGCTCGAGGAATCCCATCCGCCGCTCGCGGCGGTCATCGTCTTCGTCGTCGGACAGGCGTTTGGTGACAGAAGTCATCTTGACGATGCCTGAAAGAAAAAGGGCTCGAACCCTGTCGGGATTCGAGCCCTCTTCGTCTGCGTCGATCGATCGGGCTTTAGAGCGCCGCGGTGCTGAGCGCCGGGCTCTTCAGCGCGTTCTGCATGCTGGTCAGCGCCGCCTGCAGCGTCCTGCGCGACAGCGCGATGTTCATGCGCATGTGGTTCGCACCGCCCGCGCCGTAGGTGTGCCCCGGGTTGAGTGCCACGCCGGCGTTCTTGATGAACCAGCGCTCCACGATCTGCTCGGGGGTTGTCGTCTTGCCAGCCTTGGTTTCCGCGGCCGCCTTCTCCTTCGCGCCGATCTTCTCGGCGACCTGGCTCACGTCGATCCACATGAGATAGGTGCCCTCGGCCTTGTTGTAGGTCTTGATCATCGGGATGTTGGCCTTGATGTAGGACGTGGCCAGATCGTGGTTGCCGTTGACGTAGTCGACGCACTGGTTCAGCCAGTCCTCGCCGCCGGAGTACGCCGCCTTGCTGGCAATCATCCCGAGCGTGGTCAGGTCGGCGCGGTTGTTGGCCTTGGTGGCCATGAACAGATCCTTGTTCGTGCTGTAGTACCACGCGCATTTCATCGCCGCCAGGCCGAACGACTTGCTCGCCGCCTTGAACGTCAGGCTGTTGTTGACGATCGCCTTGTTCGGCAGGCTGGCGAACGGCGTGTACTTCTGGCCCTTGGTCGTCCAGTCGCAGTGGATCTCGTCGGCCAGCACGATGACCCGCTTGCGCAGGCAGATCTCGCCGAGGCGCGTCAGCTCCTCCGGCGTCCAGCAGTTGCCGGTCGGGTTCTGCGGGTTGCACAGGATGAAGCTGTTGGTTTCGCGGCTGATGCGGCGCTCGAAGTCGTCGAAGTCGATCGTGAAGCGGCCGTTGACGACCTTCATCACGCTTTCTTCCGCGATCGTGCCGGTGTTGCGCAGGTCGCCGTAGAAGCCGTTGTAGGTCGGCGTGATCAGCAGCACCTTGCTGCCGGGAGGCGAGAAGGCACGCAGCGCGGCGATCAGGCCGGGGTGGACGCCGGTCGTGATGTCCAGATACTGCGGATCGATGTCGACGCCGTAGCGCCGCTTGTTCCAGGCGACGATGCCTTCGGGGAAGGACTTCGGCATGACCATGTAGCCCCAGACGTCATGCTTCATCCGTTCCTGGAGCGCCTGCGTGATCGCGGGCGCGGCGCGGAAATCCATATCGGCGATGCCCATGCCGGCGACGATGTGATCCTTGTCGGTGAGGCCGGTGTTGATGGGGCCGTCCCACTTGGTCGAATCGGTGCCGATGCGGCTGTATGGCGTGTCGAAGTCGAACTTCGTGCTGTCGGCGGCCGGTGCGAGGGCGGCGCCGGCGGCTGCCGCAAGGGAGCTGCCCGGGGCGACTGCGCCCACGAGTGCCGTCAATCCGGCGTTTCTCAGGAAGGACCTGCGATTCAGCCCGTCATTCTGTGACATGCGCATGCTCCTCGTGTGACTGCCCTGTGTTGTTGCCCAAACGGAGTGATACTACACCCGCCTGCGTCCCCGGCCAGCAACTCTTTTACAAGATCGTGACACCCCCCGGCCGGCCAGGGGAAGCGGCCGAACGGCGGCCGCGCATAGTAAGCTGTGCAGCGCATTTCCCAAACCATATGACGACACAATGCTGGAACCCGGACACGTACGCCCGCAACGCGCGCTTTGTCTCCGACCTCGGTGCCGGGGTCTTCGAGATGCTCGCCCCGCAGCCTGGCGAGCGGGTGCTCGATCTCGGCTGTGGCGACGGCGCCCTGACGGAACGGCTCGTGGCCGCCGGATGCCGCGTGATTGCGATCGACAGCAGTCCTGCCCAGATCGGCGCGGCGCGCGCCCGCGGCCTCGACGCCCGCCGCGGCCGTGCCGAGACATTGCCGTTCAGAGGCGAGTTCGACGCCGTGTTCAGCAACGCCGTGCTGCACTGGATTCCGGACGCGGCCGCCGTGATCGCGTCGGTTCATCGAGCACTGAAGCCGCGCGGCCGCTTCGTCGCCGAATTCGGCGGCGCCGGCTGCGTGCAGACCGTCCGCCTCGCGCTGATCGACGAGGCCAACCGGCGCGGCCTCGATGGCGCCGCGCTCGACCCCTGGTTCTTTCCGTCGGAGGCGGCGTATCGCGCGCTGCTCGAAGCGCACGGCTTCGCCATTCGAGCGATCACGCTCTTCCCGCGGCCGACGCCGCTGCCTGGCGACATCTCCGACTGGCTCGAGACGTTCGCGCAGCCGTTCCTCGGCGCGGTGCCGGAGGACGATCGGCGCGCCTACATCGAGGCGGTGCGCGCCGCCGTGCGCCCGGCGCTCTACGATCCCGCCCGCGGGTGGACCGCCGACTACGTCCGCCTGCGCTTCGACGCCTGCAAGGTGTCGTGAAAGAGCATGAAACCGATCGGCGTCGTCGGCGGCATCGGGCCTGAATCGACGATCGACTACTACCGCGCGATGATCGCGGCATACCGCGAGCGGCGACCCGACGGCAGCTACCCGGCGATTGTGATCAGCAGCGTCGACGCGAGCGCGATGCTGGGCGCCCTGGCGAAGGGCGATTTCGAGACGGTCACCAACATGATGGTGGCGGAGCTGGAGCGTCTGGAGCGCGCGGGCTCTGGCGTTGCGCTGCTGGCCGCCAACTCGCCGCACATCGTCTTCGATCAGGTCCAGCGCCGTTCGCCGCTGCCGCTCGTCAGCATCGTCGAGGCGACACGCGACGAGGCCGTGCGTCTCGGCCTGAAGCGGCTTGCGCTGTTCGGCACGCGCTACACGATGCAGGGGCACTTCTATCAGGACGTGTTCGGCGCCGCGGGTCTCGCGCTCGTCGTGCCGGACGAAGCGGAGCAGACCTACATCCACGACAAGTACATGAACGAGCTGGTGAAGGGCGTGCTGGTCGCCGAGACGCGCGAGCGGCTCCTCGGGATTGTGGCGCAGCTGAAAGCGCGCGAGGGCATCGACGGTGTGATCCTCGGCGGCACGGAGCTGCCGCTGATCCTCCGCGACACGACTGCCTCCGGTATTCCGCTGCTCGACACGACGGTGATTCACGCGAAGGCCATCGTCGCCCGGGCGATGGCATAGTGCCGCCATGGCACTGACCGCGACGATCTACAACTTCGACATCGAGCTCGCCGACGCCGATCGCAACCGCTACGAGTCACTCAGTCTGCGCGTCGCGCGCCATCCGTCAGAGTCCGAGGAATACCTCGTCACGCGGCTGCTCGCGTACTTGCTGGAGTACGCGGAAGGCATCGAGTTCTCGCGCGGCGTGTCGGACGCGGACGAACCGGCGATTGCGATCCGCGATCTCACGGGCCGCGTCACGTCGTGGATCGACATCGGCACGCCCGATGCCGCGCGGCTGCACAAGGCGGCCAAGTCCGGCGCCCGCGTCGTCGTCTACACGCACAAGAACGCGGATCAGTTTCTGAAGCAGTTGTCGGGCGAAAAGATCCACCGGCCGGACGAGCTCGAGCTCTACGCGATGGATCGCGCGCTGGTCGCCGCGCTGGCCGCCCGCCTCGAGCGGCGCGTCGCGTTCAGTGTGTCCATCACCGACCGCGAGCTGTATCTGTCGATCGGCACGGAGACGCTGACCGGTGTTGTTACACGCCTGACGATCGGATGAAACCGCAGAGACCGCGATTGAGGCACGGCAGGATGTGCGCCCGGCGGACTCGTCGCTGAGTCCGGCGGCGCGGCGCATCCTCGCGTCGACCGGCCGCTTTGCGGCCGGCGCCGGACGTGCGTCTGATTAATCCGCGTATATCCGCGTAATCTGCGGATAAACCCAACGTCGGGCTCGCATTCAGCGTGCCAAGCGCTTTTGCCAGATGTCATCGCAGGTCGAAGGGCCGCGGCGTTTGACGACCGCTGCCGGCCCAAAGCGCGCGAGGACGTCGACGTTCGTGCGGATGTCGCGCGGCAGCGCGTCGAGGTCGTCCGCGATCGCGTACGGCAGACCGCCCGGGACGATCCAGCGCACCATGGCCTGTCGCGGCTCGAACGTATCGTCGACAAGCGTCCGTCCGGCCGCGCGCGGGTTGCCGAGCACGGCGAGGTGCAGCCAGTAGCCGGTGTACCCGTCGGCGACCAGGTAGTCGACACATGCCGGCGGCACGTGCGCCAGCGCCCAGCTGCCAGCAAGAAACACCGGCTGCGTGACCACGGGCACGACTCTGGGCGTTGTTGCGAGGGCGCGGCCGGCGCCGAGCGCGACGATGACCATCGGGAGCCAGGCGTAGCGGACGGCGACGACCGGGGAGAGCGCCGCGCGCCAGACATGGGCGATCATCACGGCCGCGGCGACCGACAACGGATAGATGGCGAGGTACGCCATCTTCAACGACAGATACGGCGCGACCGCGCCGCTGCTGCGGCCGGTGACGATCAACGCGGCCGCCTGCAGCAAGATCGCCGCGAACAGCAGCGCCGCGATGCGCGTGCGCCGGTCGATGGCCGCCCACGCCAGACCGCCGCTCGTCAGCACGACGAACGGCCATCCGAGCACGCGCGGCGTCGGCCAGATCGCGAAGCCGACGGCGTTCACCATGTGGAAACCATAGACCTGCCGTGTGGCGCCGTAGACTGCCGTCACGATCGCGATCGGCATCAATGCGATCGCGACATGCTGAACACTGCGTGTCCACGACAGCTCACGGTGCCAGAGCGTCAGGCAGCCGAGCATCAGCGCGAGCGGGCCGATCCAGATCGGCCACGTCAGGAACGCGGCAGTACCGAACAGCGCGAACACGGCGACCGCGCCGGCTGCCGGCCGTTCCTCCCAAGCCACCAGCGCGCCCCACATCGCGACGGCGAACAGCTCCGATACCGCCTGCGAGAGGAACGACTGCTCCATGAACGATCCGGCGAACAATGTGTACGGCAGCCACAGCAGTAGCGCCGCGGCCATCGCAAACGGGACGCGGGGCATCCCGTCGGGCATCAGCCGCCGCGCAATCAGGAACACGAGGCCGCTCTTGAGCGCCCCCGTCAGCGCGACGACCGGATGGATCGCGTGCAGTGCGTCGGTGTGGAACCACGCCGCCGCCAGCACGGCCAGCAGATGGGCGCCGGGCGTGTAATCGATCATCTCGCCGAGATACGCGCCGAGCGTGGCATCGTGCACGAGCCGCCCGTGCCGTTCGATGTATGCGAGCAGTGCGAGATGATGGGCGAGATCCGATCCGGTACCGGTCGGGAGAAAGTCGGGACGCGCGCGCCACATCAGCCAACCGAATGTGGTGATGACGATGGCGGCAAAGGCGGGAAGGGCCGGGCGGTCCGGCACGGCGCGGCGCGGCAGCCGCACGAACAGGGTGGCCGCGACGGCGAGTGATAACGCCAGAATCGGCAGCGGCGCGATCGTGAAGCCGAGCGTGTCGGCGAGATAGGCGGCGATGATCGCCGAGGCGATCATTGCCACCGCCGACGCGGCGCCGGCTTCGACGCCGATGAGCGGCATGGGCGGGATGAGCTTATCATTCGCACGGAGGGCGGCTGATGTTCGTCGGTCATTTCGGGCTCGCGTTCGGCGCCAAAAAAACCGCACCGGCCGTGTCGCTCGGCGCCCTGTTCGCCGCCTGCCAGCTCGCGGATCTGCTGTGGCCGACGCTGGTGCTCCTCGGCTACGAGCGCGTCGACATCCAGCCGGGTGCGACGAGGTTCACGCCGCTCAACTTCGTCAGCTACCCGTACTCGCACAGCCTGCTGGCCCTGTGCGTCTGGGGTGTCGCCTTCGGCGCGATCTACGCGGCGCTCCGGCGCGCACGGGTCTCTGCCTGTGCGACGATCGCGCTGCTCGTCGTCAGCCACTGGCTGCTCGACTACGTGACGCATCGCCCGGATATGCCGATCACGATTGGTGGGGCCGATCGGGTCGGCCTCGGTCTCTGGAACTCGATTCCCGGCACGCTGGCGGTCGAGCTCGGCATGTTCGCGATCGGCGTCGGACGGTATCTGCGCGCAACGGCGCCTCGCGATCGGATCGGATCAATCGGTCTCTGGGCTCTCGTGGCGTTCATGCTCGTCGTGTATATTGCCGCCGCGTTCGGCCCGCCGCCGCCGTCCGCCGCGGCGGTCGCCTGGTCGGCGCAGGCGATGTGGCTGCTCGTGATCTGGGCGTACTGGGTGGACAACCATCGAGGAGGGACGGATGGGGACCAGGGATCCGCGCGTCGACGCGTACATCAGTAACGCGGCGCCGTTCGCGCAGCCGATTCTCGCCACGATTCGCGAAACGGTGCATGCGTCATGCCCCGACGTCGAGGAAGCGATGAAGTGGAGTTTTCCGCATTTCCTCTATAAGGGGATGCTCTGCAGCATGGCGTCGTTCAAGCAGCACGCGGCGTTCGGTTTCTGGAAAGGCTCGCTCGTGACCGGCGGTCCCCGGAGCGCCGACGCCATGGGGCACTTCGGCCGCCTGACGAAGAGCTCCGATCTGCCGTCGAAAAAGGTCCTCGCCGGCTATATCAAGAAAGCGGCGCTGCTGAACGAGCAGGGCGTGAAAGAGCCGCGCGCCAAGCGGAAGCCGGCGCCGAAAGCGCCGACGATTCCTGGCGATCTCTCGGCAGCGTTCAAGAAAAGCAAAAAGGCGCAGGCCGGCTTCGACGCGCTGAGCCCCAGCCACAAGCGCGAGTATCTGGAGTGGATCACGGAAGCCAAGGGCGCCGAAACGCGCGCGCGGCGGCTGGCGCAGGCGATCGAGTGGATGGCCGAGGGCAAGTCGCGGAACTGGAAGTACGAGAGACGGAGCTAGGGCTGGGGACTATGGAGCCGGGGCTGGGGCTAGCTGGTTATGCAGTGCAGCGCGAAGGGTAAGGCATCCGAATTGCCTCCGCGCCCGTAAAGAACTGGCGGAGGAGATCTTGATGACCGCCAACGCGTCGCTGCCGCACCGCTTCTTCAAAGGCCAGGACGACCTCAAGGGCCCGTTGCCGGCCGATCTCGTCGCCTCGTCGTACCGCGCGGAGATTGTTGGCTTTCCGCCGATGGACGCGGCCGCGCACGCCGACTTCGGCCGGGCGTTCTACGCCGGCTTTCCCGACATCTATCACACCATCGACGAAGTGATCGTCGGCCAGCCGCACGTGATCACGCGCTTCACGCTGCGCGGTACGCACACCGCGCCGTTCATGGGCATCCCGGCGACCCGCCGTCCGATCACCGTGTCGGCCGTCGTCATCCTCACGGTCGAGGATGGGAAGGTGACGCACCTGCGGGGGATCTTCGACCAGCTCGGGCTGATGCGGCAGATCGGCGTTGTGGCGTCGTAGACGCCAAGGTCCGGCGTTAGCCGGACCTTCTCAGATGCGCGAGCGCCGCGTCGACGAACGGCGCGGCGAGCGGACCGAAGATCGGGCCGTGGCCGCCGTTGGGGACGACCCACAG
>Ga0068864_100003996_pt1 | contig 12144 bp, 14 predicted proteins | sample KBSSwiS72_FD_66586 | JGI IMG/M metagenome (GOLD analysis project Ga0068864, IMG submission 66586) | Switchgrass rhizosphere microbial communities from Kellogg Biological Station, Michigan, USA - KBS Switchgrass S7-2 | ecosystem: Host-associated > Plants > Roots > Rhizosphere > Soil ...
GCGTAAGAGCACTTCGGCAGCCGCGGCTGGTTCCAGGTCTGTCAGCTTCGGACGCTCGCCAATGCGTCGCCAATAGCCGCTAAGCACTTTGCGAGCTTGTTCATACTCGCCTTTGCTTTCGAATTGCCTGGCTGCTTCACAGCACAATTCGGCACGAGTATTCACACTGATACTTGGATTTTCCAGATCGCGCATAAGTGAGGTCCGTAAGGTCATCAGAGTCACTTTCACTTTTAACGCAAGGGAAAAAAGAAACTGCCCGCAAATCTTACGAAAGTACCCCGCGCTCTTGCAAGAAAACTCGCGCTCGTCTAGGTTTGATGAAAAATTTTTTCATCTCTCAGGAGGCACCTAACGTGAACACCTTACGCCGAATTAGCGCTGTTGCAACCCTCAGCCTGACGCTTGCTTTACCAGCGTTTGCTGGCCACATCGAGACCCCATCGCGCTCGGGCTCGACAACTACAACCACAACCAGTGTCACAACATATCTCGTCCTGACGATTACGAGCCTGATCTACCCATAGGGTTCCCATCGGTTATCGGCCAGGATGACTTGCTTGTGGCGAGACGGCGGAAGTGTGCTTAGATGTTGGAAAGGTGGCAAGGATGGACGAAAAACCTAAAAATCAAACCTTCAGATTGGGTGATACGGTGCGGATTGTTTCTGGTCCATTTGTTTCGTTTACGGGAAAAATCGAAGGCATCAACCAGTCGAAGCACTTCTACAGGTGAAGGTTGCAATTTACGGACGGAACAAACCCATCAGGTTGAATTTTGCCGACGTCGAAGTTGTAGCGACTTCATAATTAGATCTGTACTCGCAGCTCGCGCGAGACTGTCAGATGGGGTTGCCGTTATTGTCGGTGTTGAGGGATTGCGTGACAAATTTACCGAAGTAGCCGAACAGCTTCGCCTCTCCGGGTTTCGCCGCTATCACGCAGCCATCCTGCCATATCCCGTTGGCCGGGTACCATTGACTGCCGACCGGATCGCCCTGGTTCATATGGATGTCGTGGACGCCGTTGCCGCCGTATGTATAGGGCGCGCCGAACACATATAGACGCGTGCTGGTGGTAATCATGTCCTTCAGCTTATCCAGCGCCTCATCGCCGGCATTGACGGTCCACACTTTCTTGTTGGTGCCGAAGATGCTGTTAAAGACGGCTAGAATTAGTGCGAGACATCCCTTCGCCTGATTGACGAATGAGCTGCGGATATAGTCGATGGCGCCGGATGTCGAGTTGCGCGGCAACTCGTGGTAACCATCCGGCAGGGAAGAGATATTGGTGAACATCGCTGGGTCAAGCCCACCTAGCATCATGTACTCGAACTGGCCTGTAGGACTGTTGACGTCAACCGCGCATTCGTAGACGCCGATCGGCGTATTTACGTAAATGAAACCGTGAAACCACTTTCCGAAATCGTCCGGACTTTCCTTTTCGAAGCGGTTAAACGTGCCGCAGAGAACACCGTAGTTTGGAAGTGGCATACGCTGGCTCCTTGATTAGATATTCCGCAACCGCTCGATTCACTTGGCCCAAGCCAATGGAGCAGTCCCTCTGTTAGAAATGGTGATTGTTACTGAAACATTTCCATATGCAGGTTGGGCCGCCAATAATTAGTGTTTTGTTCTCCCGGCAACTCGCTCAATAAATCCATCCGGCCCTGAATCAAACGAAAAATTTCGCGGCGCAGTAATACGGTGAAGAGTTCAGCAACTTCTTCGTACAGCAGTAATTTGCGGATCATCGCGGCCGTCGAATCCGATGGCAAGCGGTGTTCCCATTAGATCAACGCAATATTTACAGGAGAAGGAATGAGAAATCTAAGTTTTGTGAAAAAGATGACGGCGCTGGCAATGGCGCTCATGTTTTTGGTCGTTTCGAACGTGACGCGCGTTGAGGCGGCTCCAGCCAACAACCTAACCCCGGAACAGATCGAAGCGATTGTTAGGAATATGTATGATAAATTCGCTGCGTTCGATGCTCAGGGGACCACAGACTGTTTTGCCCCTGACGGCACGATTGAAGACTCGGTCGGGAGTACGCCGATACAGGGAACACAAGCCATCCTTGCTTATCAGCAAACGTTTCCCACGCTCTTGGATGAAATCAGATTCCAGTCGGTTGATATCACGGTCGGCGGTCAGGAAGCTGCCGTCAAATGGAGGATACGTCTTAAGACCAAGACCGGAAATGTCTTCTTCCTTGACGGCATCGGCATCATAAAGGTCAACGAGGACGGGAAAATTCAATCGGACAGAAATTTCTTTGATCTCGCATATTTTCAGTCGCAATTGATGCAATAAACCTGCTGCTACAAACTACTAACAATGTGGCAAATCAAACCATCCACAGATTACGCAGAATCGGCGTAATCTGTGGATGGCTTCTAGGTGATATTAATGTTGCCGGCCTTCGCACCGCCGGGGATCAAAAGCGTAGTTCCGAGCTTCACTGAACCGACGATGCTCAAGGTCCCGTTTCCGGGAATGAAGTCATCGGCCCCGAATTCGCACCCGATGAATGACGTGTGCATGGCTTGTCTGAGATCGATCGGTGAGCTGAAGACGCAGCCTTCGAAGATCGAGATTGCGGTGTGAGAGTCGCCAGCAAAAATCGAGACGCTTTTCTGGAAATTTCCGGAGAAGTCACACTGCTCAAAGTGGTTTTCCATGACGGAGCCGGGCGGTCCGACGGGGACCGGCGTGCCCTGGTAGAATCCGTGCTGGACCGGATTGTCGCTGGTGTCCGCCTTCACACGCTTGTACCAGTTGGCTCCATTGGAGACGATGTTCGCGAAGCCCCACCCAAGGATGAAGCAATTGTCTATCGTGCCATCGGTTCCACGCGTGTAAAGCGCGGATGAACCACCCCAAATGTAGCAGTCACGGATGATGACGGGAACATTGTCCGGCACCGTGACAGCATTGGAAGTCGACGTGGCGCTCTGATGCCCGGCAATGAATAGATCGCGCAAGCCTCCTTGCTGAACGCTGGTGTCGAATGTGATCTGGTTGACGTTGTTAGCGACCGACCCGAGCAGGGTGTTGCGCGATCCATGGCCACGAAGGGTGACAGAGCCCTTCATGATGAGGCCGTTCGATTGATAGTTCCCCGGACGGGGAAGCCAAAGATAGCCGCCGCCGTAATTGTCGAAGATGCTGTTGATCGCGCTCTGGATGTTTGCGGTGTTGTCGGTCATGCCGGTGTGATCGACGCCAGTCAAAGTGAAGGTGCCGTCATCGTTGATCTTGAATGGCATTGATTTCTCCTTTCTTGCTACGGGTAGAGCGTGTTGCTCTCTGTGCCCTTGAAGGCTCACGCTCCTCAACTCCCTTATTGTCGATCCCGGTGCGATCGCCATGACGAACCGACAATGATCGGTTTTTTTTCACTCACGGCGCGTCCGATCAAAGTTTGGTCAGCGCTTGCGGAGTTGCACTCTCACGGCACAAATAAATGAGGCGCTTTGCAAGGTGCTGTGTCACAATCTGTGCGTCGTGATTCAGTCCGTGCATGAGTTTGGGTATTGAAGCAACCTTTTCGATGGAGACGGCTTGAGCAATGAATAAGATACTGGCACAAATTCCGGCCATTATTTTTTTTATTTTCGCCGCAATCGGCTTTGCGGTGTTTCTTTACTTTGTGGATAAGAAACTGAAGCTTGGATGGCTCTTTCCTTGGGTAATCATTGGAGCGCCCCTATTATGGCTGGTGTTTAACCTCATATTAAGAGACATCCGTTCCCGAGGCTGGCATCAGCCACCCCCAAAATGATTTGTGAGGCAGGAACGATTGTTTCCATTTTAATCACCATTAAAAGGCAAAGCCCGAGCCGACGAACCGGAGGTTGCACACAGAGAAATCCAAATTAAGACATTACCATTTGCTTGTTTGCCTCAAATGCAAGTTTTGAAACAACCTGAAGTTAGCGACGCGCACCCGAAGCGAGTGCGCGTCGCATTTAGTTAGTAGTATTCGCTATGATTGTCAACGAATACCTAGAATGTGAGCAGCCCACACTATGCAGTCGCCCTGTGACTGGTAGCGGACGGTGTAGAAGAGTCCACCACCGGCCGCAAGGAAGTTGCTGTTCGAGAACACGTCGGTGTGTGTATCCCAGAGTTTATTCAACGGTTCTCCATCGTAGCCATTCCAATCGGAATCCCGATTGAGACCGGCGCCATCACCCTTGATCTGAATTTGAGCCCCAAGAGAATTCACGATCCACGTTCGCTCGTCACTAATCAACGGATGCGAACGCAAGCCGCAGGAAGGGTTGGCAGCGGGGAAGAGAGAGCCCGAGCTAAGCGACACCTGCCCATCAGCTCCAATCCTACTATGCTTCACAGTTTGCATGTTGGGAAGGATCGGAAAACCCGCTGTGAAATGGGTGACAGAATGTGAACCAGAGAACATTTGTGGACCCAGGTGAACGTAAACCTGGGCGTTGGCCGGAATGCACGGGTTTGTGTAGAAGACGATGAGGCTGGCGCCTTCGGAAAGAACGAGCCCGTTACCGGGTCCGCCACAGGCGGCGTCGGTCCACGGGCAACGATTGTTGGCAATCGCGCTGCGCAGGCCTTTGACCTGATAGTCGCCGTTTATCCCGCCGCCGACCTGAGGCGTTACGTTGGCAATATAACCCGCGTAGACACCGTTTGGATTCCAGCATGGTTGTTGGGTAATGCCATACACAGTCCCCTGGAAGACTCCTCCAGCGGGAGAGCAAACAGGTGAGAACCCAATTTGATAACCAACAGGCTGGTTTGTAATCTCACCCCATATGAGCACTGCGCCAACCAGCGTTGAACCGGGCGGTACACCTCGCAGCCTGATGACTCCATTGCCTGAGTTTCTGGTCGCCACTCCGGCCACGGCGTAATCCAGGCCGCCCCCTAATGGAAGCGCTAAGTGCTTGAATGAAAGCGGAACCCTACTGGTGGAAGTAATCGTTCCGTCGCCGCGTTGTTCCTCTGCCGCAAGACGCTCCACTTCAGCCTTGTCGAGATAGAGATCATAGTCTCTTTCTTCTTTGGTCTCGGTTGCCGGAAACGTACTGACGCCATCGGCTTCCGTCGGTTCAGGTTCAGGTTCAGGTTCAGCATCAACCGCAACGTCTTTCTGCGCTGTGGCCGTGCCCGATTCCACCGCTATTGGACTCTGCTTGCTGGCAGTCATGATTGTGAGTGCTAGGACGATTAGCACCACGAGGATTGGTATTAACCTGCGAATTCGCATTTTGAGTTTCCTTTCCGGTGCGTAGAGCGCACCTCGTTCGGGGAGCCCTTGCTCTCGTGAGTTGATGTTTGAGGTTGAGAAGCCTTCAGACGAATTTTCGCCCGACGCGAGTCTCATCTAGAGTTAATTCACGTACATGTACTTTAGACAGATAGCGGGCTGAGTTTTGTGGTCTCCGGGAGATAACACGTCCTGGTCTTGGACCACACGTTCGACTCGCAGGACTCTTTTAGGATTGGGCTGAGAGGCTTCGAATTATAGCGCGAAGTTTGGGATTGGCAAGATCAAATCAACGAGCACACCAGCAAAAAGCTATTATTGAGGCAAAGCCCGAACCGACGAACCGACGGCTTTGCCTAATTAATGGTGATTAAAATGGAAACTATGATCTCTGTCACAAAAAATCATCTTGACTGAAATTCTATTAAGGCAGTTATCACACTTGGCCTACATGGCTAATGACGGGCACAATCTAAGCGATCTCAAAGCCTTCCAGATTGTGAGCCTCTTAGACGTGATCAAATTTCCTGCGGATCAATTTCTCCGAGCGGCTGCGATTCTCTCTGCTATTAACGAGCAAACAAGAAACGCATTACCGGGACAGATTTTCAGCGACGACAACCGTAAGGCCATCGGTGAACAGATGCTTGTGGTAAGGAATCTGTGCAAAACTCTGGGCCTTGAATTCAGCATACAAGAGATTGACTACATCGTGACAAACCGATTCGAGCATAAACCGCTTCAGACCTCGGAAGTGAGCGGCTTGGTGACGGCCCTAGCCCGTCGAATGATTGATGAGGTCCAGCGCCAGACGTGTGCAGTGATTCCCGTAGAAGACAGCAAATATTACAACCAAGTTCAATTATTTGGTGAAGCTGTCGGCCTAAAATTTCCGACAGCCGCGCCCGACATCAAAGCAGCGGGAAACGCTTACGCCACCGACAACCCCACAGCTTGCGTAATGCATTGTATGCGCGTATTGGAATTAGGACTTGGCGCTTTGGCGAAACGCTTTCGCGTCAGTTTTCACTTTAGCAACTGGGACAAAGTAATCGGGCAGATTGAGAAAAAAATTAAGGAAATAGAAACTAGAAAAAGAAAGCCAAAAGATTGGCGTTCAGATCGACAATTCTATTCCGAAGCGGCACTCCACTTCCGATTTTTAAAAGACGCTTGGCGAAATTATGTTATGCACGTCCATGAAAGTTACGATAAGGCCTCAGCCCTTACGGTTATGAATCACGTTCACGAATTCATGGCCCACGTCGCTGAACGGTTGGGGTAATAAAAGCGAGAGTGGCACTAGCCGAGCCCCGCTTACGCAAGCTGCAATTCTGCCCCGAAATTAGTTTCGATCCCTAGTTCGTGGACCGACTGAATAAACTACACAGAGGTTGGGCTTTGCCTCATAAATAGGTCTTGCCTCAAAATTCCTTCGTTTGCCTCAAAAATCAGGTTGACCGATCTTCCGCACTTGCGGTCAACCCGACTTTGAGGGAAAGGATAGAATTTAGAACTTCAGACCTAGTTTCTTCAGCACTTCTTCTTCCTCAAGTGTAAGCTCACCGCCTACAACCTTCAGATACATGTCGTGGCACATCTGATGGAATTGTGTGTGCGGATACAAAGCATCTATAGCACGCTCAATTCCTTCGACAGCCAATTCGACTGCGATAGGTTCAACTGTGAGATAGCTCAGTAGAACCTTCAAGTTAAAGCCCCGCATGAGTGCTGCGCCTGTTTGGCCCGCATAAGGCTCGAAGGCGTCTTGCCAGTCTTCGGCATCAAGGGGCGGATTCTCAGTTTCTTTGTTAGGATTGTCTGACATGGTCGAATACCTCTCATATAGGTTTCGGTCATTAGGGTTGGCGAGTGTTACCAGCACTTGCCAGCCCGCTTCTAGCGAGGCGCACCACTATAAAGACATTGTTTCATCCGTGCAAGGGCTAATAGTGAATTCAACAGAGTTAGAGGAAGGTGGGGGTATGGCAAAGGACATTAAGGTTTCTTGGGGTTATTCAGAGACCCGGCGTGATCCTCTTCACGACACAGCGTTTTATAGATCGCTTCCCGGCATGACCGAAAACGAACAATACCACCTGTCTGATGGAGTCAAGGGGAAGGGCGGCGGTCCGGAGTTCCAACAACTCATTTATTGGGGAAGTAGCGCTATTTTATCTTCCTCCATCCTTGCGGCGGCGATTAAAGCTTATGTTGCACATAAGAAGCGGAAGATCGTAATCACCATTGGTGACAAGAAGCTGGAATATGAAGGCCCGAACTTGGCACAGGATCAGGAAACAATTGAGGCTATGATAGACAAGCTATCAGATGAAGCAACTACAACTTCAGTGACAATCTTTGCGCCCAAGTACCCTGAACCACCACAAGGCGTGTCAAAGGAATAATCCGCGAAATACCTGTAGACGTGTTCCCCTTTTTAGGTTATATTATAACCAACTTTGGAGGACGCACCCGATGCCAAGCAAGCCCGAAGACGTGTTGTCTAAGCTGTGGCCCCTACTTTCATATTCCTACCGGATTTATGAAGCACTAGTCGCTGAAGCAACCTTTGAGGAATTCACTACGAAGGGGGAAATCGAGATTGAAGGTTGCCATCATTCAAGTGCTGTAAGGATTAGAGTCCGGCGCGCTCTCAAACAAAGACCGTCTGATCTACCTTTCACCACGATCCCACTAGCGAACAATGGGATCGAGATTCATTATCTAGGCCATCGGATTAAGTTCTACAAAGGCGTGAACGGCCACCCGCCGCCGTGTGGAGATTCAGAGGCGAAACGAGCGTTTTATCAACAGTCTTTCCTAGATGAAGATGAACTCCACGCCCAAAACTTAGTTGTCATTTGCAACGTGTCGAAGGACGGATCTTTCTTGGGTCTGGATCTCGCTTGTCCGAAAGGCGTTGTAACAGACTCCACTCCGCCTCAGTGCTATTGGTCCATTCCTATTCCGCATCCCGCGACCGATTTACCCGCTTCTGAGTCTTACGATGTGCCGCAAGATGATTTGGATATCAAACATCCCGGTGAGGAAGAAGATGATCTCGACATCAAAAAGCGTGAAGGAACCGACGACGAAGAATGAACGGCGACCGCTTAAAACGAGCGCGAGAGATCAAAGGATGGACGCAGTGGGAGTTAGCCGAAGCAGCTAACGTGACGCAAGCGGCCATCGCTCGTATTGAACAAAATCTACTTGTGCCATCGGAACAGCTAATACAGCAATTAGCTCTGGTGACTGGCTTTCCTGTGTCTTTCTTCCATCAAGAGAATACCGTCGATTTTCCGCTTGGCTCGTTATTGTTTCGACAGCACATGACGCTGAAAAGCCGGGAGCGCGATCAGGTTCTGCAAACTGCTTGGGTCACTTACGTTCTATTCGATTACATGGCCCAAAAGCTAAAACTCATGCCATTGCGATTGCCGCGCATACAGGATGAAGATGTAAAAACGGCGGCACTGATGACTAGAAACGCTCTCGGAATTGAGCCTGATGTACCCGTAAAGAATTTAGTTCACAGACTCGAAAAGGCGGGAGTAGTGGTTTTATCCATTCCCTTTGAGATCCACGGACATGACGCGTTTTCTCTGTGGTCTGATACGCGGCGGGCAATCATCATACTTAGCCACGGCAAGCCCGGAGACAGACAACGGCACACAGCCGCGCATGAGATAGGCCACTTGGTCCAACATTACATTCTGTGGGGAAGTCACAGTCAAGTAGAGCAAGAAGCCGAAAGTTTTGCGGAAGAATTTTTGTTACCCGAAGATGTCATGCGAGAGGAAATTGTCAAACCGATCACGCTGACAAGCCTAGCAGAACTAAAGCCACGTTGGGGCGTTTCAGTAAAGTCTCTGATTGAACGTGCTTACCATCTGAAGATGATTAACGTGGACCAGCGTAAATACTTGCACAAGCAAATAAACATTCAGTGGGAAGGCGTGGAGCCGCAAAACCTTAACATAGAGCCGGAACGGCCCCGCGCACTGCGCAAAATGGCAGAAATGCTCTACGGGAAAAAGGATGGTTCGATTAGCTATCAGAAACTGGCCAAGGAAACCTCCATGCCTGTTAGCCTGGTAGGCGAAATTCTTGACGTACATGCACCGCAGCAAGTCACGAGGCTACGCGCAGTGGCAGAGGTTAGACAGTTTCTGCAAAGAACAGAAACCACTAACAACGAGTTAGAACAGGCTATGTAAGTTAAAGCCCTGTCAGTTGCTTCTAACAACCGACAGGGCCATTGAAAATCAAACGCGATTGCTCACGCTTGTTTCCGGTAAAGACATTGTGAGCTATCGCCTTAACAAAAGGCAAGCCACAATGACTGACAAACAACTCTCTGAGCGTCAAATCAAAGCCTTACAGATCGCCGCCACTTCTAAACTCACTCGCAAGGGCAACACTTGGATCGTTCCATCGCAAGCGGGCCACGGTGAATACAAGGTGAATCCCGATCCGCAAGCGCCTCGCTGTACGTGTCCTGACTTCGAGTTTCGACAAGCGCCATGCAAGCATGTGATCGCGGTCGAATATGTCTTGATGCGCGAGCAGAAGCCGGACGGAAGCACGGTTGTCACTGAGACGGTCACGGTTACGCGTAAGACCTACAAGCAGAACTGGCCCGCGTACAATGCCGCTCAGACGCAAGAGAAGTCAGAACTGCAAGCCTTACTCTACGAGTTGTGCAGAAACGTGCCTGAGCCTCAAAAGCGCAAAGGCAGAGGCAGACCGTCATTAGAATTGGCTGACATTATTTTCAGTTCAACTTACAAGATCTATTCGACGGTTAGCGGTCGCCGCTTCTCAACCGATCTCCGCGAAGCAAAAGCACGAGGCTACCTGTCACGGTTGCCACATTACAATAGCGTGTTTCGTTATCTCGAAAGTGAAGCATTGACACCGTACCTCTATGAGTTGATCGCGCTCAGTGCCGCGCCGCTCAGAGCAGTCGAAACAGACTTCGCGGTTGACTCCAGCGGATTCAGCACAGGTCAGTTTATGCGTTGGCTTGATGTGAAGTATGGCGAGAAAGAAGATCGCCGCCAGTGGCTGAAACTACACCTAACATGCGGCGTCAAAACCAACATCGTGACAGCCGTTCAAGTGAGTGACGGATACGCGCACGATTATCCGTTTTTCAAAGGCTTGATTGATCGCACGGCTGAAACCGGATTCAAGATGAAAGAAGTATCGGCAGACAAAGGCTATCTCGGCGCCGATAACATGCTGGCAACGTTGCGCCACGGCGCGATCCCTTACATCCCGTTCAAGATCAACTCCGTGGCTCAATCAGGTTGGGAACCGAAGTCAGAAGTCTGGACGCGGATGTACCACTTCTATAGCTTGCATCGTGGCGAGTTTCTACAGCACTACCACAAGAGATCCAACGTCGAAACCACGTTCCACATGATTAAAGCGAAGTTTGGTCAGAGACTACGAAGTAAGACCTTGACCGCACAGGTTAACGAAGCTCTCTGTAAGGTTCTTTGTCACAACCTGTGCGTTGTGATTCAGTCGATGCACGAACTAAACATCACACCTGAGTTTTGCAGTGAGGTCGCGTAAAATCCCTACCGTTACTCACAGATTGTGATAGGCTTTTGGCATGAGCAACGACGAACAAGCCCTCATAGTTGGACGGATGTTACTGGAGGAAAAAGAACTCCAGAAAACCCACTTACTGCTTCATCAGGAATTACATCGTATTGGTGAGGGGCTACAACGGCTAGGCCGCGACTTGACGAACATGTACTCAAGCAACAAGACGCTAAGCACTGCCGAGCGAGAGCTACTGGACCAAGCTAAAGTCGAGAACCTTGTCAATGAAATGAGAACTGTCAACCAGCGCTTAAACCAGCTCCGCACAGATCTCTCCAAACTGTAACCAATCTGATTTTTGAGGCAGAATCGGCGCTTGCCTCATAATTCAGTCGATTTTCCTATTTATGAGGCAAAGCCCGAACCGACGAACCGACGAACCGACGGCTTTGCCTCATAAATAGGAAAATCGACTGAATTATGAGGCAGACGTGGGTTTTGCCTCAAAAATCATTTTGACTGTCTTGAATTGCTTCTAAGCTATTCCGGCGTGTAGCATCCGCAAGGGCGAAAGCCGCAACGGCTCTGCTGGCTGGAGTTCTATCAATACTCGCTTACTCCGGTTGCTGTTGCCAGCGTAGCGTTCCGTCCTGCGAACGTGCGGTCACAAAACGAAAGCCACGCTTGGTTTCAATCGGGCTGTAATCGGCGCGGAACGTGGCGATCATAACCATGTTTACTGCGGTGCTTGCCTCTGTAGTGGGTAATCCAATCGGACATCTGATGGTGGCGACGCCGCCCGGCTCAATACGCTCTGCCTGCGGACTCGCCTGCCGAACAAGGGTATTTTCCATGACCATCCGAGGATCTGACATTTGCTCGAAGGCGCAACCAATGGTCACGCGGTTAATAGCAAAGTAACCGTCATTTCGAAGCTCAAAATAAGTCTGGAACGGTTGCGATGGATTTAGAGAGTGAGACGAAGAAACTGTGATTCGCGGAACGGCAACAGAATAAAGCGTGAAGACGCTCCCGATTACGCCGAGCACGACGACAGCGATACGCCATGACGATAAAAAATGAGGAAAGAACCTTCGCCGCCACTTGGCCCATGCGGTTACTTTCTTACGTGCTGTGGGCCGCTGTGGGCGGTGGCGTTTTTTGGGTATTTTATGTTTTCGTGACCTCGATTTAGGCATTAAGCGGCTAAGAATGTCGCTTCGATTCCAAGTTCGTGAACTGACTGAATTATCACACACAAGTTATGGCACAGCACCTTACACAATGCTTCGTTAACCTGCGCAGTCAAGGTCTTACTCCGTAGTCTCTGCCCAAA